>ENA-OQCK01000470-OQCK01000470.1-human-gut-metagenome-genome-assembly--contig:-NODE-470-length-22046-cov-7.870341_pt1 | contig 22046 bp, 28 predicted proteins | sample MGYA00242498_ERZ504578 | MGnify/ENA primary metagenome ERZ504578 (study PRJEB26092, sample SAMD00036229) | human gut metagenome | host: Homo sapiens | study: EMG produced TPA metagenomics assembly of...
AACGCATTGTTTGAACAAGCGGTGCAAGCTTTGAAGAATAAGGATTTCGTATTGGAAGCGGATCGTATAGAGTTTAAGCGCGGTAGTTTTGTTTATGTTACTCCGAACACGAACTTCGTTTCGGTGAGGGGTGAGAAGGCTACCATCCAGTTAGCGTTTAATACTCCGGCGGCCGGTCCTAACGGAATAGGGGGTATAACGGTTGATGGAACAACTTCCGGTGTACAGATGAAGACTGACAAAAAAGGAAACGTTATGTACGAGATGAATGTGCAGGGTGTAGCGGTATCTGCTAGGGTTACGTTCCGTATGGCGAAAGGTACGAATAAATGTACAGCCACGGTATCGCCAAACTTTAATAGCAACCGCATATCCTTTACGGGAAATCTCTATCCTTCGAGCGAGTCGAATGTGTTCAAGGGACGTTCTATTTGATGTAGATAAATGTTCATTATAGATAAGAGCGGGCTTTCGTCAAGAAGGCTCGCTTTTATTTTCGGTAAACTTTCCGTAAGTTCGCGGAATAAAAATTTAACATCTTATAATCATGCAACTATCCATAGATCAAAAAGACATCGATAAATTTCTGATGATAGGCGATAAAGTATTGATCAAGCCTAAGAATCCACAGAGCCAGACGAAGACCGGATTGTATCTGCCTCCCTCGGTCCAACAAGGGGAGAAGATACAAGCGGGTTATATCATAAAGACGGGGCCCGGATATCCATTGCCTTCTCAATCCGAGGAACATGAGGTCTGGGAGAAAAAGAAAGGGGAGGAGGTGCAATACTTGCCGCTTCAAGCCCGTGAAGGTGATTTGGCTGTCTATTTGCAGAATGCCGCTTACGAGATCAATTTTAATGACGAGAAGTTCTTGATTGTTCCTCATTCCGCTATTTTGATGTTAGTGCGTGATGAAGGTTTGTTTGAATAAAGCCTTTTGTTAAGGAAAATAGGGCTATATTCACTTTTTTTATCTTATTTTTGCCAGCAAAACAAGACAAACTATCAACAGTAGCGATTATAATGAATAAGATTGTAAGTAAAGAACATTTCTCAGCCAACGTGGTGAAGCTGGAAGTCGAGGCTCCTTTGATCGCCCGCTCCCGCAAGGCCGGTCACTTCGTGATCGTGAAGGTTGGCGATAAAGGCGAACGTATACCTCTTACCATTGCCGGGGCGGATACCGAGAAAGGTACCATCACCTTGGTGATCCAAGCGGTAGGCGGCTCATCCCGTAAGATCTGTGAATTGAACGAGGGTGACTATATCACGGATGTGGTGGGTCCGTTAGGGCAGGCTACCCATATCGAGAAGGTTGGAACGGTTGTTTGTGCCGGTGGTGGCGTAGGTGTCGCTCCGTTGTTGCCGATCGTGGAGGCTTTCCATAAGGCGGGAAACCGTGTGATCGTCGTATTGGCGGCCCGTACCAAGGACTTGGTGATCCTTGAGGAGCAGATGCGCCAAAACTCGGATGAGGTAATTATCATGACCGATGACGGATCGTATGGTACGAAAGGCTTGGTGACGAATGGTGTGGAGAGCGTGATCAACCGGGAGAAGGTGGATTTATGCGTTACGATCGGTCCGGCCATTATGATGAAATTCGTTTCCGCTCTTACAAAGAAATACGAGATTCCTACCGTAGCTTCCTTGAATACGATCATGGTGGACGGAACGGGTATGTGTGGTGCTTGCCGTATCACGGTAGGCGGGAAGACCAAGTTCGTTTGTGTGGACGGACCGGAGTTCGATGCTCATCAAGTGGATTTTGATGAGATGATTATGCGTCTCGGCGCTTATAAGGATATAGAGAAGAAATAACGAAACCACGTAATTGAATCATGACAACAGAAGAATTAATCGCTGCTCGTCGTGCCGAACCTTGGCGGGAGGCACTTCGCAAAGCAAGAAAAATAAAGAACGTGCGGATATCCCCCGTGTGAAGATGAACGAGTTGGACCCGGAATACCGGAGTCGTACCCGTTTGGAGGAAGTTAACTTAGGCTTGACAAAAGAACAGGCCATGCAAGAGGCCGAGCGCTGTTTGGATTGTCCGAATCCTACTTGTATGCAGGGATGTCCGGTAAATATCAATATACCTACTTTTATCAAGAATATCGAGCGTGGGGAATTCTTGGAGGCCGCTAAGACCTTGAAAGAGACAAGTGCTCTGCCCGCTGTTTGCGGTCGTGTCTGTCCGCAGGAGAAACAATGCGAGAGCAAGTGTATCCATTTGAAAATGAGTAAGGAAGCGGTTGCCATTGGCTACTTGGAGCGTTTCGCCGCTGATTACGAACGTGAGAGCGGTAATATCTCGGTTCCGGAGATCGCGGAGAAGAACGGTATCAAGATTGCCGTGGTAGGTTCCGGTCCTGCCGGATTGTCTTTTGCCGGAGATATGGCGAAGCGTGGATATGATGTGACTGTGTTCGAGGCATTGCATGAGATCGGTGGTGTATTGAAATATGGTATCCCGGGGTTCCGCCTACCGAATAAGATCGTGGACGTGGAGATTGACGGCCTTCGTAAGATGGGCGTACGGTTTGAGAAAGATTGTATCGTGGGTAAGACGATCAGTTATGATGATTTGCATGCGGATGGCTTTAAGGGCGTGTTCGTGGCAAGTGGTGCCGGTCTGCCTAATTTTATGAACATTCCGGGTGAGAACTTTGTGGGCGTGATGTCGTCCAACGAGTATTTGACCCGTGTAAACTTGATGGATGCGGCGAATCCGGAAAGTGATACGCCGGTGCTACAAGGGAAGAAGGTGGCCGTGATCGGAGGTGGCAATACAGCTATGGACTCTGTCCGTACTGCTCGCCGTCTGGGCGCTGAGCGTGCTATGATTGTCTACCGTCGTAGCGAGGAGGAGATGCCTGCCCGTCTGGAAGAGGTGAAACATGCGAAGGAAGAAGGTGTGGAGTTCATGACGCTTCATAATCCGATTGAATATATAGGAGATGAAAGAGGCCGTGTGAAACAGATGCGTTTGCAGAAGATGGAATTGGGCGATCCGGATGCCTCTGGTCGCGTCGTCCGGTACCTATCGAGGGAGCTATCGAAACAATCGATGTGGATGAGGTGATCGTTAGCGTCGGTGTATCTCCGAATCCATTAATACCCCGTGCCTTTGGAGGCTTGGAGGTGAGCAAGAAGGGTACGATCGTAGTGGAGGAAGACAGTATGCGCTCCTCTTTAGGCGATGTGTATGCCGGTGGTGACATCGTTCGTGGTGGAGCTACCGTGATTCTGGCGATGGGAGACGGTCGTAAGGCCGCCGCCGCTATGGATGCGGACTTAAAAGGAAAAGTATAATATCTATTAGTTCTATAAGGAAAGACGGGTTGTTTGGACGATCCGTCTTTTTTCTTTTATCGTGATACGGAGATTTATGTTTATTATCTATAAGACTAATTCTTGAAATAATCTCTCAAATGTCTGTTCTAGATCGTAGGAAAAACCGGGATGTGGACGCGAGGTTTGGATAGAGGCACTTCTTATGGCGGTAAGCAACGAAAGCGCTCCGGAATATCTAGGCTGGCTATAGGACCTCCATCCTTTGCGCCGGAACATATCTTATCGAAAACGTGGAGATTCGTACACAAAGATTCCTTATCTATATCTGATGTGAACAGACGAAGTTTCTCCTCGTCTACATGATAGCGAGCCTTGATGAATTTAGGCCGTTTACAGAACATGATAAGCCTACATTGATAAACTCCTCCCGTTCGATTTTCGGTACGATACGGATTACGGCATATTCATATAAGTGTTTGTCTTGCATGTCGAGCTTCATTTATAAACGTGTCAGAATGGGCGATTCGGTCAATTAAGAACCGGATATATACATCACGTATCTCTTGAGGCGTACCGGGACTATCGTTCCAATGCAACCAATCGTCGGGTACTAGACCTACAATCTCACGAATTTTCTCTTCCGTTAAGATACGCTTGAAATCCTTGTCTACTTCCTCCAGCAGCGTCGCTTGTGGCAATAATACATGATCCTTGATATGGATGAAAGGGCCAATCGCATGTTTTTGCCAATTTACCCATGAGAAATGGAAAAATAAGGAAGCTCCATGATCGATGAGCCAAAGTTCTTTATTCCATATCAACATATTCGTATTCCGGACCGTGCGGTCTATATTTGTCAAAAGAGCATCGAGCCATACGACTTGTGAGGCGAGTTTGGGATCTACACGATTGACTACCGGATCGAAAGTCAAGGCTCCGGATAAAAAATGTAATCCCAGATTGAGCCCTTGACTTGCTTGTAGTAAGTCTTGTATCTCTTCGTCACCTTCCGACCGCCCGAAAGCCTCGTCAAGATTCAGGAAGACCAATTCCGGTACATGGAAACCCAAGCAACGAGCGATCTCACCTCCGATCAACTCGGCTATCAAGGCTTTTGTCCCATGTCCGGCTCCCCGGAACTTAACGACATATTTAAACTCATCGTCTGCCTCCGCTAAAGCAGGCAATGATCCGCCTTCCCGCAGAGGCATGATATATCGGGTAACATTCGCAGTACGTAATTCCATAACCCTCACTTTAATTGAAGATAAAGATACGATTATATTTTAGAAATAAAAAGCCCCGCTATTCTTTCGAACAGCGAGGCCTTTTGGAAGCGAGCGGAAGACGGGACTCGAACCCGCGACCCTAACCTTGGCAAGGTTATGCTCTACCAACTGAGCTACTTCCGCAATTAAATTAGATCGTACTCGAAGCGGGACTTGAACCCGCACAGCCGCAATGGCCAAAGGATTTTAAGTCCTTCGTGTCTACCGATTCCACCATTCGAGCATCCACCTCTTCTCTAAGAGTTGAGCGGAAGACGGGACTCGAACCCGCGACCCTAACCTTGGCAAGGTTATGCTCTACCAACTGAGCTACTTCCGCATTGTTTGTTTCTCTTTTGCGAGTGCAAAGGTAGTACAAATATTTATACTACCAAACATTTTCGGTGAAAAATTTAATTATGGATGTAAATTTTATTACCGTTTGTATCGACGACATATTGTTTGAGGGCTTGTTTCTCCTCAGCGCAAGGTCCTTCCACCGGATTGCCGATACCGTTTAAAAGTTCAAATTTACTACCGCATTTCGGACAAATGGCGTATACGGCAGATTCGTCCACATCTACGATGACATTAGCGGATGCCTCATGAGGACAAGCGGCATCGAACGCGAAGAATGCCCCGGTTCCGTTACTGGACAATCCATGATAAACCAATACGCCTCCAAAACCTGTTTGCTCACGATCTTGATCTATATTTGCTTGCGTGTAGATCTTGTAAGCTTGTATTGCATTTAACGCCTTATCTTGATAAGTGAGGTCCAATTCTAGACTAACGATACGATAGGGAATGCGAGTCTCTATCGTATCTGCGCAAGATAATAGCGTAAACAAGATCAAAAGTGGAAATATCCGTCTTATCTTATCCATGGACCAATTTCTTTTCAGCCTCGTTCATCCGTTCGAAAGAGAAAGAACCTATCACGCTACGCATCATGGTGGCGATTGGTTCGTTACATAGATTACCGATACTGCCTTCGTGTGTATGGTTAACGCTCTTCGAAGGAACGAATTTACCGGCCTCGATATCCAAACCTACTTGCTTATAAGCGTCACGGAAAGGCATTCCAGCCAAGACACGGCGGTTCACTTCTTCCACGCTAAACAAGAGAGAGTATTTATCATCGTCCAATATATGCTCGTTCACTTTCACCTCACGCATCATATGAGTTACCATGCGTAAGCAATCCTTCAGCTCGTCGAAAGCCGGCAGGAAGACTTCCTTGATGATCTGGAGATCCCGGAAGTAACCGGAAGGAAGATTATTGCTGATCAAGATGATTTGCTGAGGCAAGCCTTGAAGCTTATTGCATTTGGCACGTGTCAACTCAAATACATCCGGATTCTTCTTATGCGGCATGATACTGGAGCCGGTCGTGAACTGATCCGGCAGTTTGATGAAGCCAAAGTTCTGGCTATTGAACATACAAGCGTCGAACGCCAACTTGGAGAGCGTAGCGGCGATACCCGCCATAGCGAAAGCTACGGTGCGTTCCATCTTGCCACGTCCCATCTGGCGTATACCACGTTGTAGTCCAGCGAGTCGAAACCTAATAAATCCGTAGTCATCTGGCGGTTTAGCGGGAAGGATGAACCATATCCGGCGGCGGAACCCAGCGGGTTACGGTTGCAAATACGGTATGCGGCTTGCATAAGTTGCAAATCATCTACCAAGCTCTCCGCATAAGCGCCGAACCAAAGTCCGAACGAAGAGGGCATAGCTACCTGTAGATGCGTATATCCGGGAAGCAGTACATCCTTGTACCGGTTACTCTGGGAGATCAAAACGTCGAACAAGCCGGAAACCAACTCAACCAATTCCTGTATTTGCGAACGGGTGAAAAGCTTCAGATCCAATAAGACCTGATCATTACGGGAACGCCCGCTATGGATCTTCTTGCCCATATCGCCCAAACGACGTGTAAGCATGAGTTCCACTTGCGAGTGCACATCCTCGATGCCTTCCTCGATGATGAATTCTCCACGATCCGCTACGGCGTATATATTCCGTAATTCTGCTAATAAGACGTTTAGTTCCTCTTTGGTCAACAAACCGATACTTTCCAGCATCGTGATATGCGCCATAGAGCCTAATACGTCATATTTAGCGAGGTAAAGATCCATCTCACGGTCCTTACCTACCGTGAAGATATCTACTTCATGATCTACCTGTACATTTTTTTCCCAAAGTTTCTGAGCCATAATGAAAAAGGAGTTAATAAGGCAAGGAGGCGATAACGGTCGAGATTTTATCGACAGCCTCTTGCAAAGGTTTCGATACCATTGGTTTCAAGAACGGATTCAGATCGGCACGAACCGTGATTTTTAACCGTGTGTCGTCCTCGGCCACCTGTTTCAATTGTATCCACAAGAAAAGGGGAACAGGAGAGTTGGTTGTCGTGAACTTGATTAATTTATTCGGCTCTCTTTCTACGATCTGGAAGGTTATTTTACCAACAGGATCGACAGCGAAACTACAGGTATCGCTGTCGAACTCAAAATTTTTTATTTTATCTTGCGGGATGCGATCCTTGATACGTTCCAAGTTGGAAAGATCGGACAACATCGTGAAAATACGTTCATCATTGTGTGGGATCTGTTTGACCTCACTCACAAATTCTTCAGTCATTGAGTGTTTTTTTGTTTATTACTTATTTCGGGTCCCAGTTAGCCGGATCTTTACGCCATTCCTGAAGAACCGCGATCTCAGACTCATCGATGTAATGCGTACGGACAGCTTCTTCCAAGACAGCGTCGTAGTTACTCAATGTAGTCAATGTTACTTTAGCGTCTTTGAAAGCGGCTTCCGCTACAGGGAATCCATAGGTAAAGATAGCTACCATACCCGCTACATCGCAACCAAAGTTACGTACGGCTTGTACGGCTTTCAAGCTACTACCTCCGGTAGATACCAAATCCTCGATGATCACTACTTTAGAACCCGGTTTCAATTCTCCCTCGATAAGGTTTTCCAATCCATGATCCTTTGGCGTAGAGCGGATGTATACGAATGGCAATCCTAATAAATCGGCTACTAAAGCACCTTGAGCGATCGCGCCTGTAGCAACACCGGCAATGGCATCTACGTTCTCGAATTTTTCACTAATCACACGAGCCAACTCCAATTTAATGAAGCTACGAACGACCGGATAAGAAAGAGTCTTTCGGTTGTCATTGTAGATCGGAGATTTCCAGCCGGATGCCCAAGTAAACGGATTGGCCGGTTGCAACTTTACGGCTTTAATCTTTAATAATTTTTCTGCTACTAAACTTTCCAGTGTTTTCATACAATCCTATATTTATATCAGTTTGCAAAAATAGATAAACTGAATGACATTACCTTGAATATCGTACGTTAATTTTTTATTAATATTTATGCGACAGACAGGGCTAAAATGCTGATGCGTATGCCCGGAATCCCGGATAAAGCCTTTGCGCAAGCAGAAATCGTGGCTCCGGTGGTGATCACATCGTCTATGAGCAGGATATGTTTGTTTTTTAAGCTTTCCGGATGAATGACATTAAAAATGGAACATACATTTAACCAGCGGTCGTAAATGGCCTTACGAGTTTGGGTGCTTGTGTGGGTGGTGCGGGCCAGACTTTGCGTATCGATGGGGATATCCCATATGGAACGGATGCCGGAGGCGATCCATTCGGACTGGTTGTAACCTCTTTGCCGTTTTTTGCGGGGATGCAGGGGAACGGGGATAAGGAGGTCTACGGTACATATCGGGCTGTGATCCGCTTGGAGCTCTCTCGCTATCTGTCGTCCGAGTAGATAGCCCAGCTCTTTATTATCATGGTATTTGAGCGAGTGTATCAGGCTTTGTACTTTTCCGCCTTTCTCGTATCGTAGATAAGCGGTGGCGTATTCGATCCGGTTCTTTCCGATAAAAAGTTGCTCGACGGGGTTGTTCACCTGTCGATGATATCCCGTGTGCGGCAGGTCGCATAGGCATTTCAGGCAAATTTGTTCTTCTCCCTCGACGAGTGGTCGTTTACATATTTTGCATAAGTTTGGGAAAAACAGGTTGAGCAGATTATTCCATGTCGTCGGCATAATCCTCGCAGTCTGTTCCTTTGAATAATTGGCTTAGGCAATCCAACGTGATCCGGCTTTCGAAACCTCGTCCGGCGGCGAAACGGAGTAACTTGTTGAATAGGTCCCGCTCGTCTTTTCCTTTGGTCGATTTCTTTTTGCTTTTTAGTAAATCGAGTAAGATGGAGCGGTATTCTCCCTCGTCGATGGCGGCGAGCGATTCTTCCCGGATCGGGGAGGGGATGTTTTTCTTATAAAGCTCGTAGCCTATTTTTACCCGTCCCCATTTATTGAACCGTAGCTTATCGTTCACGAAGAAACGGGTGTAACGGGATTCGTCGATAAACCGCTCTTTCAGCAATCGGGCGATGATACGCTCGGAGGCGTCGGGAGGAAGTCCGGCGGCATCGATCTTTTTCTGTACGTCTTGTATGCAGCGTTCGGCGGCGGAGCAATAGGCGGCTGCCCGGTGCAACATCTCGGGTTCGGTTATCTCTTTCATATTTTTGCTTTTACGATACGGTCTTTTCCGTATAAATCTTGTATTAATTCGACTTCGGTGTAATTCTCTTGACGTAGCATCGCTACGGTCTCTTTTCCGCAAAGGGCGTTGATCTCGAAGTATAGATGCCCGCCTTCCGCCAAATGCCTTTGTCCGAAGCGGGCGATGGCCCGGTAAAAGAGAAGCGGATCGTCATCGGGAACGAACAAGGCCAGGTGAGGCTCGTTCTCCAAAACGTTCGCTTCCATGGTCGCTTTCTCCTTATCCATTATATAAGGAGGGTTGCTGACGATGCAATTGAAGTTGCCTATAGGAGAAACAGCGGTTTCTTCCGTATGGGATTTTGGTTTCATGTACGTGAAACTTTTGTTTTCCTTACGTGAAACTTTTGTTTCTTCTACGTGAAACTTTAGTTTTCCTTGCATGAAACTGGGATAACCTTCGGAAAGGATATCCAATTCGAGAAAAGATACGGAAACTTGATTCAGTCGGGCGTTCTCCTCGGCCACGGCAAGTGCCTCGGGCGATATATCTACCGCCGCTACCTCAGCCTTCGGAAGATGTTTCGCCAAGGAAATAGCGATACAGCCGCTTCCCGTACCAATATCTAATATACGAGGGGCTTGGCTCGGTAGTCCGTGATGATCCGCTCGACCAACTCGGCGGTTTCCGGGCGGGGAATCAATACGTCCGGCGTCACCTTAAACTCCATCCCGTAAAAATCCGCTATGCCTAATAAGTATTGTATGGGCTTGTATAAACGCAGTCCTTCTACAATCTCCTTGATTTTAAATTTCTCCGTATCAGATAATTCTTTACCTTTGCCTAACAGGAGTTGATGGGTAGAAAGACCGCAAACACGTTCCATGATGAGCCGGACGAGCGCTTGGGCTTCGCCGGGAGGATAAATATCTTTGAGGGAATTTCGGATGTAGGCGATGGTCTCAGTCATATCTTACTCTTGTTTTATCGCGAAAGTAGTGTAAAAACCGTTTATATGCAAAGATTATGATAGAGGTTGAAGAGAAATACATGGCTCGTTGCATCGAGTTGGCTAAAGGAGGGAGGGGAAATGTCAGTCCGAATCCGATGGTTGGCGCGGTGGTTGTGCATAAGGGCCGTATTATCGGTGAGGATTTCACAGGAAATGTGGGGAGGCGCATGCTGAGGTGAATGCTATCGCTTCCGTGAAAGACGAGTCTTTGTTGAAAGACAGTACGATTTATGTGAGTCTGGAGCCTTGCTCTCATTATGGGAAGACGCCTCCTTGCGCCGAGTTGATTATCCGGAAAGGGATTCCACGGGTGGTGGTCGGTTGCTTGGATCCTTTTCCCGAGGTGTCGGGGCGAGGCGTGCGGATGTTGCGTGAGGCCGGTGTCGAGGTCGTCACAGGCGTGATGGAGGAAGAAGCCCGTGTGTTGAACAAGGCGTTTATGACGCTACAAACGAAAGGCCGTCCTTATATTATCTTGAAATGGGCGCAGAGCGAGGATGGGTTTATCGATTGTTTGCGTACGGACGTGTCGGAGCCGGTCACGGTTTTGTCTTCTCCGGAGACTTCCCGCTTGGTGCATAACTTCGTTCGGAGGTGGCGGCTATCATGGTCGGTACACGGACCGCTTTATTGGACAATCCTTCATTGAACGTGCGCCATTGGTCCGGTAATTCTCCGGTTAGGGTCGTATTGGATCGCCGGCTCGTTATTCCCGATTCTTATCGGTTGCTGAATGGTTCCTCACGTACATTAATATTTACGGAGAAGGAAGTAGAAAACCGAGAGAACGTGGAGTATATCCGGATAGATTTCGAGGGTCCGGTGATCCGGCAAGTGCTAGATCATCTTGCTGCCCGGAAGTTGGATTCCTTATTGGTGGAAGGTGGAGCCCAGTTGATTAATTCTTTCGTGGAAGCGGATGTATGGGACGAGGCGAGGGTGGAAACAGCTCCGGTTCGCCTGTATCAAGGGGTGCATGCGCCGATGCTTGGAAAGGAGGCGGTTAGCGGCATCTCTAGACGTTCTGTTATGAGCATTAAAAATCATAACTATGAATTTTAAGGCTCATATAATCAACTAAAATATTATAAATATTAGCAGGTATTAGGGTGAAAGCAAAAAATGTTTCTACTTTTGTGCCTTTATATGCGACAAACTTATGTTTTTGATGAAAAATAAATTAGTACTATTTATAACAGGTTGTTTTGCATTAGTGTTGTCTTCTTGTTTGAAATCAGAAGATGTCACTGATATAGAATTGGTTAAGAACTGCCAAATATCCTCTTTTAAGCTAAGTAGTGATTCTATCTCGGGGTTGGATACCGTGAAGTTTACGATCGACCAACTGACGGGGCGGATTTTTAACATTGACTCTCTGCCTTTTGGCACGAAGATCGAGAAAGTTGTTTGTACGATTACGGCAGCCAGTAGCTATGCGCTTAGCGGTATAGAGGTAAGCCCGTATGCTTATCCGGACTCTACTTATTACTTAAACAATTTATCAGACTCCATTAATTTCTCCGCTCCGGTAAGTTCGTGGTTCATGCGTATGACCAAGTCACGACAAAAGTCTATATGGCGCAGGTGAATATCCATCAAGTGGTTCCGGACTCTATGGTTTGGAGTATGTACGCAAATCCTATGATTGGCATTACCGTGAAGGATCAGAAGGTGGTAACCTACGATTATAATGGATCGGAGAATTACTTTATGTATGTGAAACCCGCCGAGTCCGGTAAACCTTACCAATTATATTACGCTCCGGTAAGCGCGCCTAAGGCTGGCAGTCATTATCCTTGACCGGTCTGCCTTTCGATGGGCTTTTGATCTCCCAGATTACCGAGTATAACAATGCTTTATATGTGCCGGCTACAAATGGCACTTTATATAGATCCGAGGATGGCTTGACTTGGAGCGCTGTAGAGAACGCCCCTTCCGTGAAATACGTTTTGGGTAGCGTGAAACAGGGCACGAAACAGCCTTCCGCCTTAGCTACGATCGTGGATCAGGAAGGAAAGCTAGCGTTCTATGCGATGAACGAATCCATGGAGTGGATCGCCGGAGATGCGGTGCCTAGCGGATTCCCTGTTACCGGATTTAGCAATCTTCAATATGCCGCAATGTATCATGAGTACTTGATGACCGCCAGCGGACGTACCGTGGACAACGAAGTGGTTAATACGACTTGGGCGACCATGGATGGTATCTCTTGGGCGTTGATGGCTTCCGGTGACGCAAACTTCACGAAGCGTGAGGGAGCGATGATCACGAATTATGACGATAAGTTTTTCTTGATCGGAGGTATCGACGCTTCGAACAAGGCATTGAAAGATATGTATCAATCGATAGATTATGGTATTTCTTGGTCGTTGATCGACTCGATGGTGGTGTTACCGACCGACTATGCGGCGAGAGGCTTTTCCTCAATTATTGTGGATAAAGAGAATTTCGTGAACATTTTCGGAGGAAAGACCAGCACTGGTTCCAATGACTTGAACCAACTTTGGAGAGGCCGTATCAATCGTTTGATCCCGAAGGAATAGAAAAGTTCGATAGGAGATGTATAATTTTATGAGGCTTTTAGCGTTAGAAAAAGAAGTGTGGTATATATAACAGCAAGGCTTATGACTTCAACTTTTTTTCAGCGGCTTCTCATAATCATCCTATTGGCGGGTACGATCCCTACGCTTTGGGCGCAGGAATATAAGTACGAGATCGGTGGTATGGCTGGTGGCGCCTTTTATATGGCGACGCCAACAAGAATACGATATTTAAAGGAATGAATCCGGCGGTGGGAGCCGTGTTCCGGTATAACATCAACTTCGTTGGGCCTTAAAAGCCAACTTGATGTGGGGACAGGTTTCCGGTAAGACCGAAGGTATGGAGAACGTTTTTCCGAATAATGCCCAAACCTCTTTCAACCGTAGTATCATGGAGTTGGGGGGACAGGCAGAGTTCAACTTTTTCCCGTATAGCGATAAGTTCGACTATGCGGGGGCGAAGCGTTTCTCTCCTTATGTCTTGGTGGGCATAGGGCTGACGGTGGCTCCGGGTGGCGGGAAGACTTTCGCCAGCCCGAATATTCCTTTAGGCGTGGGCATGAAATATAAGATCAAGAACCGCCTTAATCTAGGGTGCGAGTTCTCGTTTCGTAAGTTATTTGGCGATGGCCTAGAGGGAAAGGACATGTTGGACGATCCGTATGGTGTTAAGGGTAGCGCTCTTAAGAATAAAGATTGGTACTCTTTCTTGTTGTTGTCTGTTACATGGGATTTCGGCCCGAGGTGCCGTACTTGTAACAATGCGAAAAATATAAGTGAATATTAGTAAGATAAAAAATGTCGTTGATTGAGAAAATAGACAAGAATCGCTTGCCACGGCACGTGGCAATTATTATGGACGGGAACGGACGTTGGGCCAAGGCGAAGGGGAAAGACCGTAGCTTCGGGCATCAGGAAGGCGTTGTTTCGGTCCGTAAGATTATGGATGCGGTCACTCAACTCGGATTGAAATATCTGACGTTGTACACTTTCTCTACCGAGAACTGGAATCGTCCGGAAGAAGAGGTCCAAGCGCTGATGAGCTTGCTGGTCTCTGCCATTCACCGGGAGACTCCGGACATGATGAAGAAAAACGTTCGCCTTACCGCCATAGGCGATCTTTCCCGTTTGCGTGAGGATGCTTATAATACATTGCAAGAATGTATCGATACGACTTCGGCGAATACGGGAACCACACTTGTTCTGGCGCTTAGTTATTCTTCCCGGTGGGAGATCACCAGAGCGGCTAGGCAACTCGCCCAAGAGGTCTTGGAACAGAAAATAAACCCCAATGATATAACCGAGGCTATGGTCTCGGACCACTTGACGACCAAAAATATCCCCGATCCCGATCTTTTGATACGGACCGGAGGAGAGAAACGCATCAGTAACTTCTTGCTATGGCAGTTGTCATATGCTGAATTCTTCTTTACGGATGTGTTTTGGCCGGATTTCAGAGAAGAAGAGTTGTATGAGGCTATATTGTATTACCAGCAACGTGAGCGTCGTTTCGGTAAGACAAGTGAGCAATTAATCTTATAACAATAGCTGTTATATGTACAAAAGAATAGTGCTGTTTTTTATTTGCTTGGGTTTCGCTTGCGGTGCGTTTGCCCAAGAAATAGACACTACCCAAGTTGAGGCGCCGGCAGAAGTGCCGGTCATTTCGTACTCGTTAGCTCCGAAGAAATACAAGATCGCGGATATAAAGATTACGGGTATCAAGAATTATGATGATTTTGTGTTGATCGGCTTCTCGGGCTTGTCGGTAGGCGATGAGATTACCGTACCGGGAGAGGAGATCACTACAGCAGTGAAGCGTTTTTGGAAACATGGCTTGTTTTCGGATGTGAAGATCTTGGCGACGAAGATCGAGGGCGACCAGATTTGGCTGGAGATCCAGCTGAAGCAGCGTCCGCGTATCTCGCAAGTCAATTACCACGGGATCAAGAAAGGCGAGCGTGAGGACTTGGAGGCGAAGCTGGGCTTGAAGAAAGGTTTCCAGGTGACGCGAACGTTATGGACCGTGCCAAGATCGTGATCCAGAAGTTCTTCGATGGCAAAGGCTTTAAGAACGTGGATGTCGAGATCGAGCAAAAGGACGATCCCGCGAACGAGGGCGAGGTGATCGTGGATATCAATATCGATAAGAATGAAAAGACCAAGATCCATCGTATCTATTTTGAGGGTAACGAAAAACTGACCGCCCGGGAGTTGAAGAAGGCGATGAAGAAGACGAACGAGAAGTTTAGCTTGCCGAACGACTGGAAAACCAGTATCATGGAGATGTTCAGCACGAAGAAGTTCACGACTGAGGAATATGAGAACGATAAGAAAAATATAATCGCTAAATATAACGAGCATGGTTATCGCGACGCCGTATTGTTGTTTGATAGCGTAGCGAACTTTAACGAGAAGAAGGTAGATATCTTCTTGAAAGTGGATGAAGGTGAGAAATACTATTTGAAAGATATTCGCTTCGTGGGTAATACGCAATATTCTACGGACTATTTGATGGCCGTGTTGGGTATGAAGCCAGGCGAGGTGTATAATCAAAAGAAATTGAACGAACGTTTGAGTACGGATGATGATGCCGTTTCGAATGTCTATTTTAATAACGGTTATTTGTTCTTCAACGCCGATCCGGTAGAGGTGGATGTAGCGAATGACTCTATCTCGTTAGAGATCCGTATCCAAGAGGGTCCGCAGGCGACGATCAACCGTATTATCATTAATGGTAATGACCGTTTGTATGAGGATATCGTTCGCCGTGAGTTGCGTACCAAGCCGGGTATGTTGTTCAGCCGTGACGACTTGATGCGTTCCGTTCGTGAGTTGGCCCAGATGGGACACTTCGACCCGGAAAACATGAATCCGGTGCCGCTGCCTGATCCTGAGAATGGAACCGTGGATATTGAGTATAACTTGGTTTCCAAGGCGAATGACCAGATCGAGTTCTCCGCTGGTTGGGGACAGACGGGTGTGATCGGTAAGTTAAGTTTGAAGTTTACGAACTTCTCTATGAAGAACTTCTTGAACCCGAAAACCTATAAGGGCATCATCCCGCAAGGTGAGGGACAGACATTGACCTTGAGCGGCCAGACGAACGGGCGTTACTATCAGGCTTACAGCATCTCCTTCATGGATCCTTGGTTCGGCGGTAAACGACCGAATACATTGTCTGTCAGCGCTTATTTCTCAAAGCAAACCGATATCAGTAGCAATTACTTGACCAATTCCGGTTATGGTTATGGCTATCCGGGCTATGGCTATGGTTATCCCGGTTATTATGGGGGTGGTTATGGCTATGGTAGCAACTATTACGGCAACTATGGTTACAATAATAGTTATGAGTATGCTTACGACCCGGATAAGTCTATCATGATGTTCGGTTTAGCGGCTGGTTATGGTAAACGCTTGAATTGGCCGGATGACTACTTCCAGTTCATGGCGACGTTGAACTATCAGCTGTATATGATGCATGATTGGGATTATTTCTTGGTTAATAACGGAAATTGCCATAATATCAACTTGGAGTTGATGTTGCAACGTAACTCTATCGATAACCCGTTGTATACTCGTAAGGGTTCACAATTTATGCTGTCCGTAGCGGCTACGCCTCCTTATTCTTTGTTTGATAATAAGGATTATGGAGCGATGTCAAGCTCAGACCCGGATAAATATAAATTCATCGAGTATCATAAATGGAAGTTCAAAGCGAAGATCTTCTCTCCGTTGGCTCCGTTGACCGTGAAACGTACGCCGGTATTGATGACCCGTGTTGAGTATGGTTTCTTAGGTACTTATAATAAAAATAAGAAGTCTCCGTTCGAGACCTTCTATATGGGTGGTGACGGTATGAGTGGTTACTCCAGTACCTATGCTCAGGAAACGATCGGTTTGAGAGGTTATGAGAATGGTAGTATCGCCGGTAATGGTGGTTACAACTCTTATGGATACGCTTATTCTCGTTTGGCTATGGAGTTGAGATATCCGTTCTTGCTGGAGCCTTCCTCTACGATCTACGGATTGGTATTTGTGGAGGCTGGTAACGCTTGGACTGATTTGAAGAATTTTAATCCGTTTAACTTGAAACGTTCCGCTGGTGTCGGTGTCCGTATATTCTTGCCGATGATCGGTTTGATGGGACTCGACTGGGCTTATGGTTTCGACGAGCCGAATTATGGATCTAATGGTAAACGTAGCGGTAGTAACCTGCACTTTATCATCGGACAGGAATTCTAAAATATAGATCGGGTATAGCTTCGTATGTAGAGACGGGGCGCGTTCCGTATGTGGAGACGGGGCACGCCCCGTCTCTACATTTAAATAAATACTTTTAACGAATATTGGTAGGCTGTAAGTAAACCCTCTGTTATATTTGCAGTCATAAAGTAGAACTATAAATAAAGAGAGTATGAAAAAGATTATCACATTGAGCTGTCTGATGTTGCTTTGTTCTTTTGCCGGCATGGCACAGAAGTTCGCTTTAATCGACATGGAATATATATTGAAGAATATTCCGGCTTACGAAATGACCAATGAGCAGTTGAGCCAAGTTTCCAAGAAATGGCAAAATGAGGTGGAAGCGATTCAGCAAGAAGCTCAGAATATGTATAAGAATTATCAGAGCGATCTGGTATTCCTCTCTGCCGAGATGAAAACGAAACGTGAGGAAGAGATCGTGAAGAAAGAGCAAGAGGCGCAAGATCTGAAGCGTAAATATTTCGGTCCTGAGGGTGAGTTATATAAGAAACGCGAGAGTTTGATGAAACCGATTCAAGACGAGGTGTATAATGCGGTGAAAGAAATCTCGGAAGACAAGGGATATCAAATTGTTTGGGATCGAGCTTCAGCTATGAGCATTATTTTCGCTTCTCCGAAGATCGATATCAGTAATGAAGTGCTGATTAAGTTAGGATATTCAAAATAAATGCTTACATTTGTGCGCTTTATGCATGAAAAGTGTGAAAGCTTGATTAATAACAAAGTAATTATATAGTAAAAATGAAGAAACTTATTGTTTTATTGTTGATGATTCTCCCGTTGGGAGCTATCGCTCAGGAAGTTAAAATTGCGTTTGTAAAAACTCAAGAGGTGTTTATGCTATGCCGGAGGTATCTGGTATGGAAAAACAAATGGCAGACTTGAATGAGAAATATAGAGTTGAATTGAAGCAAATGCAAGATGAATACCAAAAGAAATATTCAGACTTCGTAGCGCAGCAAGATTCATTGACAGAAAATATCAAGTTGAGAAGAATGCAAGAGATTCAAGATATCCAAGAACGTATGGATAACTTCGTTCAGGTAGCTCAGCAAGACGTACAAAAGAAACAACAGGAATTGTTGCAACCGATCCAACAGAAGTTGCACGAGGCTATCCAGAAGGTAGGCGAGGAGAAGGGATATACGTATATCATCGATCCGGCAGCTTTGCTTTATACGGGTACTAACGCTGTAGACGCAACTCCGTTTGTTCGTACGAAACTCGGTTTGTAATTAGCGGGAAAATTATTCTATAGAATAAAAGAGGGGGTGTTTTCCGAAAGGATTGCACCCTTTGTACTTTATAAAAGAAGGTTTCTGATATGTTTCCACAAACTCCCGGTCCGATCGGTCTTTTTGATTCAGGTTATGGCGGACTTACGATTTTCGATAAGATTCATCAGTTGATGCCCGGTTATGATTACGTTTATCTGGGCGATAACGCACGTTCTCCTTATGGAACCCGTTCGTTCGAGGTCGTTTATCAATTTACCCGTCAGGCGGTATCGCGTCTGTTTGAGTCGGGTTGCCAATTGGTGATCTTGGCTTGTAATACGGCATCCGCGAAAGCGCTTCGTACGATCCAACAAAAAGACTTGCCTACATGGGACCCCGATCGTCGGGTATTGGGAGTCATCCGTCCTACAGTTGAGTTAGTGGATACGATCAGCCGTACCAAACATATCGGTATCGTAGGTACGAGCGGTACGATTACGTCCAATTCTTATACGATCGAGATCGGCAGGATGTACCCACATATCCAAGTGACAGGCGAGGCTTGCCCCATGTGGGTTCCTTTGGTGGAGAATAATGAGTTTAATTCTCCGGGAGCGGATTATTTCGTGAAAAAGCATATCGACCATCTATTATCCGTAGATCCGCAAATCGATACGCTTATCTTGGGATGTACTCACTATCCCCTTTTGATGGATAAGATCCGTGCTTTTCTTCCTTCCGGCATCACTCTATTCTCGCAAGGCGAGCATGTAGCGGAGAGTTTGCGAGATTATTTAGGGCGTCACCCGGAAATGGATCGTAAACTCACGAAGGGAGGAAGTTGCCGTTTTCTTACCACGGAGTCGGCAGAGAAGTTTTCTGAGGCGGCCTCTATCTTCATGAATACTCCGGTCTCGGTTTCCCAGATCGAGCTATAACGCCCCTAGGCCCTATGAGGGAGATGTATATGAACGCTATTTATACTTCCCTCCTTCCTTATGAATACTTGAAAGATATCGGATGAATTCATTTGAATATCTAGTATAATTCTACAGATCACGCCGTGGTCTGTAGAGTTCACGGCGTGGTTTGTATAGTTCACGTTGTGGTCTGTACAGACCATGACGTGAATTAGAAAATAAAACAAGGAGCGAGAACGTATAGGTATAGAAAGAAATAGGTATAATACCTTATCCTATCTTAAATTCTTGCCGGACGTCTGCCTTCTACGGAAAAGTTAGATGCTTTCTTATTGGATGCTCTTTCCAAAAGGAGCCAAGGCTAAAGCTGCCATCTTAAAATGTTGCATGCCGAAAGGGATGCCGATGATCGTGATACATAGCAAAAGGCCGAATCCCAGATGCGTAAGGCAAATCCAAAAGCCTCCGACGAATATCCAGATCACATTCATGATAAGTGACAGGCATCCTCCGGAATTCCCCTCGTCTACGACACGGCTGCCAAAAGGCCATAAAGCCAGTATCGCTAATTTTAAGTCTGGAGGCCAAAAGGTATACCAATGATCGTTATCATTAGTATTAGGCTGGATATCAGATATTCTACACTTGTTATAATCCCTCCGAAGAGTAACCATATTATATTCCCCAAGAATTTCATACGCTAGTTATTTAAATGGTTGATACTATCTTTCTCATATATAACAGATGCTTTACTAACTGTGGCTACATGAAAGCTATCTATTTCCGCCAAGATTTGCCGCTTAACGAAAGCGAAACTATCTCTATAGGCCGGTTTCACCGGTTCAGAAGGGGGAGCTTCCATTTTTAGCGGATCGATAGGTTGCCCGTTTTTGTGGACACGGAAGTCTAGATGCGGTCCGGTAGAGAGTCCGGTGGAGCCTACATAAGCGATTTCTTGGCCTTGTTGCACATGGCTGCCTACTTGGATTCCTTTGGCGAAGCGGCTTAAGTGCATATAAGTCGTGGTGTATACGGAGTTATGTTTCACTTTCAAGAAATTGCCCCCGCCGTTTTGATATCCCTTGGCGATAACCGTACCAGCTCCGATGCTGCGTACCGGTGTACCGGTCGGTGCTGCGTAATCAACCCATGATGCGCCCGGTATCGTTTGAGGATCGGGTGGAAACGGGCGTTCGTAAAACGGGATGTGATCCGGAAAAAGTCTAATGGGGCTTTCAAGAACGCTTTGCGAAGGCTGTTCCCTTCCTCATCAAAGTATTCGAAGATACTGTCTTGGGTGAAAGGAATCGCTACAAACTCTTTGCCTTGATGCGTAAAGATCGCCCCCTCGATAGAGGCGATGCTCAAGGCGGTGGTATCGTCGATGTAAGCCTCATTGTATAGAACCTTGAATGAGTCTCCATCTTTGATATCGAAGAAATCGATTTGCCAAGCGTACACGTCCGATATCTTGATCGCCAGATACGGATCACCTCCGTTGGCCTTGATCACGTTCCATAGGGAAGAGTTTAATACTCCTTCCGTATATTTTTTCTTGAGGGTGATCGGCTTATTAAATTCATAGGCGTTGATCGTATCGCCGGTCAAGTCGATTACGGCATAATCGGTCAGCGACTTGGCGAAGGCGATATATCGGATCGTCTCCAAGGAATCTACCGTGGAAAATGTGTAATAATGCATGCCGGCTCGCAGTTTCGTCGGATCGAGGACATGGGTGGATGCCCTGCTGATACTGTCTGCTTTCAAGGCCGTGAAGCCCAGCCCGGAGAAGATGGAGGCGGGATTATCCCCGTTTTTCATCAAATACTCTTTTACGTCCAAGGAATCGATACAGATGCCGTATTGATACAGATGCTGTGAGCTATCCACCCACTGCGTATCCATGTCTGCGTCTTCCGTGGGCTGTTGGGGCTGTTTGCAAGAGAAACAACTCATCAACATGACTAATACGATACATATAGGTAGTTTCTTGTCCATTTGTCTTCGTTTGTTCATCAAAAATTATTCAACCGGATACAAACTTACGGAAAATAATAGAAATAGCGAAACCTATTTAGCGTAAAGCTTTGTACCTTCGCGGACTCGTAAAAAAGGTGTTTAGGTAGAAAGCAGATCAATGGACATGTATAGACTATTCCGTGCCCCGAGAGGGCTGAGAGGCAAATTGTTTAAATTAACAGGGCCTATCTTTCTGGAAACCTTGCTGATGTTGACTTTAGGCGTGGTGGATACGCTTATGTTGAGCCATCATTCCGATAATGCGGTGGCAGCGGTAGGTGTGGTTAATCAATTGCTGAACATGGTATTTCTGCTGTTCAATATTACCACGACCGGAACGTCTGTCATGTGCGCCCTCTATTTTGGGGCGAAAGATAATAAGAGTTTTATTCAGGTGTTAGGAACCTCCTTGTTGTTTAACGCCGGCGTAGGTTGCTTGATCAGCTTGATGCTTTTCTTGTTCGGTAGGGAGATGCTGCTCCTGATGGATATCCGTCCGGATCTGATGCCGGACGCTGAGACTTATATGCACATTGTCGGAGGGTTCGGTTTCTTCCAAGCGGTTAGTTTCACGGTATCGGCGGTGCTCCGTGCGGCGAACAAGCCGAATTACGCGATGCAGGTGACCTTGCTGATCAATGTATTGAATGTGTTTGGAAATTATGCGTTGATATTTGGCCATTTCGGTTTCCCTGCCTCGGTGTACAAGGAGCGGCTATTTCTACCTCTGTTTGCCGGGGAGTGGCGATGACACTTTTGTTTATCATGTTGTTCAAGCGGTTGGTGCCTCGTATCCCTTTGGCTTATTTCCGTCCGTTCCCGTTTCAGAAGTTGAGAGACGTGTTGAAGATCGGTTTGCCTTCGGCAGCGGAACAAATCTCGTATGATGCCTCGCAGGTGACGATTGTCTACTTTATCAATATGCTGGGTAATGAGTACTTGACAGCTCGTGTTTATGTGA
>ENA-OQCK01000472-OQCK01000472.1-human-gut-metagenome-genome-assembly--contig:-NODE-472-length-21972-cov-2.829664_pt1 | contig 21972 bp, 34 predicted proteins | sample MGYA00242498_ERZ504578 | MGnify/ENA primary metagenome ERZ504578 (study PRJEB26092, sample SAMD00036229) | human gut metagenome | host: Homo sapiens | study: EMG produced TPA metagenomics assembly of...
CAAAGAAAATGGAGGAGCTGGGTGCGGATGCACTGAGTGTCATCACACCGTATTTTTCTGACACCGACAGAGGAAGAGCTGGTACAGCATTTCACAGCGGTTGCGGAAAGTGTAAGTATTCCCATCATTCTCTACAACATCCCAAAGGCAACAGGCTGTAACTTAAGCGCAGAGGTCGTGGGACGTCTGGCAGAGGTAGAAAACATTCGCGGTATCAAGGACAGCAGTGGTAAGGAAGAAAATCTGAAGGCATACGCAGAGCTTGCGAAGCGGGATGATTTTGATCTGCTGATCGGTTCGGATTCCAAAATCAGCTATGGCTATGCTTTGGGGGCAAGCGGTGCTGTGGCAGGAACCTCCAATGTGATAACGGAGGTGCTGGTGGAGCTGGACAGGGCACTGCGTAAGGGAGAAACAGAAAAAGCAGAGGAATTGCAGAAGGACATCAATGTACTGCGCGGCGTATTGAAGCTGGGAAGGTACCGGTCGTCATGAAGCGTGCGGCAGAGCTTGCGGGAATTGCAGAAATCGGACCGGCAAGGAAGCCGGTGCTGGAATGCAGTGCGCAGGATGATGAAAAAATCAAAGAGATGCTGCAGCATTACCATCTCATATAACAACACGGGAAAGGATGATGGATATGAAGGAATACATCGTACGGGAAGACAGAGGAAAGCTACTACTGTATACGCTGCTGCATCTGTGCTTAACCATATTTCTTATGCTGCTGACAATCTATGTTTACGGTTCCGGACATTTCCTGCTTGCGTTCTTAAGCATCACAGGTCTCTGGTTTTCTGTAAAAGCCATGTGCCGTTATGGCTTTCGGCTTGTCAAAAACACCCCGGTATGTGAATTTAAACGCGACGAGGTGATTCTTCCGGCACTTCCCAAAGAGCAGCGGCACTTGAAATATAGGGATATCCGTGCGGTAAAAATTCTTCGCAGCAGCAGCTCTGTCAAGCTCTTTTTCTCAGGAGATCATGTGACGCACCCCTCCGGCTGGCAATACGCAGGGGCGGTCTATCTCTTTCAGAGAAAGAAGCTGAATGATGTACAGAAGTATGCCATGGACTGCCTTCATACCCATCACATATCCTTCGAGGTTGTACAAAAGGCAGAAAGCTAAAACAACAGGAGGTACGTATATGCAGAAAGCAGAGCTAACAAAACGCATAGCGGAAACAGGCGCTATGGCAATCGTTCGTGTCGAAACGATAGAGCGGGGAATAGAAATCGCAAACGGATGTCTGGAAGGGGGCGTCAGCTGTCTTGAAATTAGTTATACACTGCCCAATGCAGGTGAGGTGATTCAGGCTTTGCGTGAGAAATTTCAGGATCGTCTGATCATCGGAGCAGGAACCGTGCTTGACAGTGAAACAGCCAGACATGCCATACTTCACAATGCGCAGTTTATCATAGCACCGAATTTTTCTCAGGAGGTAGCCGTTATGTGCAACCGGTATCAGATTCCCTATGCGCCGGGCTGTACGACATTAACGGAAGCACTTCAGGCCCTGGAAGCAGGGGCAGCCTTTATCAAGGCGTTTCCGATTTCCGATTTCTATGGTCCCAGACTGGTATCCGTATTCAAGACGCCGATTCCCTATATGCCGATTCTTGCGAGCGGGGGAATTGATCTGAAAATCTGAAGGATTATGTGCTGCGTGGTGTGGACTGCTGCGGCTTCGGCTCACTTCTCACAAAAGGCAGCCGGGAAGAAATCGCAGCCAATGCACGCTCAATCAGAACGCTGATTGATGAAGCAAGACAGGAAATGCAAACTACGGCGGGATAACGTTTTAAAGCATTATGATACAATGAAAGGCGTATGATGAGCTGCGCCTTTTTTTGAGTTCAAAATTTGTGCGTATACAAAACAAAACTTGTACCGAAAACACTTTGTCAGTGATACCGTTTTCAGATAAAATCTAGTTGTAAGCATCATATGGGGAGGTATGTGTATGGATAATGAACTCATGGCACTCATGCAGGTGCTGTCCAATAAGCCTTATCTCACTCTGAAGGATATCGAAGTAAGTGCCGGCATTACCCGTCGTCAGGCAACCTATCGTATTGAAAAGGTGAACGATCTGCTGCGGCAGCATCATGCGCCCATCATTACCATTGGAACAGCGAAGGAAATTCGATTGGATTCCAAAGCACGGCAGAAGCTTGAGGAGCTGCTTCAGGAGATGAATCAAAGCAGCCAGTATTACATGAACAAAAAGGAACGTCAGATCTATATGTATCTGATGCTGTTTATGAACAGTGAGTATCTGTCATTGAGTGATTTCATTGATTCTCTCGGTGTGAGCAGAAGCACGGTGCTGCTGGATTTCAAGGAACTGACACAAATGCTGGAGGAGCGCGGCATCCGGGTGAGAAACAACCGGACCAAGGGCTATTATCTGATTGGCTCCGAAATGGAAATCCGCAGAATGATGATGAAGTATGTCATTTATACACTTGCCGAGGAACAGAGTGCTAAAATCTTCGATGTCTTTATCGACGATTTCAATCTGGATATTTTTGATTATTCACGGCTGGTGATCACGGAGCTTGCACAGCGGCATAACATTCGGTTTGTAGAAGACCGTCTGGTGGAGTTTATTTATATTTTTATTTTTCTGAAGGCACGTATGCAGAGTGGAAAAAACGCAGAGGAGGAAATCCATGCGTTGCTGGATATGGAAGCAATATCCTCGATGAAGGAATATGAGTTTACGGTGGAGCTGTTAAAGAATTACAAGAACACTGACAATATTACAAATACGGATATCAATTATATCTCCTCGTGGATACTGGGAATTTCCTTTGGCGATATCAATGAGGAGACCAAGGATTGTATACTGATCTCCGATATCATCGGAAAAATCATGACCCGTTTTGAATATCTGAGCGGAGCCCATTACCGCAATACCGAGGAAATCTTCATTCAGCTGTATTCTCATTTTCGACCGGCCTATTACCGTCTGCTCTGCCGTCTGCCGATATTCAATCCGCTGTGTGACAAGGTGAGGAGGAATACCGGGAGCTGTATCAGCTTGTGGAGGAAACCATGAAGCCGTTTCATGTGATTTTCGGTGGAGATATTCCGGCAGGAGAGATTGCATATCTGACCATGCATTTTGCTTCCATTTACTCCGATCAGAAAGCGTTTGAAATAGCGAAGCAGAAGACTGCACTGGTGGTGTGTTCCAATGGAATCGGCAGCTCTGCCATTCTTTATAACGAGCTTACCGGTATGTTTCCCGAGCTGCACTTTTTGCCACCGCTGGAAACCTCGCATATCCATGACGTCAAAGAGCATGTGGATATCATATTTTCCACAAGCTATGTTTCTTTAGGTGCGGGTATCCATGCGCCTGTCATTCGGGTAAGTCCGGTCATGTCCATTGCAGAGCGCTATCAGGTAATGCGCGAGGTCTACATGCAGATGGGAAGTCATTTTTTAAAGCAGCCCAATGTTGATGTCGTGATGGGGATCGTAGCAAAATATGCGAATATCCAGAATGAGCATGCATTGTACAATGAGCTGATTACGTATTTCTCTCATATTGACACGACTACACAGGAGGAACGTGTCCTGCATCTTGCGGATATGGTGAAGCCGGAGCTGATCCGTCTGCATTTGGATGCTGATAATTGGGAGGAGGCTGTGCGAAAGGCCTATGAGCCAATGGTACAGCATGGCTATATCACACAGAATTATGTGGAGGAAACCATTAGCAGTGTACGAATCGTAGGGCCATATATCGTGATTACAAAGCATGTGGCGCTGCCGCATGTGAAGCCGGAAGCAGGAGCGTTGTCTGTTGCACTGGGAGTTGGCGTATTAAACAGCGCTATTGAGTTTGGTAACCGTGACAATGATCCGGTAAAATATATTTTCAGTCTGAGCGCTACGGATAATCAGACGCATCTGTGTGCTATGGCAGAGCTTCTGGAGATGTTTAATAAGCAGGAATTTTTCGATATGCTGGATCAGGCGGAGAACAGCGATGAGGTTATGGTGTATTTGAAAGAAAATCAATAGTAAAAGAGGGCGGTGATTCTATACATCATCGTCCTGTGTATTTGTTATGGGGAAATCGCTAAAATGCTATGTCTGGAATTTGATTTCGCTTTATATCATACATTCCCTATATCCTGTTTTCTTGTTTACAGCGTGACAGCACTCAAAAGAATAGGCCCTGCTTTTATTTATATAGTTCTTTCGCGTCCCTGGGTAGAAAATAGACATCCCTCAGATACTTCATACTGTTTAATGCCTCCAAGGTATTGTAGGTCAAATCAAGCTGACATCCTATCTCTATAGCTGTTTCATGAAACAGCTCAGACATCGTAAACACCGCCTGCCACAGCGCCTCGCTATCAGCTTTTGCGTAGGTTGCTAGAAAGGTCTGATATACAGCATTCGGCAGCAGCTGTTTCATATACTTTCCGCATTTTCCGGCACTGATTTGAAAGTTACAGGAAATGCCGATTTTCCATTCCAATAGACGTTTTAGCATAGGCCGCAGTGTAAAATCGATAACATCCAGTGCATAGGGGAGTTCATTTCGTTTTAATCCCTTCGCGACATTATTCAAACACCACCAATATTCATTACAGGTACAGGAAAACTGCTGTTGTGAAGGCTTTTGAATCCAATATAGCTGAAGTGCTTTTTTACTTGGCTGCGGGAGGATTCCATCCTTGTCAAGCAGTATTTGATAGGCTTCCAGGTGCGTCTTTGCATAATCCTGTGTGCAGACATGAAGATCAATCCGGTTTCCGTCCCTCAACTGCATAAGCCACCCGTAACAGTTTTCTTTATCCCCTGGATCATAGACACTGTCTTCCGGATACTGCATATAAAGCCGTTCACCGAAACGATCAATCCAGCTGTTATCTTTTTGAAAGGAAGCTGTTTCTTTTACGATATATACGACATCATAATCCTGAAACATATCCCTGGGCACATCCGGGTTCACACGGGAGCCTTCCAGGTAAGCCGCCCGTATCCTATCATCCTGCGCAGCTGTGTTGATCAGCAGCTTCATTATTTCGTCTTCTGTTCTCATGAATGTTCACCTTGTCCTCTGGCAGCACGGTGGGATAGCATTATAGCTGTATTTTGCTCATCCATGTGGTGCACCGCTTTCCTATTCTATATGTATTATAACGTGAAAACAGAAAATATATATGCTTTTTCAGGAAGGAAGTTACCGAATGCCTTTAAACCAGATATAAAAAGAGAAGAATATATTATAAAATCTGACAGCGCATGACTACGCAAAACGCTTAACAGAGAAAGAAATAACTGGCTGTTGCAGTTTCTAAAAAGGATTCAGCTGGACAGTCTTGTTTTATCCCTTTATAATGGAACATAGAGGTGAATATAACATGGAAAAAATTACAAGCTTTTGTATTGATCATGACATACTGGAAAAGGAATGTATATATCAAGAATCGATGGTGATATTATTACCTATGACCTTAGAATGGTGAAGCCAAACTACGGCACGTATCTGGATAACGATGGTCTTCATACCTTTGAGCATCTGTTCGCTACCTATGTAAGAAATTCGGTATACAGTAATGCGGTGATTTATGCCGGGCCGATGGGCTGCAGAACAGGCTTCTATTTTCTAACGAGAGATTCTATCAGTAAGGCACAGGCGGTGCAGCTGGTTAAGGATACGATGGCGTTTATTGCGGGATTTGAGGGAGATATCCCAGGTGCACAGGAGTCTAAGGAATGCGGCAATTATCTGGATCATGATCTTGCCAAGGCGAAATCCTATGCAAAGGCTTATGGTCAGGTGATGAAGGACTGGAACGAGGAACAGCTCGTTTATCCACAATAAATCAGTGGTTTCAGACTGGATTGGTCTGAAGCCTTTCTTTTGAAAGAGGGTGACGTATGAAAACACGTATCAATTTGCTGGAGGGAAAAATTCTTCCCGCATTAAGCGCGCTGGCATTGCCAATCATGGCAACCAGTCTGATTCAGATGGCCTATAATCTGATCGACATGATATGGATTGGAAAAATCGGGGCAAGTGCTGTCGCGTCCGTTGGCGCAGCGGTATGTTTATGTGGCTGTCCAATGGTTTGGCAACCTTGGCAAAGATGGGAGGTCAGATCAAGGTTGGGCATGCGCTGGGGCGCAGAAGAAGGAGGATGCGACATCCTATGCACAGAGCTCGATTCAGATGGGAATTGTATTCGCCATCGGCTTCGGTATTCTGTCTGTTGTGTTTGCGGACGAGATGATCGGCTTTTTTCAGCGAACAGCGCACAGGTCATACAGGATGCAAAGCTGTATCTGATGATAACCTGCGGTCTGGTCATATTTTCTTTTATGAATCAGATATTCACCGGGATTCTGACAGCGATGGGAAACAGCAGAACCTCCTTTATCGCAACCGGTATTGGGCTTGTTTTGAATATCGTGCTGGATCCTCTGTTTATTTTCGGTTTCGGTGTAATTCATCCGATGGGTGTTGCGGGGGCTGCAATTGCGACAGTACTTGCACAGCTGGTGGTTATGCTGTTGTTTCTGTATACCATACTACGGGATACGGTCTTGTTCTGTGATGTCCATATACTGCATTCTTATTCTTCACAGCATACAAGAGAAATTTTCCGTATTGGATTACCCTCCGCTGTGCAGAGTATGTTATTTTCCGGTATTTCTATGGTCATTGCAAGATTGATTGCAGGCTGGGGAGACGCTGCCGTGGCAGTACAAAAGGTGGGTTCACAAATCGAATCCATTTCCTGGATGACTGCGGAAGGCTATGCGGCGGCTTTGAACAGCTTTGTGGCTCAGAACCATGGTGCGAAGAATACAGATAGAATCCGGGAGGGATATCGACTCTCCATGATTGTTATGCTGTCCTGGGGTGTGTTCTGTTCTTTTGTTCTGATCGTTTTTCCACAGCTCATCTTTCAGGTCTTTATCCAGGAAGCAGAGGTGTTGCCAATGGGGGTGGATTATCTTCGGATTCTTGGTGTCTCTCAGTTGTTTATGTGTATGGAAATCACAACAGCGGGTGCCTTCAGCGGACTTGGAAAAACGCTGCCTCCATCCATTGTAAGTATCACGTTAACCGGCGCACGAATACCGATGGCGATATTGCTGGGAAGATGGCTGGGTCTGAATGGCGTCTGGTGGGCAATTACGATTAGTTCGATCGGGAAAGGTATCGTATTGCTGGGGTGGTTCTTAAAGGATATGAAGAGAGCAGGTATGCCAGAGAGGTAATCATTGTGTTAGAATTTGAAAGTTAAAAAATCATTTCATTATGCTAGAATCAACGATTAAGGTTGATGATGAGCTGGCATTAAAATGTTTGCAGGATATTATAGGTAAGATGGAAATTATAGATGTTCTTTCAACATCAAATATGTATTTGAATTATCTGATAAATTCAAAAGTAGAAAAAATAAAATCACTAAATATTGATTTAACGTGTGGTTTTAAAAATACGCTGGATTTTCTGAATCTTTTTGAATTGACAACGATCCTGGGAAATCTGATTGATAATACGACACTATTCTCAATCACACAGACTTATATGAATACAAGCACGGAAAGATATTAATACATTTAAACTTTTGTTTTGAAGGTTTTCCTACAGAACAAACTCCTGCGGCAATGCTAAAATACTACCGGCAGCGAAAGGGTCTAACCACACGGCAGTTAGCCGAAAGTATAGGAGTTGTACCCGCAACAGTGTTAATGTATGAGCGTGAACGATTCCCGATACCATATCAAACAGCCGTTGCTATGGCTGAAGTCCTTGAAATTGATAGAAATCTGCTCTTCGATGAGTTTGCTCAATTTATGGATTATCCTTACAGTGATAGACTTCGTGAAGTCAGAAAAGCACACAGATTAAATCAAGCAACTTTTGCTGAAAAAGCAGGTATTAGTTTGAGCATCTATCTAAATGGGAGGCGGTTCACGACAGCCGTCAAGAAAAATGTATCAGCAATTGGTAAATACATATCCCGAAATAAACATATGAAAATACAGCGTATCTGTGATATAGCAGGTACGCTGTATTTTTTATCGGCACATTGGTTTCATTACCCATCTTTCTGTAAAATAAAAGTACACTAAAACACAGGAGGAAAATACTATGGAAAAGTCATTATTTGAACAAATGGGCGGTACTTATACGCAAGTTGGGGATTACCTGATACCAAATCTCCGTTTGCCAGAACAACAAGGTCAGCCGATCGGAGTATGGGGCATCGACACGTAAGATATTTGAAACAACACCATAAAATTATTTATATGAACCTGTTGACAAGCGGGAAACTAAACGACTATCTTGTCGATATTGAAAATCAGGCTGAAAATATGTTTCTTCAAATCGTAAAGCAACTTGCAAAAAGCGAAGGCATAACAGAAGAACTTAAGGCAAAAGATCAGACGGAATGGGTTGCGCAAATGAACAATGTTTGCTACAGAGCAAGAGAAATTGTAAATTCTAAGTTGATTTATTAAAAATAGTCCGCTCAATGGAGCGGACTATTTTTAATAATTTCATTTCACACATTTTTTCAGCTTGCTCTATTATCAAATCCACCGCCGTTGCCTGTTTATCCGGTGGATATTTATATTTTCTGAGCAACCTTTTTACAGTAATTCTCATCTGTGCCCTAACACTTTCTCGCACATCCCAATCAACTTTAATATTATTTTTAATGCTGATTGTTAGTTCTTTAGCAATTTGTTTTAGGACATCATTTTCATAGAAATCTCTGGCAGATTCATTGGACGAAATTGCATCATAAAATGCCAGTTCATCGTCTGATAATCCCAGCTTTTCGCCTCTTTTATGAAGCTCATTCATATCTTTTGCCATATCAACCAGAGCCTTTATAACCTCTACCGTCTCTAAAGAACGTTTTTCATATTGAATTACTGAGCTTCAAGCATTTCAGAAAATTTCTTTGCTTGTACAATATTCTTTTTAGCTATCGCCTTAATCTTGCCGTCAAGCAAACGTCGTAAAAGTTCCAGAGCTAAATTTTTTTGTGGCAGTCCTTTTACTTCTTCAAGAAATTCATCAGATAAAATTGAAATATCCGGTTTATTCAATCCAACGGAAGCAAATATGTCAACGACTTCTTCAGAAATAACTGATTTGGAAACCAATTGACCAATTTCATATTCTATTTGATCTTTCGTTTTCTTCTGTTTGTCTCTTGGTAGTATTTTTATAATACCTGATTTGATGGCTTTAAAATAACTAATCTCTACATTGATTGCCTGAGCTTGCTCAGAGGTCGAACATAATGCGTATGCCTTACCAATTTCTGCAACCAAGTTAAGAAATTCTTTTTTCTCATCTTCCGGTTTACCCAAAACAAAATCCACACCAGAAACAATACACGCCATTCGTTCACTTGCCGAGCCGCTTATGTAAGAAGAGTAATCCAATCCATGCAATATTCCTTGAATTTGCTCATACTTCTCAAGCATGAGATCTATTGCTACTTGTGGATCAATACCTGTTGTTTTTCGGTCAGACGGTGTATATTGTGCTAATGCACTTCTTAAATTATCTGCAATGCCAATATAGTCTACAATTAAGCCGCCGGGCTTGTCTTTAAACACACGATTAACTCGTGCTATGGCTTGCATAAGATTATGACCACTCATCGGTTTATCGACATACATTGTGTGAAGGCAAGGGACATCAAACCCCGTCAACCACATATCGCAAACAATAACAATTTTTAATTCATCTTCAACATCTTTCATTCTCTTTGCAAGTAGCTTTTTCTGAGATGCAGTAGTTGAATGCGGCTGAAATTCAGGCGGATCAGATGCTGCAGAAGTCATAATAACCTTAATTGTACCTTTATCAATGTCGTCACTATGCCATTCCGGGCGGTATTCTATAATCTTTGAGTAAAGTTTTACTGCAATCTTTCTGGATATAGCTACAAACATAACTTTTCCATTAATCGCTTGTTCTCTAAGGACGTAATGAGCAATAAAATCTTTCACCACTACATCAATACGACTATCTGTTCCAACAATGGCTTCTAACCTTGCCCATTTGCGCTTTTGGCTTTCGGCGTAAGTTTCCTCCTGTCCCTCAACAATGCTGTCATACTCATCATCAATCTTTGGCTTTAATTCCTGCGGAAGATCTAACTTTGCAATTCTGCTTTCATAATAAATCGGAACAGTAGTTTTATCTTTAACCGCTTGAGTCAAATCGTAAATATCAATATAGTCACCAAACAGAGCAGGGGTGTTCTTATCGCTCAACTCAACAGGAGTTCCAGTAAATCCGATAAAAGAAGCATTCGGCAATGCATCTCGCATATGTTTCGCAAAGCCAAAAGAAACTTTTCCATCTTTTTCTTTTGCTTCTAACCCGTACTGACTGCGATGTGCTTCATCTGCTATAACAACCACATTTCGTCTGGTAGTCAGTGCTTCCATCGATTGGTCACTCTCATCTGGCGAAAACTTTTGGATAGTCGTAAATACAATGCCGCCAGCTTGAACGCTCAATAGTTCTCGTAATTTCTTTCTTGTGTCTGCCTGTTTGGGCGTTTGACGCAAATAATCGGCACTTTTTGCAAAAGTAGTAAATAGTTGATCATCCAAGTCATTTCTGTCAGTAATAACAACAATGGTCGGGTTACTCAGTTCTAAAACCAATTGACGAGTATACATGAGCATAGAATAACTTTTTCCGCTACCCTGTGTATGCCAAATTACACCCGCTTTTCTGCTTCCATTTTCAGAGGCTGCCAAGTGAGTGGTATACAACGCTTTATTTACAGCAAAAAATTGATGATAACCAGGCAAAATTTTGAAAGACTTATCTTCTTCATGAACAAAGAAGCTATACTTTGAAACAATGTCCAAAAATCTCTTTTTATTCATCATTCCATACAGCATAACTTGCAATTGCGGAAAAGAAAGTCCCGATTCTTTTTCTCCGTCAATTGTTCTCCAGAACATAAAGCGATCCAGATCAGAAGTAATTGTACCAACTTTTGCATTGATACCATCACTTGTGATCATAAAGGCATTGTAATAAAACAAGGACGGAATATCTCTTTTATAAGTCTGAAGCTGATTAAACCCATCAACAATATCTACTTCTTCGTTTGTCGCATTTTTCAGTTCTATTACAACAACAGGAATACCATTTAAGAACGCAACAATATCAGGTCTGCGTTCTTTTCCGTTTTCAATTACAGTGTATTGATTGATTGCCAAGAACTCATTATTTTCAATATCTTTGGCATCAAAAACATAAGCTTTTTCGGTTTTTATGCTTCCGTCCTTCTGCTTAACCTCTACATCAATACCATCGGTTAATAATTTCTGAAACGCAACATTATTTTGGACAATAGATAAGCTCTGCTGACGAGTAATCTTTTTAACCAGTTCTGAAATCGTATCATTAGAATATTGTTTGTTAATACGTTTTAATGCACTATATAACCTTTCGTACAGAACAACATCTCCAAAACTTCTCTCTCTGAAAAGCTTCCTCCCGGCGAAATATCTGGTCCATATTGTGTTTGATAGCCTAAATCTTGAAGCCACTCCATTGCTGCTTGTTCAAGATCATTTTCTATAAATTTGGACATTTTATTCACCTCGCATTTTTATCATATTTTAATTCTGATAGTTTTTCTACTATTTGAGTAGCAGCTTTTTCTGCTTCATTAGCTGAAACACCATTATTGATAAAATACTTCTTAACAAATAATCTGTATGTAGCTTTTTGAGAATCAAAAATATACCAATCTGGCGCAGAAAAAAGTTCTGATGCGTTAGCAAAATCCTTCTGTACTTGTTTAGTTTTTGATTTGTTAAAGCCGAGAGAAATACAAACTTTTTCGATAACGGTATCATACTTAGTAACGCTAGGTCGTATTGTTTTATCAAGTTCTTTTTTCTGTTCAAGATTGCTAATTTGCTCTTCAGCATTCTTTTCTTTATTTTCTTTTATTTCCTCGATCTCTGATTTTAACACATCATACTCTTTAGCAATTAACGGATTTTTATCAAGAGAATTAATTATATATTTTGCTTGGTGATCAATCTCTGGAAACAGAGTTTTCTGGCTAACCCCAAGTTTGTCAAGTTCTGCCAGAATGTACTTTTTCTTTCTTTTGGAATGACATAAGAATATGCTTTATCGGTAAGCAATTTATTCTGTTTATTAATATATTCCTTCATTCCTTCATCAATATCTTCATCATTTTCCTCTGCTATTTGGAATTTAAGTTTTTCCAGCAAAACATTTCTTGCATTTATCGTTAATTCAATATTCTTTTGCTTAATATGGAATGGAACATTCTTATTAGAATACAGGTCGCTTTCAAAGTTATTGTATACCATACCAAAAAGAATAAATGCTCCTGATTGCCTCTTTATTCTGTTATTATCCAGACTGGCCACCACGGTAACATAACTAAAATCTTGTAAAATAGATTTTACTTCTTCTTCAGTGAGATTTTCAATTGTGAAGCGATTAATTTCATTTGTAAAAGAATCAAGCTGTGAGCCTTTCTTGCAGCTTCTAGCTAATTCTGATAATACATTTACTTTTGGATCATCAGGCGATAGTGGAGTATCGATCCATACAAATACTTCCCCATCAGCATCTTCAAGCTTACTGCACTCCTCCAAGCGATTTTTCAGCTCTTCTAGATCTGTATTTTCTCTATACCATTCTTCATCCTGCTCAATAATATCCTTTAATTTCACCTGTATGCTTCGAGGTTGGCATGCAAAATATAATGCTACTAATGGATTTGATGTAATATCCAACAAACGAGTAGGTAATTCATAATGCTGCATTTTTGTCAGCTTTTCAAAAGGAGTTTTATGCGAAACAAATTCCTCTGGACAATTCACAAGAATTTCAGAAAAAATCTTGCTTTCATAATCTAACCGTCCATCCCTAAAAATGCTCGGTGCTAAACCGAAAGATGTGTCATTTTGTCCACGATAAAATAATTGATGTTCTGTATCTGTACCCATATTTAAAAGTTTAATTTCCCAAATAAAATCTTGTACAGAACCTATTACACCAATACAGTTTTCATACATTATTTCTCACCCACTTCCACTGGCAGTTCTCCACTCATCAATTTGGGGAGTAGGGTATCTCTAATCTCTGCCAACACTTCATTTTCTTCTTTGAGCTTTGCGATTTTCTGCTCAATAGGTTTTGCGATTTCTTCAAATTTCAATTGAAGTTCCATCGGCGGTACAACCATAGGAAACATTTTAAACGCTTCGAAAGGGAAGTTCTGCCTTGTTGTGCCAATGGCATGGTGTTTGATCATTTCCTGAAATATCGGTTGCTTCATATAGTAATAAAAGAAGTAGGAGTAATCGTATCCTTCATCTCAAAAACAGTATAAATCGGGCTAACAAGTCCAACATCATACTCCTTGAGCATGGCAATAGAACCGATATTTGCTCTTGCCGGATTATATGCTACTTGATTGCGGCGAACAATTTTATAGTTTTTAGTGCTCTTACTATAAACTTGTTTTGTAAATACATCTTCGGATGCTTTAAATTCGCCTTCTTTTACGACCGAAAGTACAGGGTAATCTTTTTCTTCTTTGTTTTTTTCCTTAAGTTCTATAATGTTCTCAAATACAGTTGATTCTGCATATTGCCCATCTGCTAATTTGGACTTTTGTATAAATGTTTCTTTATATATTTCGTTTGCTACATTCAGCAATAGCGCTATGTTAACTAAATTATTTTTAATTTTCTTTTCATACACGCATAGCTTTTCTGCAATTCTATCCTGCTCCTCTCTAGAAAAATCAGGCAACGCAATCAAGTTCATATTGTTTTGATTCAACTTTGGTTGAGCCGAACCAGTTATATATTCTGATATATCATTTGAATTTAACCAAAAACACAAAAATTCAAGATTTGATAATTCATTTGATGTAACTATATGCGCATGATTATTAACCCAAAACTTTCCTTCTACAATGGTTGCAATTGGTTGTTTGCGAGACCTTAAATTTTCCCCATCTTCAGCTATCAACAAATATTTACCTTCAAAAAGATAGTCATCGACATAATCAATAATACCTGTGCACCATAATATGGATAATTTTTTTCAATATTTTCCCTTTGCTTAGCTGATAATGGGATACGTTTATTGTCATGATTAATAATTAAATCACCTAAAAGCATCTTATTCCTCCTTGAAATCTTGGTTCCATCCCATTTCATTTAATTGATGCTTAATTTCTTCATCAAGCTTTTGAGATTCATCTATTACATTATATAATTTCTTTGTCAATCTTTTCATTTTTTCATCGAAAGGTTCCGTGTCTTCTTCTATAGGAACAACACCTACATAACTCGCCGGTGTCAAATTATAATCTTTTTCACGAATTTCTTCCAATGTTGCTATCTTCCAAAATCCCTGTTTATCGGCATATTCAATTTCTGTACCATCCGCCTTTGTTGCTTTCTTTTCATGGTTGCGGAAAGAATGGTATGCGGAAGTGATTTCATCAATAGTTTGTGCAGTCAGCTGTCTCTGTGTACGACTGTCCTCATAAGGTTCAGTTTCCATATTTCTGGCATCGATAAACAGAATTTCCCCATGTCGATCACGGTGTCCGTTTTTCAGCTTATTGCGAGCCATAAACCACAGGCAAACAGGAATTGATGTTGTTGAGAACAGTCCACCCGGCAAAGTAACAATACAATCGATTTTGTCATCTTCAATCAAGTTTTTACGAATGTTGTATTCACTGATTGTAGAAGATGAAAGAGAACCATTCGCCAATACAAAACCCGCTGTTCCGCTTGGCGCTAAGTGATACAGCATGTGCAAAATCCAAGCATAGTTGGCATTACCCGTAGGCGGAATACCGTATTTACTCCATCTTGGATCATCTATTAAACGCTCGCCGCCCCAGTCACTAATATTAAAAGGAGGATTTGCCATAATATAATCTGCCTTTAAACTCTTGTGCTGATCGTTATGAAAGGAATCCGCATTTTGCTGACCAAGGTTTGCTTCGATTCCACGGATAGCAAGGTTCATTTTGCAAAGTTTCCATGTATTATAATTGGATTCCTGCCCATAAATAGCTAATTGACCGTCAATTCGTCCCTCTCTGTCTTCTACAAAGCGTTCACTCTGCACAAACATACCGCCAGAACCGCAGCAAGGTCATAAACTCGACCATCATGAGGCTCAATCATAGCTACAATCAACTCAACTACACTGCGTGGAGTGTAGAACTCTCCACCCAGTTTTCCCTCAGCACGTGCAAACTTCCAAGAAAATATTCATATACAGATCCTAAAGTGTCTTTGTTCTTGTCGTTTCCAATCTCAAGTTCAGATAACAAATCAACCAATTCACCCAAAGAACGTTTATCTAAAGATGCTCTTGCAAAATCTTTAGGAAGCACACCACGAAGGGAAGAGTTTTCCTTTTCAATCACATACATGGCATTATCGATAACCTGACCAATTGTCGGATCTTTAGCACTGTTTTTAATTGTTTCCCAACGTGCTTCCTGCGGCACCCAAAACACATTTTTTGCAAGGTATTCATCTCTATCTTCCGGATCAGCATATTCATCCTGAAAATTTCTTGATAAGCTCTTTCAAAACTATCAGAAATATATTTCAAGAATATAAGACCAAGACATACGTGCTTATACTCTGCAGAATCCATATTATTGCGGAGTTTATCCGCCATTACCCACAAATCTTCTTTTCTTAATTCAGCCATTTTTATTCCTCCACCATTAAATAATCTGAGATACTTTTGCCCAGATTTGCTTTTCGTTTGGGCTTTCTTTTGCCGACCTAATAATTTTTAATATTGATTCATTTTCCATTAGGTATTCTTTAATATCTGCTGGAACATCTTTTCTTTCTTTTGCAGCTAAATCATACAGCTTGTTCCTTATGTCTGGAAATTCTTCTAAATGCAATGTTGCAATTATTCTATCTAATAACTCTCTTTCGGGAGGTTTATTATTACTCTTTTCAATATCACTGATATATGTAGGTGTTTTACTCACCGCTTTTGCAAGTTGACGAATTGATATTTTTTTTGCTTGTCGGACGGAACGCAATATTGACCAAATTCAGCATTTTCCGTTTTCAAATTCAAATCATCCACCTTTATCACCTCCATTGTAAGTTAGTTAGCTTACATACTGTTATTATATATTATATTGCTAATTAAATCAAGGTTCTTATCAAAATCAAATTTATTTGCTATAATATTTTTATAATCCAGGAACAAAATGAGATTTCTATGTCGTTTAATAAATAGAGAGTATACTCTCTGGAAAGGAGCACAAAATATGCCGATATTATTAAAAAGAAAAAACGGTGAGATCACGCCGTTTCGCAACGCAGAATATATTTCTGCGTTTTATTTCATCCCCAAAAGCATTTTGGATAAGTGCGGAAAAGAAATAAACAGTATTCCAAGAAATCCAAGAAAATTACTTCAAGATCGTCGTGCCATAGAAATAATAGAAAGTGATTTGTTTAAGCTTGTAATAATCGAGCTTACGCTTTTATGGTGTGGCCTTTTATGGGGCTTGGCACAAAAAGGGAGATTTATTCAGGATATGAACCGTCTTGGAGATATGCGCACGCAGTTTCTATTTGGATTAAAGGAATGGAAGATGAAGGGATTATCCCTAAGTCACAGGAGATATTAAAAAGCAGCAATGTAGACGAAGATCTCGGATATATATCCGAAGAAGAAATCTCAGAAACATTCACTTGGCTCGTTCCTAAAATAATGGCAAAACACAATATGAATGAGATCATTGCTGTGGCGGAAGAATATCGTTGCTTTGAAGATTTTGATTATCGAAAGAGCCGACAAAAAATCGATTTTACCGCAAGTGGTATCACACCCGTGCAAAAATATCCATTGAATCTCTTGATGAAATAAAAGAAAAGTATGCAGAGAATACAGACGGAATGGAGTGGGATATTCCTGATGACAGTGTTAATGTTGAGAGTACCGTATTAGAACCGATTGCAGTCAACGAGTTTTTAGACACTCTTTCTGAAACAGACAGGAAAATACTCACAATGCGAATGGATGATGTTACACTTGAAAAAATCGCAGAGGAATCAGGCTTCAAAACGCACAGTGCTATTCACAAAAGAATCCGAAAGATTGGCTTAGCTTACGAAAAATTCAGCGGTGAAGATTTGGGATTCAGCAATAAGAAAATTATCTGACAACACCTATTGATGTATAAATCGGTAGGTGTTCTTTTTATGCGCAAAAGCAGAAAGGAGGTCTTTGGGGTGCAGTACAATCTGATAAAATCGCAGCAAATCAAAATTAAGAACACCCTATGTATGCAATGCGGACACCAAAGCTGTTTGATGATAAGTAGTGGTGTCTGCCCTGTTTTTTCGGGAAGCAAACAAGAAATCATTAAAATCAAGGAGGACAATCACAATGAAAAAATATAAAGAAACATATATCATCGGTATTGACCACGGCTAAGGAAATATGAAAACGGAAAACTGCTGTTTTCAGGCAGGTGTGACCGTATATGATAAAGAACCAATTTTCAAAGACAATCTGCTTGTTTGGAATAACAAGTATTATCTTATCGGCGCAGAACATAAGGAGTTTTCGGCAGATAAAATGCTGGATGAAGACTATTATGTTCTGACGCTTGCGGCAGTCGCAAGGGAACTGAATATTGCAAAAATCTATTCTGCTGATGTATTGATTGCCGCCGGGCTTCCGCTGACTTGGGTAAGCGAACAGCGAGAAGAATTCAAACGATATTTGCTGAAGAACGAAACAGTTGACTTTAATTTCAAAGGCAAGGATTATCATATCCGCATTGTCGGTGCAGATGTTTACCCACAGGGATTTGCCGCTATTGTCAATCACTTATCCGATTTTTCAGGTGTAAATATGCTCTGCGATATTGGCAACGGCACGATGAATATTATGTTCGTCAATGATAAAAAACCGAACCCCCACCGCTGTTTTACCGAGAAATTTGGAACACACCAGTGTATGCTCCATATCCGTGAGAATCTAATGAGAATTCATCACGCAGAGCCGCCCGAAGAAATGATTACCCGTGTGCTTCGTTTCGGCGCAGCAGATATTGACGGCGACTATTTGAAAACAATAACCAATACTGCAAAAGAGTATGTGGAAAGTTTTTTTCCGCAGACTGCGTGAACACGGCTACGATTCAAAACTGATGAAGCTGTATATTGTCGGAGGAGGCGGTTGTATGATCCGTAACTTTGCTGAATATGACGAAAGCCGTATTACTGTAAACGATGATATTTGTGCTACTGCCAAAGGGTATGAACGAATGCTGGAAATGAAATTGATTAAAAACGGCGGTGCGTTATGAGTATCAAACGAATGAGCTTAGGTTTAACCTGGATAACGAAGCTGACCGCAAGGCTTGGGAGCATTTAAAAAATACAGCAGATTCAAAAAACAAGGCAGTTATTACTGCTATCAATCAATTTTATGAGCCACACACAGAAATAACAGAGGTTATCCGAAAAACTATTCGTGAGTGCTTGCAAAATCTTTCTGTAATACAGATGGAATCAGCACAGCCCACCGAAGCACTGTCCGAAGAAGAAAACGAACTTATGTATTGCCTCGATATGTTTCTCGGTGAATGACGACATCAGAGTGGTGCCGCTTTTTTACGCTCTGAAATTCACTGTGGCATCATTTTGGCATCAAATCAAAATTAAGGAGGATTTATATTATGAGAGCTTATTTATCATTAAGACAACTTGAAGAAAAAGGTATTTGTGTTGATGAATACCTGACCAATGAGAGAGATGGCGTATTTAAAGCACGCCTTGATTGCAAGCGTTGGGGCAAGAAACGAAATATTCTTGCATACTTCACTTTTGAAGACGGCAGTAAAGTTATGGCTTCCGCTTGGCAGAACACCGGGTATCTCGGTATCCCTGAGATTGAAGAAGGAGCAATGCTAACGCTGACTTTTGAGAGAGCAAAAAACGGAATTTCTTATTTGAGAAAGGTTGAGAGAAACAAGGGAGAGCAATCGTGTCTTATGCTGTAACAAGCAGGGAACTTGTACGGCAAGTTCCAACTCAAAATCGGCTGTTTAGCCGATTTTCTCTTTAGGGACTGACGTCCCTAACACCCTATTTTGAAAGGACTGATAAATCTATGAACAGAAACCCGAAAGAAAAATTTGCCCGAATTGACATTCGGGTAAATCAAAAAGATAAAGACAAAATCAAACGATTTGCCGAAAAATGCAATTTATCTATTAGTGAATATCTGGTGCAAAGGGCATTGGGATATGAACCGATAACGGTTCTTCCTGATGTCTTTTTTGATTTCTATAACAAATTGTGTCAGCTTGACAACACAGTGGGATTTACGCCCGAAACAGAAAACAAACTGCTTTCACTGATTGATGAAATTCATTCGGAACTTTTATTACCACGGAAGGAGGATATGCGTAAATGGCGACCACCGGATTCTGGCCTGTCAAAAACAGGCTGAAAGAAGTAATCGACTATGCCCGTAACCCTGACAAAACCACTGACAAGAAATTCTTGGATGAAGATTTATATGCGGCACTCCGTTATGTTGAGAATGATAAAAAGACGGATCAAACGATGTATGTTTCGGGTATCAACTGTCCGAAACAAAGAGCATACGAATATATGATGGCTACTAAGCGTCGTTACGGCAAACTCGGCGGGAATGTTGCCTATCACGGATACCAAAGCTTTTGTAGTGGGGAAATCTCCCCCGAAGAAGCGCATCAAATCGGACTGGAAACTGCAAGGCGTATGTGGGGCAAGGATTATGAGATAGTCGTTACCACCCACCTGAACACAGATAATCTTCACAATCATATTGTGGTAAATTCGGTATCTTTTCGTACCGGGCGGAAGTTTGAAAACCATATTTCCGACCATTACAAGCTGAGAGAGATTTCCGACGCAGTTTGCTTGGAGCGAGGAAAAAGCGTATTGCCGCCGAGTAAATTCACAGGCAATCGAAAGAAAGATTATTGGATTCACAAAAGCAACGGTTTAACTCACCGAGATATTCTGAAACAAGATATTGATGAAGCAATTTCAAATACAACCAACTGGAAGGCTTTGATTTATACCTGAAAAATCTCGGCTACTCTTACGCCCGAAACAACGATTACCGTCATCCCTCCATTATTGCTCCCGGTTGGAAACGCTCTGTCCGTCTTGATTCTTTGGGTGAGCAATATACGCAGGAGAAAATACGGCAGAGGCTGATTGATAATCAGAAAAATATTACTCTTTACGCAATTCGTATTCCAAAACGGTATGCACCGCTGTTACAGCTTGAATACGAATTTAAAAAAGCACAGCGTATGGACGGGATACAGCTTGCGTTTGCATTGATTATTGAGCTTTGGAAACTGATTACAGGCAACAATATAGAGCCGTCATCCCCAAAACCTCTATCCCCGGCACTACGGCAGGAAGTCAGAAAATTAGATCAAACCTTAAAGGAATACAAACTTCTTTGTGAGAATCAAATCGATTCCGCACAGGAGCTTGTTTCATTTATCGAGAAAAAATCCACAGATATTTCTACCTTGAAGTCGGAGAGGCAGAAAATTTATAACCGTATCCGCCGCCCGAAATCGGAAGAAGAAAAAGAACAGAACAAAGCGGCGGCAAGAAAAATCTCTGCAAAGTTAAAACCTTTGCGTGAAGATCTCAAAACCGCACAATCCATCACCGAGCGGTATCCGCATATCTTGAAATTGCTTGAAACCGAGCGTGCTATGGAAATACAATTAAAAGCCAAAAACAGAGAAAGGAATTATGAACGATGAAAAACACACCGAAAAATATTGCAATAGAAAAACTTTTCCCCTTTGAGGGACATCCCTTTAAGGTTCAGGACAACGAAGAAATGAACGCTTTGATCGAGAGTATTCAGGAGCAAGGTATTTTGTCTCCGTTAATTGTCCGACCAAAAGAAAACACCGCAGATGAATATGAAATTGTATCGGGACACAGACGGTTCCGTGCAGCAGTAAAGGCAGGGATAAAAGAAGTCCCTGCCTTAATTGTTCCCCTTGATCGTGACGCCGCTGCCATCGCAGTGGTAGACAGCAATCTGCACCGAGAACATATTTTACCATCGGAGAAAGCCTTCGCTTACAAGCTGAAAATGGAAGCACTATCACGGCAAGGCAAAAGGACAGATTTAACTTCCGACCAAGTTGGGCGGAAGTTGGAAACCGCTGAAATCATAGGGCAACAAGCAGATGAAAGTAAAAATCAAGTTCGTCGCTATATTCGTCTTACTAATCTTATCCCGCCCATTTTAGATATGGTTGACGAAGGGAGAATTGCTTTTACGCCCGCCGTTGAACTTTCCTATTTGCAACCTGAAGAACAGACAATGCTGCTATCAGAAATGGAGTACAGCGATTGTACGCCTAATTTATCTCAGGCACAGCGTTTAAAGGTTCTCAGTATACAGGGATTGTTCACGAAAGAACAGTTATCCGCCATTATGAGCGAAGAAAAAGCCAATCAGAAAGAGCGTGTAAAAATCCCTGTTGAGCGTATTCAAAAATATTTTCCAAAAGATTATACTACCACTCAAATGGAAGAAACCATTGTAAAACTCTGCGAAGCGTACCATCGAAAGCGCTTGCGTGACAGAGATTCAAGATAGGAGGTTCGCCTATGGATTTTAAGATGAACGCTGTAATTCACAGAGGAAACGATTATGAAAATTCATTGCGCACTTTCCAGAACAAGAGAATGGAATACCTTGAGCAGGAATCCGTGCCTTTGATGTTGAAACCTTACGCTTACTTCTATACGACCTTCAAAAACGAGGCCGCACAATAGAAACGGTTACAGGGATAGCGGTATAATCAGACGGTAAGGAGGGC
>ENA-OQCK01000474-OQCK01000474.1-human-gut-metagenome-genome-assembly--contig:-NODE-474-length-21819-cov-3.986815_pt1 | contig 21819 bp, 19 predicted proteins | sample MGYA00242498_ERZ504578 | MGnify/ENA primary metagenome ERZ504578 (study PRJEB26092, sample SAMD00036229) | human gut metagenome | host: Homo sapiens | study: EMG produced TPA metagenomics assembly of...
GGACTGATGAGCCGCAAGGAATCTATCTACTCGCTGCTGCGTGCCAAATACATACTGTACAGCATTGCATTGCTCATTCCTACGATTCTGATGATTCCCGGTATGGTTACCGGGAAGGTATCCGTACTCGGTTGCATCGCATGGCTGATATTCATTCCGGGAGCCGTATACTGCTGTCTGTTCCAACTGGCAGTCTACAACAACAAGACTACCGACCTGAATTCAAAGATGACCAGCCGGCAGAATATAGGCACCGGTCTGCAGAATCTGATTTCAGGAGGTGCTTTCGGCATACCTTTACTGCTGCTTTTTGCACTGAATGCCATCTTTGGCAAAGAGGTCACCCCCTGGATACTTATCGGCATCGGCGTGACATTCATCGCCACTTCCAAATTCTGGCTGATGAATGTATATCACCGGCTCATGAAACGCCGCTACAAGAATATGGAAGGCTTCAGGGACAGTAGACAGAAATAGAAATCATTAAACATCAATCACTAACATGATACGCATCAATAATTTACAGAAGAATTTCGGCACAAAAAAAGCCGTAGATATAGAGAACTACACCATCGGGCAAGGCGATATGCTGGGACTGGTAGGCAACAACGGTGCAGGCAAGACCACCCTCTTCCGCCTTATTCTTGACTTGCTACAGGCAGACCGGGGCAATGTAACCATCAATGACATTGACGTCAGCAAAAGTGAGGACTGGAAGAACTTCACGGGAGCCTTTATAGACGACGGTTTCCTGATAGACTACCTCACTCCCGAAGAATACTTCTATTTCATCGGCAAGATGTACGGTCTGAAGAAAGAGGAGGTAGACGAACGCCTGCTTCCCTTCGAACGCTTCATGAACGGCGAAGTGATGGGGCAGAAAAAATTCATCCGCAACTATTCTGCCGGAAACAAGCAGAAAATCGGCATCATCTCCGCTATGCTACATCACCCGCAACTGTTGATTCTGGATGAACCGTTCAACTTCCTTGACCCCAGTTCACAGTCTGTAATCAAACACTTGCTGAAAAGATACAATGAAGAGCACGGAGCCACCGTCATCATTTCCAGCCATAACCTGAATCACACAGTGGACGTTTGTCCACGTATTGCATTGTTAGAAAACGGTGTTATTATCCGCGATATACGAAATGAGAACAACTCTGCCGAGCAGGAATTGGAAGCTTACTTCAACGTCGGTGTGGAGGAAGAAGCCGTGGTAGAAGAAACAGTAGTAGAAGCAGCCGTAGAAGAAATAACGGAAAAAGAAGATAAAACGGTAGAAGAAAAAAATTCGGAAGCATGAAAAAATATCTTTCTTATATAGTAGCTCTTACCATCATATTGATAGGCTTAAGTTCCTGCCATACTTCCGCGCCACGCCTGGACTACAAAGCCCTGGCGCAAGCATCCGTCCGTTTGGGGGTGGATATTGAACTGCAGGACAACCACAAGCTGTACATCCATGCCTCCGAATGGATAGGCACCCCCTATCGCGCAGGTGGCGACAGCAAACGTGGAACGGACTGCTCCGGACTGGTATCGCAACTGTATAAGAAAGTTTACCACACCCGTCTGTCGAGAAGCACAGACGGGCAACTGAAAGAGAGCAGTAAAATCTCCCGCCGCAACTTGCGTGAGGGAGATTTGGTGTTCTTCACCAGCCGTGTTTCCCGCAAAAAAAGTGGCACACGTAGGCATCTACCTCAAGGACGGCAAGTTTATACATGCCAGCACCAGCCAGGGAGTCATAGTCAGCAACCTCCGGGAAAAATATTACACCCAACACTGGCTCTGCGGAGGAAGAATAAAATAATACTAATTTTTCCTTCTTGTGATTTTCTTTACTCTGTCCCGACTGATAGTCCAGAAACTATTAAAAGAAGAAAACAATGAAGAAACTTTTAGGCATCCTCTTATTCATCAGCATTGCGCTGAGCGCCAATGCACAACTTTTATGGAAAGTATCCGGTAAAGGATTAGAGAAACCATCCTATATTTTCGGTACTTATCACCTCTCTCCACTCAGTATAAAGGACAGCATTGCCGCCATGCCGCAGGCATGAGCGAAACCGCCCAAGTCTACGGGGAAGTTGTGATGAGCGAAATGGCGACTCCCGCCTTCATGCAAAGCATGCAACAGCAGATGATGATGCCCAAAGACACCACGCTGCAAAGCCTCTTTACTCCCGAACAATACGAAGAAGTAGGCAAAGCCATCAAGGAAAACATGATGGTGGACATTGCCATGCTGGCACAACTGAAACCGGCTGCCATCAACCAGCAGCTTGTCGTCCTGCTCTACATGAAACACACTCCGGGCTTCAACCCGCAAGAACAGCTCGACACTTACTTCCAGCAGCAGGCCGGACAGCAAGGCAAGAAAGTTGGCGGTCTGGAAACAGCCCAGTCACAAATAGACATTCTGTTCAACAGCCAGACGCTGCAACGCCAGGCAAACCTCCTCTACTGCGCTATCAGTGACATCGAGAAAGGTATCGAGCAAAGCAAGCGCCTGATTGCCGCTTATGAAAAGCAGGACCTGGATGCCATGCTGCAACTGATGGAAGAGCGCGACGGCAATTCATGCGACCCGCTGCCCGGAGAGATGGAAGCCATGCTGGACAACCGCAACAAGGCATGGTTGAAAAGATGCCTGCTATCATGACAGAAGCCCCTACCCTTTTCGTAGTCGGCGCCGGACACCTGCCCGGAGACAATGGAGTGTTGAACCTTCTGAAGCAACAAGGATACACTATAGAAGCCATGAAATAAATCCTCTAACAATTCTCTCTAACAATTTTTAATGGCAAGCTATACAAAGCGTGACGGTCAAATACCATCACGCTTTGTTTGCATATACACTTTATTCTCCTCATCATACCGTACATCCAAAAAAATATACTACTTTTGCACCAAAGTCTTGGCAGTTATAGTGATGACGGCATTTTGATTGATTCGATAAGAACGCAAGAAGCGAAAGTTATTATCCCTGCCTATTCGGAATCTGGAAAATTCAATAAACGTCATGGGATGATAGCAACAGTTTCTTCACGTCTATGTTATTATATACTTAGGCGTGGGGACTGTTGTCTATTTATGACGTGGGCATTTTCCAGAGCCTCGAATGCAGATAGGCAATAACAGTCCTCGCGCTTTTTATATAATAACCTTCGTCAATGGGGACAGACGAAATGAAAGACACCGCGTATGCATCTTACATTATTTGGAGAAGTACAGTTATTTCTGTTAATTGCCGTTACATCTGCAAGCTTTCTATACTGGATAAATCATAAATACAAAAGTCTGAACAGACAGATTATCCGGGCAATAGACATTCCAGTATATCTGCTGAACAGACAAGGTATTGTCGTAAAACTACTTAATACACCTACCGAAAAGGCAAACAGACTTCCGTTCCTGAATCCGGGAGTTCTAAATATCAATAATTTAGTGACAGACGCCGATGAATGCCGGAAATACATGACGTCGCTGTTACGCGTACTGAATACCCGCACTTCGGACAGCCTGACCCTAAAGATAAGAATAGAAAGTGGTGAGAAACTATATATCGCAGTGCGCATGGTCTACCTCAACAGAAATTATGTCATAGCCTTCATACGCGACATTACGGAAGATGAAGTCCAACGCCGGGAAAACGAAAAATACCGTTTCTTCCTTGAAAGTATTCTGGAGAACCTCCCCATCGCCACTACAGTAAAAGATAAAAACGATGAAGGACGTTACCTGATATGGAACAAAAAAGCGGCAGAGATGATGGAAGTCCCCGCTGAGGATATTGTGGGACACTATGAAGAGGAGTTCAACCCCCTAATGCAAGATAATTTCATTCAGGAGACAGACAAAGAAGTTGAAGAGTCGGAAATTCCCCAGTCCTACATCAAACACTTTGTCAATCCCAAAGGCAGAGAGTATATTCTGTCGTTTCACAAAACGCTGGTGTCCTACAACAAAGGGAAAGAGAGGTGGATTGTCAGTTCTGCACTGGACATCACCGAACTGCTGGCAGCCAAAGAGAAAGCAGAAGAAGCCAACCGCCTGAAATCGGCTTTTCTCGCCAACATGAGCCACGAGATACGTACTCCGCTAAACGCCATCGTCGGATTCTCCTCCATACTTTCCGATTATATACAAGACGAAGATACAAAGGAATACATACATATCATCGAAGAAAACACCCAACTGCTGCTGCAACTGATTAATGATATTCTCGACCTGTCACGCATCGAAGCTGGCATTCTCGAATTCACAGAAGGAGATATGGATGTAAACAAGACGCTTGATGAAATGCAGACGATGGCAAAACTGAAACTTCCGTCCGAAGTCAGTATACGTCTCCTGCCCGGTGCGGATTACTGTATTATTCACACAGTCCCCAAACGGGTAAGACAAGTACTGAACAACTATCTGTCAAACGCCCTCAAGCATACGGAAGAAGGTTTCATCGACATTGGTTATCACCTGCCGCAAGAAGACAGGATTCGCTTCTTTGTCCGTGATACCGGTTGCGGCATTCCTCCTGAAAAGCAAAAGGATGTATTCGAACGCTTTGTCAAGCTAAACAGCTTTAAACAAGGCACGGGCCTCGGACTCTCCATCTGCACCATGATTGCCGAGAAAATGAACGGAAAAGTGGGCGTCAGCTCTATTCCGGGGAAAGGTTCCGAATTCTGGTTCGAAATACCCTATCAGCCTGCCGGAAGCCAACCTGCATAGAAAAGCCCGCCACTGACATGAACTCTGTCAACGACGGGCAACCTAAACCATCACCGATGCTATCCTGACTCACAATACCTATCGAAGCCTAAATCGCAGTTTTCCACTCTGCACCAGTTCTTCATGAGTGATACGATATCGGGACAGTTTTTTTCCTCCCAGTTCCATTTCACGGATATAAAGCGACTCTGCCGACGGGCGTTCCGTCTCTATCACCAGTTGGTCGCGTCCCCAATACTTAGGGTCGAGCTTTATGGTCACCTTATCAAATACCGGAGTAGACAGCGTATAAGCCGGTTCTCCGGGACAATCCGGATAAAAGCCCATCATATTGAAGATAGCCCAAGCGGACATCGTTCCGGTATCATCATTGCCGGGAATTCCGTCGGGGGCATTCTTGAAATACTTCTGCAAAAGGCGGTGCAGCTCTTTCTGCGTGCGCCACTCCTCACCCTTGAAATAAGAAAAAAGATGGGCGTATGCAATGTCCGGTTCGTTGGCAGGGTCGTACAGTCCTTCGTCGAACACACGCTGAAGCTTGTCTACGAACGGCTTCTTTCCACCCATGAGCCGGGCAAGCCTTTCACATCGTGGGGAACATAGAAAGTATAGTTCCAGGCACAACCTTCGTGAAATCCGGGGTTCGGCTCAAAGTTCTCTCCCTGCCTCGGGTCGAAAGGAGCATAGAATTCACCGTTAGGCAGGATAGGACGGAAAGTACCGTACTCCTTACAGTAATAATGCTTGTAGCCCAGCGAACGTTCGTGGAACAGACGGGCATCCTCCTTCTTGCCAAGCGCAGCAGCTATGCGCGACAAGGCATTGTCGGCTATATAGTATTCCAGGGCATGTGAAACGGAATTGTCATACTGCTCCCGCAGGGGCACATATCCCAATGACACGTAGTCGTCATTGTCCGGACGGAGCAGGTTCTCCGCTCCCGGCAGGGTGGCTCCCTTGCGCATGGCCTCGTAGGCCAGTTCTATATCAAAGTCGCGCAGACCTTTCAGCCAGGTGTCGACGATGACGGGAATGGAAGGGTCGCCTTCCATGGTCAGCGTCTCACGTCCGTAGAGTTCCCATTTGGGAAGCCAGCCGTGTTCGCGGTACATGTCGAGCATGGAGCGCACCATCTGCAATTGCCGTTCGGGATATACCAGCGTAAGAAGCTGGTGCACATTGCGGTAAGTGTCCCACAAGGAAAAGACGGTATAACGGTCTCCTTTGGTGGTCAGAATTTTGTCACTCTCCATAGCAGGATATTCCCCGTTCACATCTTGCAGGATATTGGGATGTATCAGCGTATGATAGAGTGCCGTATAAAAGACGGTTTTCTGCTCTTCCGTACCTCCTTCCACAAGGATGCGCGAGAGGTCATCGTTCCAGCGGCGACGGGCTTCCTCCAGCACTTGGCTGAAATTCTTTCCCTGCTGCTCGGTATCCAGATTGAGCCTGGCATTCTCTATACTCACAAAAGAGACTCCCATCTGTACTTCCACTTGCTCGCCCTCTTCGGTATGGAATGTAAGGTAAGCGCCGATGTCATCTCCTGCCAGCTCTTTCCCGTAGCCGGTGTAAAGTTTGTAGCGTCCGTTATCGGGATCCCATTCAGCCTCCACACCGGTCATGGGGCGTTGCTTCTTCCAGTAGCCCGAAGCGGCAGGCTGCTTGTTGACACGCATCACAAAGTAGATGGGGAAAACGGCCTGCGGGTTGTAGCAGAAAGTACCCAGCAGCTTCATACCTTCAAACTCGCACTCACCCGTCCGGCGCAGAAAAGCTCCCGATTCATTAGTCAGGCCTTCGCCCAGGTTCAGCAGCACATGGCTTTGTCCTGCAGGAAAAGTGAAACGCGCCACACCCGTGCGGGGAGTTGCCGTCACTTCCGTCTTCACATTGTAGCGAGTCAGGAAGTTGCTGTAATATCCAGGAGATGCCTGCTCGTCCTTATAGCGGCTTCCATACTCCTTGTAATCCACGGACAGCTCTCCCGTAGTGGGCATCAGCAGCAAAGAGCCCAATTCCGGACAGCCCACACCGCTCAAATTGACATGCGAATATCCGGTGAAGAAACAATTGTGATACTCATAGGGAGTGGACCACCAGCGGGCATCTTTATCGTATTTGTTGTCCTCCGAGCCCATCACGTTGAAGGCACTACGGACATCATTCCGTTGGGACAGACGGCTCCCGGATTCGTAGTGCCGAAGTTGGTGGTACCAATAAAAGGATTCACATAGTCCGTCGGCTGTTTCTCCGCAGCCATAGATGCCGTGAGCATTCCAAAGGAGATGATACAGAAAGTAATCAGTCGTTTCATAATATAGTAAGGATTTGTTCTTTATTAGTTAGTGAGCACGCTACCCATGCCGGTGTCATTGCATGCACTCTGCAAAGTTATTGCAAACGGTCTGCAGTGACACTGCAAACTACTTTGCAGTAGCACTGCAACAGTTTTGCAGTGACGCTGCATCAGCTTTGCAGTGGCGCTGCAACGGCTTTGCAGTAGCACTGCAAAAAGCATGCAGTATCTTTGCAGTGATATTACACTAAGTATAAAGCAGTTACGGCAGGCGCTTTTCAGCAATACCGAGCGCCTGCCAACTGCTTGGTACTTACAAAATACTTGTGCGCTTCGTGAACTCCAGAATCTCGCGGATATACCCAAAGGCAAGCCCCACTACCGTATCGGCTGCACCGTAGTATACAGCTACACGTTCTCCATCTTGCAACGCTGCGCAAGGGAACACCACGTTGGGAACATCACCTTGCAACTCATAAGGAGCAGCAGGCGCAAGCAGATACTCACGGGTGCGGTAGAGCAACTTGGCAGGATTGTCCTTATCCAGAATAGCTGCTCCCATGGAGTAACGGAAACCGTTACAAGTGGTTATCACGCCATGATAGAACATCAGCCAACCCTCGTCCGTGAGGAACGGTACCGAACCTGCCCCTATCTTGGTACACTGCCAGGCACTTTCGGGGAAAGGCGTAGGAGCCATCACATGGCGGTGTTCGCCCCAGAATTTCATGTCAGGCTGAAGCTAATGTAGATGTCGCCAAAAGGAGTATGTCCGCTATCGCTGGGACGGCTCAAGAGCGCATATTTGCCATCGAACTTCTGAGGCAACAACACACCGTTGCGGTTGAAAGGCAAGAAAGCATTCTCGCACTGGAAGAACTCCTTGAAATCGAAAGTATAGCCGATGCCGATGGTGGGGCCGTAGTAGCCGTTGCACCACGTAATCCAGTAGCGGTCCTCAATCCATGTCACGCGCGGATCGTATTTATATTCGGACTCTATCATGTCCGTATTCCCGGCCTTGAACTTGATTGGCTCATGCTCTATTTCCCAGTGGATGCCGTCCTTGCTGAAACCGGCAAAGATATTCATCTGCACCGCCCGGTTGTCACAACGGAACACACCGGCATAACCATCCTTAAACGGAACCACCGCACTGTTGAAAATGCTGTTCGACGACGGAATATGGTAGCGGTCTATTACGGGATTCTCCGAATAACGCCACATTACATCCTTACAGCCTGCCGGCCGTTCTTCCCAAGGCATTGTGATTTTGTTGCTCATAATTGCTCTATATTATTAATTGGTTATTGTTGTTTCTTCTCATCGGCATACGTAAATGGTATGAAGTACGTAATGAGGAACGCCGGAATGGTGGCAAACAGCGTGAAGGTAAAGAACGCCTCGTACCCCAACCAGTCGCTGACAAAACCGCTGATTGTGCCCGGCAACATCACACCCAGATTCATGATGCCCGAAGCAAAGGCATAATGTGCCATCTGGTGCTTTCCCGGCGCCACCTGCTGCATCATGAACAAAGTCAGTCCCACAAAACCAAAACCATAACCGAAGTACTCGAGCACGATGGCACTACCTATCAGCAACCCGCTTTCCGCTGGTACATGGCAAGCAGGGTATACGCCACAAAAGGCAGATTGAAGATGCAGCACAGAGAGAACAGCGTCCGCCGCAATCCCCGGTGCGAAATGTAATAGCCTGCCAACAGTGACCCCAGCACAAAGGCGGCCGCCCCATAAGTGCCGTAGTACAAACCTATCTGCTGCTCATTCAGTCCCAAGCCACCTGCCGAACGCTCCGCCTTCAAGAAAAGAGGGACAATCTTCATGACAAAACCCTCGGCAAGGCGATAAAGGATAATGAACGCTATATAGTACCAGATGTGCTTCTTCAAGAAGAAATCCTTGATTACCGCCACCAACTGCTCCCACGTCTCTCTTGCCGACTTGGCGCCGGATGCGGCAGCACCGCCCGATGGCAGCATGCGCATGTGGTAGAAGCCAAGCAGCAGCATCACCGCCGCCAATATCAGCATCACCGTCATCCATGCATGCCGGGTAGCCTCGTGGCGGACTGCCTCTGTGGCACCCTCCACCCCACCGAAACCTACCAGCAAGGCACCTGCCAGCCAGACCAACCCGCCGGACGCCACAATCTTCGCTATATTGTAGAAGGCTCCCTGCCAACCGATATACTTGGCCTGGTCCTGCTTGTTCAGTTCCGACATGTAGACACCATCCGTAGCCACATCGTGCGTGGCTCCGCTGAAAGCAATCACTGCCAGCAGCGCAATGCATATCGCAAAAAAGAACGGTAACTGCAACGCCAAAGCCACCAGAGCAAAACCTGCTCCGGTAACCATCTGCGTCAGTACCACGAAAAACTTCTTCGTCTTGAACATTTCAAGGAACGGACTCCAAAGGAACTTCAGCGTCCAGGGCATCATGATGAGCGACGTCCACAGAGCAATCTGCGCGTCACCGATACCCAGCCCCTTGAACATCAACACAGAAACCATGTTCAGCACCACAAACGGCAATCCCATGGCGAAATATACGGTGGGGACCCACGATATAGGATTATGATTTTTTCGGCTCATCCCTTCTGTATATTATCTGTGTCACTTCAACGGTTCACTGCCCATAGTCAGCTCCAGCGTACCGCCGTCCACTATATCCTGATGCGTGAAGAATGGAGTCTCCAACTTATTGCCGTTCAGCACAATGCTCCGCACATACTTGTTGTCGCGGCTGTTGTTGTGGGCTATCACCTTGAACGACTTGCCGTCTTTCAGATGAACGGTCGCCTCGTTGAACAGCGGGCGTCCGATGGAATATACCGGCTTGCCGGGGCATACCTGATAGAAGCCCATCGCATTCAGAATGTACCATGCAGACATCTGTCCGCAGTCTTCATTGCCCGAAAGTCCGTCGGGGTTGTTGAAGTAAAGCGTATGCAGCACCTCATCCACAATCTCCTGCGTACGCCAGGGCTGGCCTACGTAGTTGTAGAGATGGGCAATGTGATGGCTTGGCTCATTGCCGTGGGCATACTGGCCTATCAGACCGGAAATATCCACCGAGGTCGATTCACCTTCCAGCTTGGAATCGGCCGTGAACAGAGAATCCAACTTGCCGATGAAGGCGTCGCGTCCTCCCATCAGTCCACCAGTCCGTCCACATCGTGGGGAACGAACCAAGTCCACTGCCATGCCGTACCTTCGCAATAGTCATCGTTACGGTGATTGGAAGCGCGGGGGTTGAAAGGCGTACGCCAGTTGCCCTCACTGTCCAGTCCGCGCATGAAGCGGGTACTCGGATCGAAATAAACTTTATATCCCTCGCAAAAGCCGCATACTTATCGCGGTTGGCTTCGTCGTCCAAAGCACCTGCCAGTACGGAGATACACCAGTCATCGTAAGCATATTCCAAAGCTTTAGCCACAGATTCATTGTCTTTATCGCAAGGCACGTAGCCAATCTTGTTCTTCCAGTACTTGGCCTGCGGCATCAGATGCGGCACAACCCAAAGGATGGGTGATAATACCCGTCGTATCGTATTCTGCCGTACGGAGCAAGCCTTGTAAGCCTCCTGCACGTCGAAGTTACGGTATCCCTTTACATAAGAATCCGCTATGAGGGAGGCTGCATGATAACCAATCATGGTACCCGTATAGTTTCCGGCCAGTTCCCACATAGGCAGGACGCCGCCTCGCGGGACTTCTGGATGAGCGAACGGATGAAAGCCTCGTTCAGTTCAGGATCAATAATCGTCATCAGCGGATGATAGGCACGGAAAGTGTCCCATAAAGAGAAAATGGTGTAGATAGCTCGTCCACCCTGCCTTGATGGGGCTTCAAGTCCATACCAAAGTAACGTCCGTCAGCATCGGTAAACAAGTTGGGCTGCATACCCGTGTGGTAAAGTGCCGTGTAGAACATGGTACGCTGGTCGTTGTCCTTCGTATCGATGTCAATCTTGGAAAGATAAGTGTTCCACTGCTGGCGGGCAGCACGGCGCACACCGTCAAAATCCCATCCGGAGATTTCGGCTTCCACATTCTTGCGGGCACCGTCCATATCCACGGCAGACACACCTACCTTTACCAATACCTCCTCATTGGGCTCCGTCTGGAATTGCAGTAAAGCTTTAGCTGTAGGCAGAAGCGGACCGCCTTCGTCCAATGCCATGGAGTCCGTGACCAGCGTATAGGTGAATGGTTTGGAGAACTTGGCATAGAAGTTGATATACTGGTCGAAGCCCAATATACAGTCTTCTTGCGTCCACGGATTTCAGTATCGCTGATTACTTCCAGCTCCATCTGTTCATTCTTCTGGCGCTGGATACTGTAATCCAGGTCGAGGATAAAACCTGCATCTTCCGCTTTCGGGAAGGTATAGCGATGAATCGCCGCACGTTTGGTAGAGGTCAGTTCGGCTTTCACCCCGTAGCGGTCCAAAAATACGGAATAATATCCCGGTTCGGCTGTTTCATTCTCGTGGGAAAAGGCAGAGGCGTACGCCATCTGCTGGCTCTTCGAGCCCATGGAGTGGTAATCCTGCCGACCTACAGTGGGCATCAGCAGCACATCCCCGTAATCGGCACAACCCGTACCGCTGACGTGGGTATGTGAAAATCCGTTGATAGTAGTATCTGCATAGTAATATCCGGAGCAGGCATCCCACTCGTAGATACGCGTGTCGGGGCTGGCTGAATCATCCCGTTGGGAACTACCGCTCCGGGATAGGTATGCCCATGTCCACCCGTACCGATGAACGGATTGACGTAAGACGCATAGTCCGGTGCCGTCTGGGTACAGCTGCAAACCGCCCCCAGCAGAAAAAGTCCGCCCAACAGTATGGAACTAGATTTCATGTTTTTCTTCATATTGTTTATTGTATAAGTAGGTGTATAGCTTCATAATAGAATCTTGTTATATGAGAATGCTTGAGGAGGGCCGCCCTATTACTTTGAGCAAAGCCCTCCTTTGTTTCATGTATGAAAAGGTTCAAGCATCCGTTTCCGAAACCTCAGTTTACGGAAAACACGGCATCAGCGTACCTTCTTCATCGTATAGTTCTCACTCACGAAGTAAGGAACATCGGGGAAGATGTCGGTCTCAATCTCACCGCCTACATACTTATAGGGATTGATAGCCATCTGTTGCCTAAGCCATAGATATGCATATCACCGTTAGGAGCAATAGCACCATCCATATAGTAATCATCATAGTTAGGATATGCTTTCCACTGGAAATTCTTGCTGTAAGTACCGAAATGCATCTTGTAGGTAGCAGGGTCTTCAGCATCGCCCTCATGAATGGTTTGCGGATAGATGAGCAGTGCACCGTTATAGTAATCGCAATGCATCGGATACTTACCGGTGATTTCGGGGAAAGTACCCCAGTTGTAAACCACATATCCGGTACCTTCTTCATCCTTCTCTATAATTACATTCTTCTCAAACTCCTAGACTGCCTTTCCAATCCCACCAGCGAGGATTACCTTCTTCATCCACATAGGTAAAGAGGGAATTGCTGGAAGTTACCTTCCACTCGCCGACCAAATCTTCATAACCCAACATTTTGCCCTGATAAGCTTCACCGGTACGGCTCCAGTACTTGCCACTCCATTCCACTCCATCATCAAAGAGCACCTCACTTATTTCCGAAAGCAACACGTAATACTGATACATCAGTGGTTTGGGGTTGTAGAACATCTGAATACCATAACCTTCATCCTTCACTTTTTGGAATTTGCTTTTGTCAAATCCGCTCCAGCCTCCGTTCAGCTCATCATTAATCTTCCAGGGTAACGGAGCATACTTGGATTTGGGCAGGTTCTCAAAATGAGACTCTTCACGGCCAAAGGCTCCATTAGGATTCTGATTCTGGTAATAACCGTAGGTCATATAATCCACAATATCACCTACTTTCACACCTTCTACCTCGCCGTCGGGAGAGTCGAGAGAACCATATTCATACACACCAATCAACTTTTTGCCAAACACTTGGCGGCATTCGTAAACCAAGCGCGCGAAGTTGGCACGTGAACGTTTTTCGAAGCCGGGACTGGGATTGGAGTTATTATAACTGGTGTACTCATCATCAAAGTCAATGCCATCCAAACCATAAATATCCAAGTAGGCTTTCAGTTCCTTAGCAAAGTCTTTGGCAGCAGCTTCCGAAAGGTTGCCCATACCTGCCTCGTCATGGTTACCAAGAATAGTCATCACCACCTTAATGCCTTTAGCCTGCAAAGGACGGATGAACTTATCCGCATTTCTCAGCAAGAAAGAAACCTGGTCATTGCAGAAAACATGAACGCGACCAGTCTTGCTATCCACATTGATGTTAGCTGCAAAAATGCTGACAACATCAAAGAAAGGCTTTCCGTCGCTCTTCATAGTATATTCACCCATATTCAAGATGTTCTCGTCATTTACTTCCACAAAGCAATGTGTAAGTATATCACCCTTACTGATACTCTCAGGAATAGCAGCCAAAGGCTTTACCAAGTAAATATATTCCTGATTGTTTGTAGAAACTTCCACACCGTTATTGGCAGATGCAGAAACGGCAACAGCATAAGTCTGTCCGATTGTGCCTCCGGCATTGATATTCAGTTCCACAGAAGCCGACTTCTGTTCGCCCGCCTTGATAGTGGCAGTTCCACCGTTCGCCAAACTCAGCTTATCGGCGGGATACATTTTATAGCTTGTTCCATTCTTCTTATTGTAAGCCTCCAAAACGTCTTCGTCCACTTTGAAGGTCACAGTAACATCCTGCTCTGCAGCTTTGCTCAGTTCAAAATAGAGATGTCCGGTAGCAACCTTGTCGCCAAAAACAGAAATCGGAGTAAGTTCACGTGCACCGGCGGCAGACTTTACATAGCCATACACGCCATCCACAGTATCCAGCTTGTCACTGTTGCCGGTGTTGATGACAACATCATCTTCACAACCGGTAAAGCATATTCCTGCACATGCAAAGGCCATTGCCAGCAAGCCTGATTTTACATGATTCATATATTTCATAATCAATATCTTTTTATTTGAATTAAGGTATAACTAAATTATTTGGCGGGCAGTTCCACAGCAGTCCAAGTCAGTGACTCCACTGCAGTAGCATTGTTCTCATTTCCGCTATAATCGTGAATGGCAGTACCGGCACCCTCATCGAACTTCCAGTAAGAAACCAGTCCGTCAGCATCCGGCTCTACCTGGTAGAAGTGGTCCTTTGCATTGATTTCTGCTGATGTCAACACCTTGTTCCAGATACGCACCTCTGAGATATTACCTTCCAACCAACGGTCACGATTGTATGAATGGCCAATCCAGAATCCGTTACCTTCATCGGTCATGGTCTGGCCCCAGTTCACGACTCCGCAGTCCAAAGTAGTCTCCAGCATATTCTTACCATTGATGTAGATTATAACTGTTTTTGCATCCGCATCGTAGGTCACAGCGATATGTGTCCATTCGTTTGTCGGAATAACCAGACTCTCATCGGTCACATTGCCGCTACTTGTAGCCACCTGCAACTGGTTTTGAGGAATTCCGGCATCACCGATGCGGAGCAGGAACTTACCTTCGATACCCATAATGGAAGTCAGCATCTTGTCAAACTTGCTTACACGAATCAACGCTTCTGCCGTCAGCTTATTCATATTATTGGCTACATCTGGATTGGTCCAAGTTACGTAAACCAGATTCTTGGTAATATCAGGAACCGTATTAATCAATGCGGCACCCTTCAGCACGTAGTACATGGTACCGGAGCTCTTCAAGACTCCGATGCTTGCCTGGTCTACCGTAACCGGCAATACATATACCTTCTCACGGTCCAGCTCCGTCAAGTTCTTGAAGCTGACAGTGATGTCGTCTGAAATGACAGCACCGGCCAAAATGGTAGCCTGCGGAGTTTCTACCGTATAATAGTTTTCCGGCAGAGCCTCGGCTGTGTCATAATAGGTAGCGTTATAAGTAGCTACCAGTGAAGGGTCCGCCTTCAAGGCAATAGTTATATCCTGCGATTCAGGACGGGCCATTGAAATCCGGAATGAACCTTCCGTATCGGAAACAGTGTTTTTCAACAACACAGTACTGGTCATCGCCGAGCCGTTGATATACACCTGATTATCGAAATTCTCAACGTCATTATCATTACAAGCAGCAAATACACCTGCCAATAATGCCATCGATACTAAATATATACTTTTCAGTTTCATGATATTCTTTTATTTTTTAGGAGCAGGATTCATAATATTGATAGCTTCTCTCACGTATTGATAGGTATTGGTAGCATTGTAATAATCATTCTGCATGTTCTCAATAGCCAGACCAGCTTTTGTAAACTCTGCAGACGGTTCTGTCACCCAATAAGCAGCTTCCGACAGAGCTCTCAAAGCATTGTAATATCCGGTAGTCTTATCTGTTGTATCCAGAGAGACGGTAGATGCCGATACAATGAAGCGGTCAGCCGGAACACCGTCTGCCATCAAGGCCTGAAGCGCTTCTATCCCCAGTTGGGCAACATCCGTGGCATCATTTGTAATCAAGATGATATGGTCACAAGAAGAGAGCACAGACTGGCCTATCAGGTTGGCAGGATACCCCTGGAACACCAGTTGCTTACCTGAATTGGCACTCTTCCAGTTGGATATCACACCGAAGAAAGTATCCTGATTTGCCTTTGCTTCAGCCTTGTCGGCTTCGGACATGTAGATAGGATTGCTACCACGATACTCGGCTACAATACCGTCGAAAGGTGCTTCAAGAGCTATCAGTCTGTTCAGCTCAGCCGACAGATAAGCCGAGAATGCAGATGTTTCTGTTCCTTCTTTCACCTTGTCGGTATGTTCCTTCAAGATATTGTCATAGCTGATGGAATAGAATACTTCGTTCCCTTCTCATGTACATTTGCAATATCTTCCAATTCGAATTCCGCCAAATCGGGAGTAGTTGCGATAATTACGTCCAGGCTGTCGGGAACATCCGACATGTGCTGCCCGCGGCTGAAAGGAACTTTCTCACTATTATCAAACCAGCCGTATACAATCTTATGGTCAGAATTCTTGTATTCCTGCAAGTTCTTCAGATACTTGGCATACAGTTCGGGAGACTGTTCGTCGATTCCGGGTTCTTTCAGTTTAATACTCTCTGAATCCGTCCAGTCGGAGCAGGCAGACAATGCCAATACGGAAAAAGCTGCCAGCGCGATTCCTTTGAATGATTTCTTATATAATTTCATAATTATTCAGCATTTATTGTTATTATTTGCGTGCCCACCATACGTCAGTAGCCATGTTGTCCGGTCCACCCAGATAGCTGTTTACTGCCTCTTGCACGTTTTCAGTATTACTTGTATATTCTTCAGAAGGATAAGGCATACGGCGTGCACCTTTCTCGCTATCAACAATTCCACCACTCAAGTTACCTTCACTGGTTGCAGGCAACAGTTTGGGATAGCCTGTACGGCGATAGTCAGCCCAAGCTTCGTTACCTAACGGCCAATTCGCAATCCACTTCTGGGTAATGATACGTTCCTGTTTTTCTTCCTTGGATGCCCCTTCATTCCACTTGACAGTAATGGCTGAAAGGTTCTTTTCATAAGTATTAAGACCGGCGGGATCTTTGTAAAGAGCAGGTACACTGCTTTCATCAGCCAGATAGCTGTCTACACCGGTAGCTCCCCACTGTTCGAAAGAGAGACGGACACCTTGTTCATAAAAATCAGCAGCGGTTCCTTTCATGTTGAAACCATAGATTGCAGTGGCTTCAGCACGCAAGAAGGCAACTTCTGCCGCATTCATCCAAAGCACGGGATCAGAAGAGGAAATCTTCACACGCGAATAATTGATGAAATACTCTTTCATCTTACTGAGGTTGATACCGCGACGTAATCCTACATAAGTCTCTCCAGGCCATTTTGATTCCTCAAAATAGCTGGCACGACGATTGTCGTTGTAACCGTTCATGTAGCAGATGATGTCGGCAGCAGGATGGGTATCACCACCTGAAGCTTCTTCATTGTAACGTACTGCCACAAACAACGGATTGCTAATTGTACCGAAATACTTCCATGTAGCATTGTCTGCATTTGTTTCAATCAGACCCAACTCGTGATTCACTGCACTTTCAGCCATTTCTTTAGCCTTAGCAGGGCTTACATTGGCAATACGGATAGCCAAACGCAGTTCAATGAATTGGCAAACTTCACCCACTTCTGTACATTACCACTGTACACGAAATCTGCAGAAGCAACCAACGCCGCATTTCTGTTTTCAGTCAGCACCTCGATGGATTCGTCCAGTTCCTTGAAGAATGCGTTATATACTTCTTCCTGCGTATCATAAGGAATGGTAATCTTGCCATCCTGACCGATTTTAGAATAAGGAATAGGACCATACGCATCAGTCACGCGACTCATGGCAGCAACCTTTATGATTTGAGCAATGGCATAAGGAACCGGATTATTGGTATTCTCCGATACTTGTTTCACTGTGCTCAAGTTACCGTAAAGTGTTGAAATGATACGGTCACTTATCAAGAACACACGCGTCCAGTCATTTGTAGCATTAAAATTGGATATTGTATTGGACCAGCCGGCATTTGAATCGGCAAAATAACCTCCCAACGGTCCACCCAACAAACAATCAGTAAACTGTGCCGTATTGACATCTGATGAGATAACCGTACTTGCCAAGTTACTCATGGCAGAACCCAGTGCATAATCATCCGGAGTCAAATCACCCGGTTGATAAGGATTGGAGTTGATATCCATATAATTGCCGGTACAGGACATAAAGCCCATAACCAACGGAGCAACAATCAATTTATTTATAATATTTTTCTTTTTCATATCGTTTGGTATTAAAATTTAAAGCTCAAGCTAAAGCCGATGTTACGCAAAGCCGGCATCATGAAATAGTCTATTCCCTGATAAAAGTTATCGGTAGAAGCTACACTTTCGGGATCGAAAGGAGCCTTGCTGTAAATCATCCACAAGTTGCGGCCTACCAACGAAACCTTGATATCGCACACATCATTCAACAACTTTCTGGGGATGGTGTAACCCAAAGATACTTCCTGCAGACGAACATTGGTAGCAGAATAAGTGTAGTATTGGGGAACAGACGTGCCGCTACCTACTACACCGTACCATGTTTCGGGGTTTACCTTATCTCTACCATTCACCAACACGTAACCTAAATCACGTGCATCGGCAGAAGCCTCGGACACACCGTAATAGTCCAACATAGCTTGTGTACGTGAGTAAACCACACCACCCAAACGGGCTGAAATCAAGAAACCTGCTGTGAAATTCTTCCAAATGAAGTTATTACGCCAAGCCAAATTACCTTTAGGAAGTACGCTTCCCAACTTGATGTATTTATCCGGGTCCGTTATGGCTTCCGTAGCAACCGTTCCATTTTGGTCCACAAAAATCTGTCCATTGGCATCACGTTTCATATCTCGCAGTGAGTAAAGGTCACCCATGCTCCCACCTTCTTTCAGCAAGAAGCGGGCATCACCTAAGCCACCCATATTCAACGTGCTCAAAGAGAACAGCTCACCGGTAACGGGATTGATGGCATTGTCTGCCAAAGTCAGGATTTTATTCTTGTTACTGGAGAAGGTTATACCGGTATCCCATGTAAAATCTTTCCAGGTATTCTTGTAATTCAGCGACAACTCAATACCGGAGTTACGTACGGCACCAGTCTGGATATACATAGCCGACCAACCGCTGACAGGCAACTGCGGGTTGAATGTCTGGTTCATAGTCTTGGCATTGTAATATGTCACGTCCAATTCAAAGTTCTTGAGGAAACGCATGTTCAAACCGATTTCCCAAGAATTGGTACGTTCAGGTTTCAAATTGTACAACGGATATTGGGTCGTGATACTCCACTGGCCGGAACTTGAATTCCATTCATAGTGAGGATTAGCCAAATATCTGGAGAAAGCACTACCAACAGATGCCCATGAACCACGAACCTTTATAAAAGAAAGATAATCTTTGTTCAAGTTAGGCATTAGCTCAGACAGTACAACAGAACCACCGACTGAAGGATAGAAGAATGATTTGCTGTTGGAGTTGGGACCTGCCAGCTGTGAAGGCCAGTCGTTACGTCCGGTCAGCGTCAAGAAGTAAGTGTTCTTGTAACCAAGCTCAGCCGAAGCGAAGAGAGACTGGGTCTGTTCACGCCATCCTTCCTGCAAACGCTGTGTCTTGCTGGCACTCAGGTTCTGGATGGCAAAGTAGTTGGTCAAACCTACCGGTTCGCCGCTGAAGGCATCGCCACCATCAGCAATCGGACCACGTGTTTTCATTGCATCCGAACGTATATCGGAGAATGAACCACCAACGTTGGCCTGGAGTGACCAATCTTCACCGAAATATTTGTTGATACTCACCAGGAAGTCTGCATACAACTGTTTGTCCTGCATCTTGGTAATACCATAAAGACCTCGTGAAGAGCTCTCGGTGAGCTGTGTATTGGTAGAAGCATAGAACTTTTCTGTATAATCATTGTTGGAGTTATCCAAACGTACACGTCCTGAAACAGTCAGCCAGTCCAGAATCTTATAGCTCAAACCGGCATTCAGCATATAGCGGTCCTTCTTGTTCTGGCGCAGATTGCGGTAGTTAATCCAATAAGGATTCTGCATTACCATACCTTCGTCACCTACCGGCCAGTATTGCGTATAAATCTTACGGGCAGCGTCATAGCGCTCATACATGCTGATATCAGACCAGTCGTTGCTGCGCGGGAACAAATAAGCACCCACCAACGGGTTGTTGTAAGTACCCTGGTTCGTCATGTTCTGGTCATTCTGCAGAATATAGCTTGCACCGAAGTCCAGAGTCATCTTGTCGTCCAGGAAAGTAGTGGTGTTACGTACCGTGAAGTTGTAACGGTTGTATTTGTTGTTGGGAACAATCCCCTTGGAGTTTACTGCAGCAGCCGATGCATACGTCTGATTTTTCTCTGTACCGGTTGACAAAGAAATACTTTCCGTACCTATAATACCCGTCTGGAAATAATCATCTTTCGGGCTGTAATTGTAATTATTGGCAGCAGACAAAGGTGCTCCCCAGCTCATGGCTCCTGAAGTACTCATCACACCACCGGTTCCCGTACCGTAACGGTTTTGGAAGCTCGGCATCACAAACGGATTGGTGAATTCGGTATTGCTGCTGACAGTAAGGCTCACCTTACCTTCTTTACCTTTCTTTGTAGTAATGACAATGGCACCGTTGGCAGCTTCCGAACCATACAAGGCGGCAGCGGCAGCACCGGTCAAGACTGACATAGACTCGATGTCTTCCGGGTTGATGTCGGCAATCGGTTCTGAAGAACCCTGAGAGTCGAACTCCTTACCTCCGGCAGTACCACGTCCGGAGAAAATAGGCACACCGTCAATAACATAAAGTGCATTGGAAGACTGCATGATGGATTTCGTACCACGCATCACTACCTTTGATACGCCACCCACACCGGATGAAGAAGCATTGATATTCACACCCGCTACCTTGCCACTCAATGAATTTACAAAGTTGGCGTCTTTATTGGAAGTAATGGCATCCGTATTCACCTGCTGTACATTGTAGGACAATGCCTTTTCCGATCGCTTGATACCGAGGGCAGTGACCACCACTTCTTCAATCATCTGCGTGTCATTCTGCATCAGTACATTAATGGAAGCTGAACCGGTCGCCGAAATTTCCTGCGACTTATAACCGATATAAGAGAATACAAGTACCGGATTCGCTTCTGTAGTGGTCAACGTAAAGTTACCGTCCAGGTCTGTAATACAACCATTGCTGGTACCTTTTACCAATACGTTCACACCAATCAGAGGCCCCATATCATCTGATACGACTCCGGTAATAGTCCGCTCTTTCCCCTGTTGCTTACCTTCTTGTGAAGTAGCGGTCTTTTCTGAAAGATAAACGATGTTGTCCTCCACTTTATACGAAATGTTCTTCCCCTTGAGAATAACATTCAAAGCATCTTCAATGGATACATTGTTCACTTTAACGTTTTCTACTGACAGCGCAGCCAGCTTGTCGTCATAAAAAATTGATACTTGGATTGAGACTTGATTTGTTCAATGACTGTCCCCAATGTACCGCGAGACACATTCAGGTTTAACTGGGCAAAGCCCCACTGGATAGAAACTGCCATGAACAACAAAACTAATAAAGCCCGCATGAACGTCGAACTCCGAAAAGCATAATTGTCTTTCATAAACACAATTTATAGGTTATACAATAAATTACTTCGAGAGATTCATTCTCTCGCATTCCTATATAAAACAACAGACAATGAAAATACACTTACTGAAAAAGTATCTTTTTTATCATTAATCCTAAAAAAAAGAGTTACCCCGAAAACAAGTTGATATATCATTTTGCTCAATATTACTAACGAAGTAAATAATTATTTCCACCTGATTCAAGAAAAACACCTATAATACAGATAGTAAATAACAAAATGATATATCAACTTATTTTCGAGGCAACCCTTTTCTTACTATATTATTACTATTCTTTACTTCTTCAGTTCATTCGAGAAAGAATAAGGATAATCTTCCGGCTGCGTACCTCTCTTCATATTAGGCTGGCTGCCCATATCAAACCTCAAGGTACCGCCATTCAGCAAATCGCCATGCGTCAGATAATTCCTGGAATAATCCACGCCGTTCACCTTGAGAGACTCGATATACATGTTCTCCGGTGAGTTATCCGGAGCGT
>ENA-OQCK01000475-OQCK01000475.1-human-gut-metagenome-genome-assembly--contig:-NODE-475-length-21809-cov-20.333087_pt1 | contig 21809 bp, 25 predicted proteins | sample MGYA00242498_ERZ504578 | MGnify/ENA primary metagenome ERZ504578 (study PRJEB26092, sample SAMD00036229) | human gut metagenome | host: Homo sapiens | study: EMG produced TPA metagenomics assembly of...
TGGATATGGATGACGAAACCGATGAGCTCACTCCACTATCCGAATATGCCGCACGTGCTATAGAACGTGCAAACAATGGAAAGCCCAAAGACAACATTATGTGTGTTATAGACGAAGCATGCTCGGCCTGCGTACAGATCAATTACGAAATCACCGACTTATGCCGGGGATGTACCGCCCGCAGTTGCCAGTACAATTGTCCTAAAGGAGCCGTACATGTACATGCTGACACCGGCAAGGCATGGATCGACCATGATACCTGCATCAGTTGCGGCATCTGCCACAAAAGCTGTCCTTATCACGCAATCGTTTATATTCCTGTTCCTTGCGAAGAATCTTGTCCTGTCAAAGCGATCAGCAAAGATGAACACGGTATAGAGCATATCGACGAGAACAAATGTATTTATTGCGGTAAATGTATGAATGCTTGTCCTTTCGGGGCCATTTTTGAAATATCACAGACATTCGATGTGTTGCAACGCATCCGTAAAGGAGAACAAGTGGTAGCCATTGTCGCGCCATCTATTTTAGGGCAATTCAGCACAACTATCGAACAGGTATATGGTGCATTCAGACAAATCGGTTTCACCGATATAATTGAAGTGGCACAAGGCGCCATGTCTACCGTAGAACACGAAGCACACGAACTGATAGAGAAGTTGGAGGAAGGACAGAAATTCATGACCACTTCATGCTGTCCATCGTACATCGAGCTGGTGAACAAGTATATTCCCGATATGAAAAAATACGTTTCCGGCACAGGTTCACCTATGTATTATGCAGCACGTATAGCCAAAGAGAAGTATCCTGATGCAAAGATCGTATTCGTAGGCCCATGTGTAGCCAAACGTAAAGAGGCCCAACGTGATGAAGCTGTGGATTTTGTGATGACGTTTGAGGAAGTTTCTTCTATTTTCGATGCTTTCGAAGTCAACTTGGAGATTGTACAGCCATACGCCATGGAATTCTCATCTGTTCGCGAAGCGCATGGGTTTGCACAAGCTGGCGGCGTGATGGGAGCCGTAAAGGCATTCTTGAAAATGGAAGCGGACAAAATCAATGCCATACAGGTATCCGATTTAAACAAGAAGAATATCGGAACATTACGTGCATACGCAAAATCGGGAAAAGCTCCCGGACAGTTCATCGAAGTGATGGCCTGCGAGGGGGGATGTATCACAGGACCAGTACTCATAGCGGCAGTAACGGGAAACGTCAGTTGGTACAAGAACTGGCTAAACAGGAGAAGACGTATTAAAAGTAGAAAACTGCCTTAGCGGAAAGACGTTATTCGCAATCCTTCACCATAGGGAAGTGTGTCAAAATGAAAACAATCTATCATTTTGACACACCTTCGAATGTATAAAGTTCATTGTGTGCCACTAGGCAAACGCATGGAGGCCGCCCCTACAGTAGCTGGTGAGCTTTTCAGGTTTTCCATTAATAAAAAAGTACGAATGAAGCAACTGATTGATAAATTGCGCCATAAACATAGCTTGACCGGCGAAGAATATGCTATTCTCCTCACCTGTCAGGACGCTGATACTTTAATGTATCTCCAACAACAGGCCCAAGAGGTTACTTTAGCGCATTTCGGGAATGCCATCTTTATCCGTGGGCTTATCGAGGTGGGCAACCGATGTCGTAACAATTGCTATTATTGCGGAATAAGAAAAGGAAATCCTGCTGTGGCCCGCTACGCATTAAAGCGCGAAACCATTTTGGAATGTTGCCGTGAAGGATACGCACTCGGGTTCCGTACCTTCGTAATGCAAGGCGGCGAAGACCCTGCCTTGACAGACGAGTGGATAGAAGCAACCGTAGCCGCCATCCGCAATGAGTTCTCCGATTGTGCCATCACCCTTTCGTTAGGAGAGAAATCACGGGAAGCATACGAGCGTTTTTTCCGGGCAGGAGCGAACCGATACCTGCTTCGGCACGAAACACATAACGAACAGCATTACCGGAAACTCCATCCTGAAGAAATGTCACTAAAGCATCGCCTCCAATGTTTACAATGGCTGAAAGAAATAGGATATCAAACCGGAACAGGAATCATGGTAGGTAGTCCGGGACAAACTCTGCCCCATCTGGTAGAAGACCTGTTGTTCATAGAACAGTTCCATCCCCAGATGATTGGTATAGGTCCTTTTATCCCCCACCATGAAACACCATTCGGAATGGAACCGGCCGGAAGTGTGGAAATGACTCTCAAGCTATTATCCCTTTTCCGGTTGATGCACCCGTCCGCCCTGATTCCATCGACCACCGCCCTTGCCACCTTGTCACCGGACGGACGGGAAAAAGGAATATTGGCAGGAGCTAATGTAGTGATGCCCAATCTCTCCCCTCGGGAGCAAAGAGAAAAATATGCTTTGTATGACAACAAAGCAGCTTTCGGCGCCGAAGCCACCGAAGGTCTACGAAACTTGGCACAACGATTGGAAACAATCGGTTACCGGATATCAACAGATAGAGGTGATTATAATCACTAACCCCTAATAAATATGTATAAAGCAGATTCTAAAATAGCGGAAGAATTCATTGACCACCAGGAAATACTGGAAACACTGGAGTATGCCCGCAGCAACAAAAGTAATCGTGCTCTGATAGAGCAACTGATTGACAAAGCCACCCGATGCAAAGGACTATCCCATCGTGAGGCAGCGTTACTATTGGAATGTGACCAACCGGATTTGATAGAACGTATCTTCCATCTGGCACAGGAAATCAAACATAAGTTTTACGGTAACCGTATTGTGATGTTCGCCCCCCTGTACCTTTCCAATTATTGTGTGAACGGATGTGTTTACTGTCCTTATCATTTGAAGAACAAGACCATAGCACGCAAGAAACTGACACAAGAAGAAATTCGTAAGGAAGTAATTGCCTTGCAGGATATGGGACACAAACGTCTGGCACTGGAAGCAGGAGAAGACCCGCTACGGAACCCTATAGAATATATATTGGAATCCATCCGGACCATTTATAGCATCAAGCATAAAAACGGAGCCATCCGACGGGTCAATGTCAACATAGCCGCCACCACCGTAGAAAACTATCGCAAACTGAAAGACGCAGGTATCGGCACTTATATTTTGTTTCAGGAAACTTATCATAAAGAAAATTACGAAGCCCTGCATCCCACCGGTCCGAAAAGCAAATATGCTTATCATACCGAAGCGATGGACCGTGCCATGGAAGCGGGAATTGACGATGTAGGACTAGGTGTTTTATTCGGGCTGAATACCTACCGCTATGACTTTGTAGGATTATTGATGCATGCCGAACATCTGGAAGCCACTTTCGGAGTAGGTCCGCATACCATCAGCGTTCCTCGTATTTGTCCGGCAGATGATATCGCCACGCAAGACTTTCCGGACGCCATCTCGGACGAGATATTCTGTAAGATTGTGGCAGTAATCCGTATTGCTGTTCCTTATACAGGCATGATTATCTCTACAAGGGAATCGGCTGCAACCCGACGTAAGGTCTTGAATCTGGGAATTTCACAAATCAGTGGCGGCTCCCGGACCAGCGTAGGCGGTTATGCCATTCCGGAAACACCGGAAGAAAACTCGGCACAATTCGATATCAGCGATACCCGTACCTTGGATGAAGTAGTGAACTGGTTGCTCGATTTAGGCACATTCCCAGTTTCTGTACAGCTTGTTACCGAGAAGGACGTACAGGTGACCGCTTTATGTCATTAGTCAAATCGGGACAAATTGCTAATTGTTGTGCACCCAATGCATTGATGACACTGAAAGAGTATCTGGAAGATTATGCGACAGCGGATACACGAGCCAAGGGAATCCAATTGATAAAAAAAGAATTGGAACACATTCCCAACCCGAAAATAAAAGAAATAGCAACCCGTAACCTGAAAAAGATAGAAGAAGGGAAACGAGATTTCAGATTCTAATCCGGCCCACGCGCCGGGCGATGTTTCCAGACTGATAAAGTAACCACATATGAGTTTAAACAACACCCCATCTGCCAACCGCCTGCACGTCGCCCTCTTCGGGCGGCGCAACAGTGGCAAGTCCTCTTTAATCAATGCCTTGACCGGACAGGATACTGCCCTTGTATCGGATATCCCCGGTACCACGACAGACACCGTGAGCAAAGCCATGGAGATTCAAGGAATCGGCCCTTGTCTCTTTATCGACACGCCGGGATTTGACGATGAAGGAGAATTAGGAGAAATGCGCATCATCCGCACGCTGAAAGCCATCGAACGAACAGACATAGCCTTACTTCTTTGTGAAGACGAAGCCCATGAAGAGGAAAAGAAGTGGATGAAGCAATTGGAGGAAAAAAACATCCCTGTCATCTTGCTACTGAACAAGGCTGACATACGAAAAGACATAGCATCCACCCTACTCCGTATAGAAAAAGATTGCGGTCAAAAGCCTCTCGTTATCAGCGCAAAGGAAAGAACAGGTATAAAGAAGATACATCAGGCGATTCTGGAAAAGTTACCGGCAGATTTCGGGCAACAAACCATTACCGGAAATCTGGTTAAAGAAGGAGATTTAGTGCTCTTAGTCATGCCGCAAGATATACAGGCTCCCAAAGGCCGTCTCATCCTTCCACAGGTACAGACGATGCGCGAATTATTGGACAAGAAATGTCTGGTGATGAGTTGTACAACAGACCAAATAGCTTCCACCTTGCAGGCTCTGTCCCGCCCTCCGAAACTGATTATAACCGACTCCCAGGTTTTTCATACCGTTTATGAACAAAAGCCGGCAGATAGCCTTCTCACCTCTTTCTCTGTCCTGATGGCAGGATATAAGGGAGATATACATTATTATATAGAAGGAGCCTCAGCCATAGACTGCCTCACCCCACAGTCACGGGTACTGATAGCGGAAGCCTGCACTCATGCCCCTGCCACCGAGGACATAGGCAGAGTAAAGCTTCCACGTATGTTGCGTAAAAAGATAGGCGAAGAGCTACAAATAGATATCGTTGCAGGTACAGACTTTCCGGAGGATTTGACACCCTATCACTTAATCATTCATTGCGGAGCCTGCATGTTCAATCGCAAATATGTACTAAACCGGATTGATAATGCCCGTAAGCAACAGATTCCCATGACTAATTATGGAGTGGCTATTGCACACTTGAACGGGATATTGGATAAGATAGCGTATTAAAAAGACATCTGTTCTTTTTTTGTTTCTATCACCACAAACCATTTATTTTCAACGGTTTGTGGTGTAAAAGGATCCGTAATTCCCCTTAACTGGTATGTATGTGGATTTTTACCATTGTTTCTGAAGACTCATAGATTTTCCTTCTTGATGTGTCCTACATGATGGTTCATCCATTTACTTCATTTACAAGGCCTTATCGTGCAAACACTTAGTTGAATTTATAGTTTCACCAAGGTGAAGCAATCGTATCACTTGGGTGACTACGCCTCTCCACTTAGGTGCCAATGTATTGTCACCTAGGTGAAACAACAAAAAAAAACAGACAAAAGATAAGCATTCGGGCTTGTACGTGTTTTTTCCAGTCATAACAAAATCAAAAGCCTGGAGAGAAATACATAAGAGGCCGAATGCTTACAGTTCTTCCATAAACTTGACCGACGAGTGAACAATGCTCCAATCCATATATTCCCACGCAGGGTGTGACCATCTTCGATATTGCCGAATACTGGGCCATTGATGTTTCAATCCACACACCCACGTAGGGTGTGACTTGACTATGGTTTTGAAAACAATCACATGTGGGTGTTTCAATCCACACACCCACGTAGGGTGTGACAGTTTTTGGACGGTGGTTATCGGAACGCCTTGGTGTTTCAATCCACACACCCACGTAGGGTGTGACTCTATATCTAATAACATATTATAAATCAGCAAGTTTAATCCACTTGTTATGCGAATCATCATTATTATTCAACTTCATAACGAAGAAATACTCTACAAATAATTTAATCTACTGATTATTAACACATGCGAAGATACTACTTTTTTTGTAACACACCACATTCGCATTATATTATAAGAGCCTCCTCAACTTTATAAGCCGTTTCAACACCTATTACTTCTACCCTCTTATTCTCATTTTTACTAAGAATATAAAAACGAACACTATCAAGAGACATATCAATAATATCCCTAACTCTCCCTTTTAAAAGAGAATATTGCGCTTCCGTCACTACACACTCAAAGACTGAGTTCTGCACCCTCTGTCCATAATCCAAACATGCCTTGGCCACACATCGTAAACGGCGAGCCCCCTCTTTGCTTGTAGTATCCACATCGTAAGTCACAAGAATGTACATAATTAAAAATCATTTTATAAGAAATACCGGATAATCGTCAATATCCTGCCTGATATATCTTGCCATTAACATAGCCTGCACATAAGGCAGAAGCCCTATTTCAACTTTTTCATTAAGATAAGGATGAATTATCACCTCCCTTTTCCTTGCCTGCCATGCAGTAATAAAAGTCTTTTTCCCTTTATCTGTCATAACAACCCCATTATCACCTTGGAACAAGAAGTCTTTTACTGAAATCTGTCTTTTATTAATCAACGACAAAATAAAACGGTCGCCAAGGTAAGCACGTAACTCTTCCATCATATCTAAAGCCAACGACGTGCGCCCTGGACGGAGTGTATGGAGAAACCCGACGTATGGATCAAGGCCAACAGTTTCGAGAGCGGCCGCAACATCATTGGCAATCAAGGTATATGCAAAAGACAACATGGCATTCACCGCATCCTTGGGAGGACGACGATTGCGACCATGAAATGGAAAATCAGTCTTCTGATTAAGTATCAAGATTGGCAATACCTCAAAATAGGCATTCGAAGCCATCCCCTCATAACCAATTAATTCCGTCTTATCTTGAGCCTTCAAAACATCACGTTTGACACGTTCCAATACTTGCACCGCCCTATTAATGTCTTCATTCTCACCATAATCACGAATATATCTCCTCAATATATTGCGATAGTTTTGAATCTTACCACCAATCATCAACCGAACCACATGCAACGACCAAGATGCATCGTCCGACAATTGGTACTGCTTTTTGCGTAACAGAACATTTCCTTTCGTAGCACCTTGAACCCTGCTGATGAATCTGCCTTGTGGAGAAAGAAATGTGAGTGATATACCATTGTCACTACACAATTTCATCACACCGGGACTTGCGCCCATATATCCGAACGTAACGATGCCTTCTATATTTATGACAGGAATACGAAACACCTCCTCCTGCTGAACAGATATAACGACATTCAGCCCATCCTTACTAAGATACGCTTCCGGTGTCGTCACATACAAAGTATTCAATAGTTTTCTCATAGATACAGATTTTTAGTAAGGTAATTATCTACCGAAGTACAATTATTTACCATTTCCGGCATGCAAATATCTTTCAGCGAGCACTTGTCACAATGTTTCCCATATTCAGCCTTCGGGATAACCGCTTTACTAAATATATCGTGCATATCCCGGGCACATTGTCTGACTATATCTCGCAGTTCCTCCGTTATATCCACATTAACCCGATGGCGAAGCTCCCCATAAAAGAAAGCGCCGTATGGTATATGGATAGCATACATTTCTTCTATGCACATGATTTGTGCTGCCAACTGCACTTCATCCACCTCGTTTCTTTTCGGTTTGCCATGCTTATACTCCACAGCAACCGGTTGCCATCGCCCCGGATAGTTGGGATGCAAGATAGTATTTTCAAGAGATGAGGAAGGAAACAACTCTATGGCATCAGAGATTCCATAGAGTCCAAGTTCACGCGAAGCGATATTCACCGCACGCAATGTTATCTGGTCACCACACTTCTGTCTATAAAACGGATCATCTACATGCTTGTGCAGAATCTGTCCTTCGATGGTGAGACGATTATCGCCCCATTGCTGCTCAATGTGTATCAAAGCCCATTGCCGGGGACAGAACCTAAAGTGCTGAATCCCCGACAACATGAGCATATCGTCTTCATTGTACATACGATGGAATTATATCAGTTCCTCAATAGTTACATTTGATGGAGCATTCTCCTTATCTATAGTAACTGAATAATCGATGAATGAGCGTGGTGCTCCATCGCAGACTTTCTCCACTTTTACCAATTCAAACAACTTGTTGGCGGGAGCATTACCCAATATGGAGTCATGCTTGAAGACTATCAGTTTTTGAGCACTCATCAATCCACGTGCCGCCGAACGATCCACATCGAACATATTCTTTAATGCGTTCCAAAATAGTTCAAGGTCTTCTTCAGAAAATCCTGTCTGTTGTGCCAAGTTGGCGGAGATGAAGCCGTGACAGACGTAGAGGCCATAAGGAATGGTGCTTTACGTCCCATTGTACGATTGCCACCATCTTGTTTTTCTGCTTCTTTCTCTGTTGCTACTGCCATACGAGTAATAGAATGTTCCGCTACAGCAATTGGATCTATAGAACGAGCAAAGGTGAACTGGATAGGGCCACGAACTTGACCCGCATTTTTACCTGTTGACATAACTGCGCCGAATGTTCTGATATCGAAGTAATTATTACACATAAAACGACGTGCTGCTTCTATTTTGTCCTTTGCATTTTTTACTTCTGAATCATCATGTGCATTATCAATCAAAGTATTCAGGACTGCCTTCTCTTTGATAAATATATCAAAGCCATTCACAAGCCCTTTTGCTATTTGTACATAGTTACGAACCTTGCGTTTCAAACAGACATCCGTAACAAGTCCCATACCTGTTTCGGCATCCACACGTGGTAGATTACCCGCATCCGGATCACCATTTGGGTTACCATCTTTTACATCAAATATGTAAACGAAATCAATTCTATTCTTTAGTTCTGACATAACTTTATATTTTTAAAATTATTATTCCATTTCTTTATTTTCCTTGTTCATAAAAAGGTCTTGACGTTGATGATAATATCCCACAAAGAACCGTCCTTGATCTTGCAGGTTAAGATGTGGAGGAAATCCTTTTGCATCAAGTTTGGATATAATTTCCTGTTTCAGCTTCTCATAGAACACTTGTCCACCCGGATTCAACTTCTCTATATGATGAGTAGAAAGGTTGAGCACCGTGGCAAAAACCATGGAAGGAGTTGCTGATGCAGCATTCATATAGCGTTCTCGAATGGAATGAATACCATTGGCATCCTCCTGTATCTTGTCAAGTACGGCAAATAGCTTCCACAAAGATACCCTTGATTTTGATTTTCTTTGTCTAACATAACATCTAATTTTTTATGGTTGTTATTTTCGTTTAGTCTGTTGAGATATGCCTTGATGATAGCAGCACGCACTATATTGACGGATTGTTCTGCACGTATGCGACGAATACATGCTTGAAAGAGAGAAGCCGGATACGGCAACCCTTGAAATATGCTTCTCACCACAGCATCAGGAAGGTTGGGAGTCGCATCACTTGACTTTCCTCCAAGAGTAACATTTCCAAGAATGGAATGCAGTCCCAAGTACGGCTTCCTATCTTTGCGAGTGTCCACCATCTCCATATCTGTAAAATGCTTACTTATCAAACCTGCAAACTCACGCAAAGGCATCTCATTCCAATATACTACCGCAATTCTTGCCGAATTAGGAGCCAAACCCAAAATGAAGAATTTGTCATCATCGTTTGCCGATAATTTTCCGTTATAGATAGACTGGAAAGTATCATATACTAACTTTATACGCCTGTTTGGGTCGTCATTTTCTTCTTCAATCCGCCCCAACAAAGAAAATAAACTATTTTCGGACTCTTTTGAAGCCTCGCTATTGGAGGAAGCCCAGAAAAGATAAGTACGTGAGCCCACCATAAACTTATTGTGAGAATCCGAACGCAGCAAATGATTCAATGCGGTTGTATATGCAAATTCAGCTTCTTCTGATATTGGAGCATTGTATCCTTTAGATTTCCCATACGAATCATACCCGGAATTAACTTGAAATGCAACCAGTTTGGCTGTTTCTTGGCTTCCAAGTATCTTTGTAGCAGTTGTAATCTCTACAACTTTTGAATATCTCCCTGTTATCAAACAAAGATTTCCTACCACGCCATGATTCTCTTCAAACAAATTTATCAATTCCGTTTTCGAAGCCACTATTTTCGTATCCCCTTCTATAAGGAAAGAAAAGGTAGAATATTTCTTATTAAGATTTTTGGCTATATCATCCCATAAAGAATCTTTCTGCATAGCCCCAACTATAAAAGAATGGTCTTGCTGATAAAATGCATAAACAGCTTTTATGTCCTCATTATCCGGAAAAGCATCATATATATCTTTTACTTTCGCCTTAAATACTTCAAAGTACTTACGTATCTTTTCCATATCCCCCTTATCGGAATAACCAAATACATATTTACAATTGTCATACAAATAGTTTGCAACAGGGGCACTTGACCGGCTAACACTTTTCTTAACAAGAAACTGCTGTGCCGACTTCTTATCTATACGCCTGTCTTCAAAGCGCAGAAATTTTCCACATCTATCAATAACAATAATAAATCCAATCTCTTTGTATTCTAAACCAAAAGGGGCCACATCATCTCCACTCCGATGATAATAATCATATAATGCTTTCAATATCATCTCAACACCTCCTCACTATCTTTATCCGGTACAACAATCACTCCCTTTTTCATTTGGGCTCTATAAAACATTGCATCCGGTTTGTGTGGATTTCCCTCAAAGTCCATATCATAAAGCATAATACCGAAATCCCTGTCTTCGGCTAAGGGATAATCAAGATTATCAGTACTTTCAATATACTTCCAGTTTGCAGAAAACTCACGACATCCGAGATAGGGCTGCGTAAAACATTGCCCTTGTGATGCCCTGCGTTCGAACATCTGATAATACTTCATAGGATTCTCGTCGGCACTTGGCTGATGCTTGGCAAAAGCCTCTTTCGGACGGTCTTTTACCGGAATAAATACTAACTTAGCATAAATTCGGTAACGCACATCCAGCAGAAGCAACGTGTTCTTCTGCTGACGTTTATCTTCAATAATGATAGATGATTTACTGGCAACTGCCCCCACCTCATTCCGTCTAATGGTAGCCCATTTAATAGGCCTGAGTACCTCAATCTTTGTTACCTGCCAACGCATGGCATAGCGTTTAAACAGTATCGCTTCAAAGATGGCGCGTGCCGCCGATGGCGTTATGACATCGTAACTCACACGCTCTACTTTCAATTCCGGACGAGTGAAACAAGCCCAATCGCCCCACACCTCCAAACAATATTCTTTATCTGTATATTCCATATCATTCATCGTTTTCCTTGTTTTCCAATAAATCTTCTGGTTTCTGACCTTCAAAAAACCTTTTTGCCGACAAGGGAGTTACCACTTCACGACCGGTTTTTTGCTCCAACTGTTCGCGTGCCACACGAGCCACATCACCACCATCAGCCGCACACTGCATATTTTCACCCAATGTCTGAGGATTTTTAGCTTTAGTAATACTTGTCGTAGAGAGTTCGGCCAGCATATTAAGAACCAATTCTTCATTGGTCATATTGTCCCGGAGATTTTCTTTCTTCAAGCCCTTGAACTGTTTGTACTCCTTTGCCGACTTTCCAGCCCATTGCTGATAGATAATGTCTGTAAGAGTAGCATATTGAACACCTTCCTCTACATTATGTAGTTTCCATTGATCTGTAAGATCTTTACGGATTTCAATGCTCTTCAAGCGTTGGTTTATCCAGTTGTCAGAGTAACCAAGTCGCTTGTAGTCCATCATAGCTTGCTCAATACTCAACTCAGGGTCTTGCATCTGATCAAGACGTTCGGATGCTACATGTGCCATCCATTGCTTGAACGGTTCTGCCTTGGGAGATGGGATAGACTGAATGATACGTAGTAGTTGTTCTGTATCAGCCACATCTGTAAGTCGCATCTTACCGTCTGCGGCTTTCATTTTCAAACCGTGACAATTTGTCACGGTTTCATTTCCCTCTTCTTTAAGTCTTTGCTTTAACTTACGCCAATAAGCAGTTGCATCAACACTGTCTGTTAAAACTGACACCACATCAACTATCGAAAAATACCATTTTTCCTTTTCATCATCCCACACGGTGCGGACTTTACGTTCTTCAAACAATTTCAATGTTTCTTTCTTTGTCATATCCGTTTCTTTATATCATTAATACCTCCTCCAGCCAATGGTTATCAAGACTGAGACCTGTGGCTTTATTATACTGAGACCTGTCTGCCAATACATATATTCCTTCCAATATTTCTTCGACAAGCCCATAGCCTTTCAGTTGCTTAAAATCATAGGAACGGATGCCTACAGTAAATTTCGCCAATTGCTTCACCAACGAGTAGGTACACCCCGATTCTTTCAACTGCTCTATAAGTTCCATGCTGTTTTCCCCAATTTACGATAACATTTATACTTGTATCATCAATCAGGCGAAATTCTTTTGATGCAGTTTCAAAACATAACTCAGTAGGTTTGTAAAGCCAGTGCTTTATATCCTTTTCATCAAATGTTTGTTTTCTGCTATACAATTGACAAAAATACGCTTTCATGGTAGAAGGAGCAAACCAATCACTATCTTCCGGCAAATTCAACCGAGCATTGTTGGAGTCAGCCATTGAACCGAAGGGGTTTCGCTTCTCTGCAGCCAGACTGAACACAAATGTATGTCCCATGGCACTTCGTCCTTCCCGATTGCACCGTCCCGCTGCTTGCAATACAGAATCGAGTCCTGCTTCTTGACGGAACACAACCGGAAAGTCTATATCCACACCAGTCTCCACAAGTTGGTTGCAATGACCCTGACAATCGGCTGCAACCCATCCTTCAATAAAGTTTTTATTTTGCCAATAGTTTCGTGTAAGTGGGCAGGGCACATCATTCTAGACAAATGCAATTTCACTCCGTCATTGGGCAAACGGTCATACAGCTCTTTGGCATCTTTACGAGTGTTCACTATGCACAACACCTTATTATATTCAGACACCTTTGCAGCTATCTCATCGTATGTTCTTCCTGTATCATCGATTGCCAACTTCACACGGCGAAGTTGGTCATGCAAAGCAAATTCTTCCGGAATAATTTCCTTGATATGTTCTATTCCCTTAAAATCAGCTTTAGGATTTGTTCCTTCTATCAGACCGCTCAATACCGGCTGACTTGCCGTGGTAAACAATACCGAAATCCCGAACATTTCCTGATACGCTTTCAGCGCATCGACTATCGGCTGCAAGAAGCCGGTTGGCAACATCTGAACCTCATCCAAAACAAGAATTGAATTTGCCATGTTGTGCAGTTTGCGGCAATCAGATGTTTTATTGCTAAACATAGATTCAAAAAGCTGTACATTGGTAGTGACAATAATGGGATAGTTCCAATTCTCTGTAGCCAATTTTGCTTTTTCCCTATTTTCCTCGTCCTTAATATCATCGGGGTCGAAATTACTATGATGCTCCAATACATTTTCTTCACCAAAGATTTCCTTCAAAAGCCCTGCCGTTTGCACAATGATACTGGTATATGGGATGGCGATGATGATACGATTCATTGAATGGCTTACAGCATGCTTCATGGCCCATAACAAAGAAGAAAGTGTTTTACCGCCTCCCGTCGGAACCGTAAGGCTATAAAATCCTTTTTCGCTTGAAGAAGTTCTACTGCATTGTTCTTTCACTTGCCGGCGGATGCGGTTCACTTTCGTATCGGCTGCATTCGATTGCAGTTTTTGCATATATACCTCCAGCTGTGGAAGCAAATCGACAAGCGTAGCCAAATTTCCCCGCTTCCGCCATGACTCTACATCCATAAACCGTTCTGTATCGAGTCGGTCGGCATCTACAAGACAGGAAAAAAGCATACGGGAAAGGTGATGAAAGTGTTTCCATTCAACCTTTGATTTAGAAAAAGGTGAATCAATAAATTCTTGGAATAATAAAGGTTTGTTTATGCTAATGTCACCCTCGTTTATTTCTTCGGACAATAGCCTCTCTTTCAATATGTTTTCCACATCCCCGAAATTATGTAACCCCGTGTGATGAGAAATAATTTGGTTTACAAGAAGATGGGAAACATCTTTTCCCATAAGTTCTTTTGCCAATATTCCACCCACAAAAGCATGGGTATGATCATCATAGCGCTTCTTGTCACTCGTAGGCAAACCATTCATCTTGCGTATGTATTGCTGGAATGCCGCCCGTTCCTTTCCTTTATCATGAAGTAGGCCGAGCGCACGCCCCCAAGAAGGAAGTCCGAACTGCCCGGCGAAGGATGCCGCCATATCAGCAACCCCCTTTTGATGTTCATCATTGGTTTGTATCATCCATTGACCATTCTCCCTATTTTGATACAAATGGGATATCAACTGCTTTTCATCTATCATCTGATTAAATTTATAAGGCTAGCATTTCACAAATATATATAATAATATCAGACCCTCGCAAAAGAAAATCATATTTCAGGTCAGCTTCATCAGTTTTCATCCTTAAAACAAGAAATACAATCAACAACGACAAGAACGGGCATTCCGCCTTGTCGACTCCACACAGGGAAAGGAGAACAAACCATTCGGAGGGAAAAAAGAACTTCCGTCACCACATCTCACTGATTCTAAAGGAGATATAGTGACGGAAGAAAAAAAATAATCTGTTAATCCGCATAGATAATCACGGATGAATATACCGGACTATTCCGACAACATCCGCTTGATGAGATCAAGCTTTCACTACTGCCAACAACTCATCCGGTGTAACCAGTGACTGCTCGCCCGTAGTCATATTCTTCAAAGTCAGTTTCCCTTCGTTCATTTCATTTTCACCAACAATGGCGACAAAAGGAATCTGCTTGTCATTGGCATATCCCATCTGTTTCTTCATTTTAGCAGCATCCGGATAAATTTCGGCACGTACCCCTGTTTCACGGACTTTTGCCAGGATAGGCAGACAATAAGCAGCTTCTTTATCACCGAAGTTTACAAACAACAGTTCAGTTCCGTTCACCGCTTCTTTCGGGTACAAATCCAACTGATTCAACACATCAAAAATACGGTCGGCTCCGAAAGAGATACCTACACCAGACATACCGTCCATACCAAAGACACCGGTCAGGTTATCATAACGGCCGCCACCGCTGATACTGCCAATCTGTACATCCAAGCTTTCACTTCAAAAATAGCGCCAGTATAATAATTCAAGCCACGAGCCAAAGTCAAATCCAGTTCCACTTCACTCTTCACACCCAGTGTAGATACGGTTTTTAATATGAATTCACTTTCTTCTACTCCCTTCATTCCCGTTTCACTAGCTGCAAGGACTGTTTTCAAAGTTTCCAATTTCTCTTCATTGCTTCCACTCAATAAAATAATCGGCTGCAATTTATCAATAGCCTCTTGAGGAATCCCTTTAGAAGCCAATTCCGCATTTACATTTTCCAAGCCTATCTTGTCCAGCTTATCAATAGCTACGGTGATATCCACAATTTTATCGGCCTCACCTATGATCTCGGCAATACCGGTCAATATCTTACGGTTATTGATTTTAATTGAAACGCGTACTCCGAATTTGCCAAATACCCGGTCTATCATCTGTACCAGCTCCACTTCATTCAATAAAGAATTACTGCCTACCACATCGGCATCACACTGATAGAATTCACGATAACGGCCCTTCTGAGGACGGTCCGCACGCCAAACCGGCTGAATTTGATAACGCTTGAAAGGGAAACTGATTTCGTCACGGTGCATGACCACGTAACGGGCGAACGGTACAGTGAGATCATAGCGTAATCCTTTTTCACAGAATTTGCTCGCCAGCTTTACCGCATTGCGGCTCAACAATTCTTCATCGGTAATGCCGTTGAAATAATCACCTGAGTTCTGTATCTTAAACAATAACTTATCCCCTTCATCACCGTATTTTCCCATCAAAGTAGACAAATTCTCCATAGAAGGAGTTTCAATCTGCTGATAGCCGAAAAGATGAAATACATCACGAATCGTATTGAATATATAATTACGTTTCGCCATTTCCACCGGCGAAAAATCTCTCGTTCCTTTAGGTATACCTGGTTTTGCTGCCATAATGATTCTATTTAATTTATTTTGAGCCACAAAATTACACTAAATCTCTGGAATAACCGAGAAAAACGGGAAAAATGACGCTAAATGACTTAATATCAATGTCGTTACGGTGTCAAACGATGCCAAGCCGAAAAAACGAAAAACGCAAAGAAAAGCGGATTTAAGAAGAAGAACGGTTTGCAAATCATTACCCGATAAGAAGTGAGATTTAACATATGCCGGATGCTATTTCACCGTTTGTCACCGATTTGCGTATCAAGGTCTAACTCGTTGATATTTAACTTTGCAAACAAAAAACGAGTATGGCAAGAAGTACATTCAAAGTGCTGTTCTACGTGAACGGCAGCAAGGAGAAAGACGGTATTGTCCCCATCATGACGAGTGACAATCAACGGTACTGTGGCGCAGTTCAGTTGCAAGCAGACCATCCCGAAAACCCTTTGGGATGCGAAAGGCAACCGAGCCAAAGGCAAGAGCGCCGAAGCACGGAACATCAATCTGGCATTGGACAACATCAAGGCGCAAATCATCAAGCACTATCAGCGCATATCCGACCGAGAGGCATACGTAACGGCTGAAATGGTGCGCAATGCCTACCAAGGGGTAGGAAGCGAGTATGAGACACTGATAAAGCTTTGACAAGGATTGCGCCAACTTTCTGAAACGTGTCGGTAAAGACCGCAGCATCGGCACGTACAAGGTCATGGTAAGGGCAAGGAACTATGTCGCAGCCTTTATCAAGTCATTCTACAAACGGACAGACATGTCCATGCTGGAACTTACACCCGACTTCATCAAGGAGTTTGCGGCTTATCTTACGGCTGAACGGGGACTGAAAAACGCCACCATTTGGCTGAACTGCATGTGGCTGAAAGGCGTGGTCATGCGTGCGCACTATAACGGACTGATACCGAGAAATCCGTTTGCGCAGTTCCATATCAGCCGAATGTTAAGGAACAGGAGTATCTGACAGAGGACGAAATCAAAAGAATCATGGCGCACGAGTTTGACAACCCCACCCTCACATTGGTGCGGGATCTGTTCATTTTCGCCTGCTTCACCGCCTTGTCTTTCGTGGATATGAAAGAACTCACAACGGACGAAATAGTGGAGGTGAACGGTGAGAAATGGATATTGTCGAAACGGCACAAGACAAATGTCCCGTTCCAAGTGAAGCTGCTGGATATTCCCTTGCAGATAATCGAACGGTACAAGTATCTGTCGGAAGACAAGCTAGTTTTCGGGAAAATCAACTATTGGACGATGTGCAAACAACTGAAAAAGGTAATGGCGGAATGCGGAATAGAGAAGCAAATCTCCTACCACTGCGGACGTCATACATTTGGAACACTGGCTCTTAGCAAGGGGATGCCCATTGAAAGCGTGAGCCGTGTTCTGGGACACACGAACATTGTCACGACTCAAATCTATGCGAAAATAACCACACAGAAACTTGACAATGACCTGTCGATGTTCGGCAACAAACTGAACGCATCGTTCGGAAGTGTAACCCCATAACCAAGCATAGCCATGAAGCGAAGCATCATCACAACGGACGGCAATGGCAACATCACCTTGCCGACCGATATAGCGCAACCGCCATGAGCGAATGGGAACTTTGCGACCTGTTCGGAGTAACCGCCCCGACATTCCGTGCAGGACTGAAGGCTCTTTGCAAGAGCGGAGTTTTAAGGGAATATGGGATAAGGCGAAGCATACGGGTATCCGATAATTGCAGTATGGAGGTTTACAACCTTGAAGCGATAGTCGCCCTCGCTTTCCATATCGGCACATTCGGAGCGGAACAGGTACGTAATGCCGTTCTTGAAAGACTGTACCTGCGAAAAGAGAAAACAAGCATCTTCTTCTCGCTGAATACCAACGGTATATCCAAATCCGAATACTTCTCGTAGCTGAATGCCTGACATTATTCACTCGGTAAGTCAGTAATTCATTAATTCATTAAGTCAGTACGACAGAACGACAGACGCTCTGACTTTTTCTCCCGAAAAGCGTAATCCGACATTCGCTTTTCGGGAGTTTTTCCGTTTGCACAACCCGTTTCCTGCCTCAAACCATTGAAAGTTTTTGTTTCGGGGGCTATTTGTCACCATTCTGCTGTGTTTTGCATAACAACCTATCCGATAATTGATTATATTTTTACAGCTGGTAATTTTCAAACTTAAAACCATTTGATTATGTCAGCTATCGAACAACAGGACAGCCACAGACCGCCATCGGATGGCGGCATGGCAAAGGAAGAATTTATCCGTGTCGGGACAATGCTCTACAAGATTGTGGAGCAACCGAGACTGAACGGAGGGTATGTGAAGAAACGCATCGCATGGAACAACGAGACCCTGCGACAGGATTACGGCAAGGATTACATCGGCAGCGTTCCCAAGTATGACGGCTTCTGCACCGTACCCGAACACATCGGCTACCGTTCCGTGGTCGGCAAGTTCCTTAACCTTTACGAACCGATAGACCACCGACCGCAGGAGGGCGATTTATCGCATATCCAATCTTTGGTACGGCACATCTTCGGGGAACAATACGAGTTGGGGATGGACTATCTGCAACTGCTCTACCTGCAACCGATTCAGAAGTTGCCTATCCTGCTGTTGGTGTCGGAAGAACGCAACACGGGCAAAAGCACCTTCCTGAACTTCTGAAAGCCCTTTTTCAGAACAATGTGACTTTCAACACCAACGAGGATTTCCGCAGCCAGTTCAATTCCGATTGGGCGGGTAAGCTCCTTATCGTGGTGGATGAGGTGTTGCTCAACCGCAGGGAGGACAGCGAACGGTTGAAAAACCTCAGCACTACCTTATCCTACAAGGTGGAAGCCAAAGGCAAAGACCGTGACGAGATTGCATTCTTCGCCAAATTCGTGCTGTGCTCCAACAACGAGTATCTGCCCGTAATCATAGACGCAGGGGAAACACGCTATTGGGTGCGCAAAATAGACCGCTTGCAGTCCGATGACACCGACTTCCTGCAAAAACTGAAAGCGGAGATACCCGCCTTTCTCCATTTCCTGCAATACAGACAGCTATCCACCGATAAGGAAAGCCGGATGTGGTTCAACCCCACATTGCTGCATACAGAAGCCTTGCAGAAGATTATCCGCAGCAACCGCAACCGATTGGAGATAGAGATGCACGAACTTGTCCTTGACATCATGGACAGTGTCGGCACGGATACATTCTCTTTCTGTTACAGCGACATTCTTCTTTTGCTGGTACACTCACAGGTAAAGGTGGAGAAACACCAAGTCCGAAAAGTGTTGCAGGAATGTTGGAAACTGACCCCTGCGCCAAACGGACTGACTTATACCACCTACCAGTTCAACTGCAATCGGGAGTGTCGGTATGAGCCGATAAGGAGAGTGGGACGCTTCTACACCGTCACAAGGGAGCAACTTGAATCCCTGTAATATTATCATTTTTCTGTTGAATTGTTGAATATGGGTATAAATACACTGACAATAAACGATATACATTCTCAACAAAATCTCAACAAGCCAAAAGAGAAGTTGAGAGACCACCGACACCCGTTTGTTGATTTTTCTTTTGGCGAGTGGTTTGTTGAGAAGATGTTGAGAGGTTACGAGGCTGTATATAAATATATTACATTGACAATTCATCAAATCAACAAATTTTCATCAACTTCAAAACCATATGTAATATGACAATCCAAGATGTAAAGCAAATCAAACTGGCAGACTATCTGCAAAGTCTGGGCTATACGCCTGTAAAGCAACAAGGCAGGAACCTGTGGTACAAATCACCGTTACGGGAAGAAACGGACGCATCGTTCAAGGTAAACACCGAGCTTGAGAAATGGTATGACTTCGGCATCGGCAAAGGCGGTAATATCATTGCATTGGCAGCGGAACTCTACCGTTCGGAAGATGTAGCCTATCTGCTGAAACGCATAGAGGAGCAGACAGCATACATCCGCCCTGCATCGTTCTCTTTTGGCAGACAGCATTCCGACAATCAGCTTATCAGGGATTAAGGGTTGGTGAGTTGTCCTCTCCTGCTCTTATAGCCTATCTGCAAGAAAGGGGAATAAACATCGGACTTGCCAAAAGAGAATGCAGGGAGCTTCGGTTTATGAATGCCGACAAACCCTATTTTGCCATCGGCTTTCCGAACATGGCAGGAGGATATGAAGTGCGCAACAGATACTTCAAGGGATGTGTCGCCCCGAAAGACATCACTCATATCCGACAGCAGGACGGACAACGATGTATGTGTTACCTGTTCGAGGGGTTCATGGATTACCTCTCATTCCTTACCATCCGAGTAAGAAACAATCCGCAACACCCGCGATTGGACACACAGGACTATGTCATACTGAACTCCGTTTCCAATCTTGCGAAAGCGGAAAGCTTATTGGAAACCTACACCCAAATCGGCTGTTTCCTTGACAACGACACGGCTGGACGGAGCACCTGCAAGAAGCTGAAAGAGAAGTTCGGGGAACGGATGCTTGACAAGTCAATGTACTATCGTGATTATAAGGACTTGAACGACTACCTGTGCGGTAAGCCCTTGTCCCAATCGGCAGAGCCGATAAAGGAGAAGAAGCAAGTCCAATCCGCAAGGCGGATGATGCAGCCACCGAAAAAGAAAGGGGGATTTCATCTGTAATATGCACGTCCGCTCTCCCAAGGTATTTAGACAGAAATACCATAGCTCAATAGGGCGTTTTCTTCACGCATTACTCCGTAACGCTAAAAACACCCTATCGAGCCAAAGGGAAATCCCTTTGGAAACCCTGTGCAAACGAGAGCAGAAGCCAAACTCGTTTGGATTATGCCGAGTGCTGCGATGGTTCATTTGCATAATAAACCCTGTGAGCCGATGCCACAGGCAGAGAGAAGAAACATAACGATAACCGCAAAAACAGTAATGATATGGGATATTTTTCATTGGACATTAAGAAGGCAAAGGGTACATCGGACACCACGCAGTCCGACCATATAGAGAGAAAGATAATACCTAAAAACGCAGACCCGACAAGAACACATCTGAACAGGGTGCTTGTCGAATACCCTGATGGCGTTCACGGCAGGATGAAGCGATTGCCCACAGGCTGAACACGGCAGGCATCAGACGGAAAATCACGCACGACCAAGTCCGCGTTGTCCGGGTGGTTTTGTCGGTACGCACGAGGACATGATGAACATACAGGAAAAAGGAAAGCTCGACGAATGGTGCAACGACAGCATCCAATGGCTGCAAGCCACATTCGGCAAAGACAATGTGGTTGCCGCCCATCTGCACATGGACGAGAAGACTCCGCACATCCACGCAGCCGTTGTTCCTATCGTGACGGGTGAAAGGCGCAAAGCCAAGAAAGAACAGACGGACGGTAAGCGCAAGTACCGCAAGAAAACAAATTCCGTCCGTTTGTGTGCCGATGACCTGTTCAACCGCCAGACCCTGATTGCCTACCACGACAATTACGCAAGGGTGATGACGAAATACGGATTGCAACGTGGGGTACGGGGCTCGGAAGCACGGCACACTACCACCATGCAGTATTATCGGGACTTGAAAAAGAAAAATGAAACCCTTGAAACCGAAACCAGACTGTTACAGGAGAAGAAAGCCGAGGCGCAGGAGGAACTGAAACAGGTAAAAGCGGAAATCCGCACCGACAAGCTCAAAAGCGCAGCCACCGATACGGCAACCGCCCTTGCAAGCAGTGTGGGTTCTCTTTTCG
>ENA-OQCK01000476-OQCK01000476.1-human-gut-metagenome-genome-assembly--contig:-NODE-476-length-21778-cov-5.335597_pt1 | contig 21778 bp, 17 predicted proteins | sample MGYA00242498_ERZ504578 | MGnify/ENA primary metagenome ERZ504578 (study PRJEB26092, sample SAMD00036229) | human gut metagenome | host: Homo sapiens | study: EMG produced TPA metagenomics assembly of...
TGCGATACGTTTCGCGATCCCTTCCGTCGTTCCTGTAGACGAGCCGTAGAATATTCCTATAGTCTTCATTCCTATTTGTTTTTATAGTTTAATAACGAAGACAAATATCCGATATCTTATTAGTCTCAGCAATACCTACAAATATGTATTTTGACGGTCGGGAATACCCATGAATGACCAGTGATGGTTGGGGGAAGAAAGCATTTTGTGAATTTGTCGATAATTTGAATTGTTTTTTATAAATTTGCCAACGTATTGGTTCGCCTACTTTATTCAGGGTACGGCGATTAAAAGGGAATCAGGTGAGAAACCTGGACAGTCCCGCTGCTGTAAGCTCCAAAAAAGCTTTAGACATCAACTCATTGCACTGTTTCCGGAAGGAACGGGAAGGAAGTTCTAAAGTGGAGTAAGTCAGAAGACCTGCCAATGCCGGATAACCGCCGTGATTTTACGCTACCGGGGTTTAGCGTATGATTCAAATATGGAATACAGAGGACATTGCTCTAAAGAGGTAATTTTGATAGGGTAAGTTATGCCATAGTTCGTGGGGAACTATGGGTAATTTATTTTGTGTTAACCTGTTAAAGCCATGTCTTTTTATATCATTCAGTGTATTTGTTTTTTGGAGTTTTACATTAATATTATGCTTATGAGAAAGTTTTTATCTTTTTTCTTTGTAATGGCTTTTTACGTAGTTGGAGCCTATGCGCAAGTATTGGTCCAAGGTCAACCGCATCCTTCCGCAAGGAATATCTCAACAAAGCAGGAGTCTCAGTTAAGAGCTGATGCCAGTTTTACTTTCGAAGACATCCAATATTGGGTTGGTAACGGTAGCAATAAAGCCGCTTTAGTGATTGAATGGCATGATGGGAATCGCCCGGATGCCATAGTTTGGGGATATCGCTGGGATGGCGAGGCAACCGGACATGATATGATCGTGGCGATTGCTCAAGCAGATCCTCGATTGGTATTGCTCACCCAATACACTGGCTGGATGGGATATACGATCGATGGAATCGGGTATGGTGAAAGTAGACTTAATATTTCTTATGATCTAGAGGGAGCGAAGTCTGAGCCTAAAAATGCGTTTAAATTTGAACCTCCTATCACAAATCCGCTGTTGGGGCAAACTTCTCATCCAGAGCATCCGGCAGAGGATGTTGCGGCCGCCATTCGGCAAGGGGTTCAAACAGGAGTTATTTATCACCCGATAAATGCGGAAAGATATGGATATCCATCTTATGACTATGACTATTGGAGTTGTAGCAATGGCATTCATTGGCAAGCCGGTTGGTATTATGGCTATTGGAGTTATTTTGTGAGAAGTAGCCAAACCTCTAATTTTAGCTATTCTGGTTTAGGTGCTACAAGCCGTGTATTGACGGATGGTTGTTGGGATGCGTGGAGCTGGAATGGAAATATGAATACATCAGAAGGAACTCAGCCCGGGGATGTCTTTGTCGCTGCGACAATACCCTCTGGAGGTGGAGGGGATGAACCCGAGATCCCAGTGATACACGTAACATCCATTTCTCTCAATAAGTCTTCTTTGCGTTTACAAGCAGGAGCAAACGCAACCCTTGTAGCTAGCATCTCTCCTGTAAACGCTGATAATAAGCAGGTTACTTGGAGTAGTTCCGATACAGGCATAGCAACGGTAGAAGATGGGGTCGTAACAGGTGCCAAGCCCGGTGTGGTGAAAATAACAGCCCAATCGGTAGATGGCGGATATACCGCTGTTTGCGAGGTAACGATAACGGAAGTTGTTATTCCGGAAATAGATTTCAATGGTCCTGATGCTGTTTTAACTTTCCCGAAAGTAGAGGAAGCCACCTCTTATGAAGTTCGTGTTTATAGAAATGAGGATAGTGGTCATAAAAGAATCGCTACTTATGTAATCGATGCCGAAGGTAATATAATCACAGAATTAAGAGCGGTGAGCTTACAAGGCTCTTCTGGGGAAATTTTGGTTCCATTGAAAAATTTAGACATAGACGGTGTTTATACGATAGAGATACAGGTGCTGAATGGATTGGATATAATAGATACCTATACAGTAGAAACAATATCGAATCCAGTAAGTAATGAATATTTATCCGTAAGTGGTAGTCGGGTAATTTATCAAAATGGGACATTGTCTTTGGAGCATTTGGATGGATATCATTTTTATTTAATGACAATGGAAGGAAAAATATTGAGAACCTTTATAGCTCGAGTTCCCCACGAACTTTATCCTATATCGCTTCCCTCCGGGAATTATCTGTTGACAGGAGAAAAGGATGGAGACCGAAAGGTCTTTAAATTCCGTATTAATTAATAATTAAATTCATTTGCATGAAAAGAACACTTTACTTAAGTATGGTTTGCTTACTATCGGCCTTTTCGGCTGTGGGGCAAATCGGTTTGCGGGGGCTGAATCCGATAGAGAAGCAGAAACTGCAATTGCCTGAACTTCCGGCTTCGCAAAGCCGAGTCACGCTACTACGTTCAAGTGAAAACGTAGATTATACACAGGGAGTTTTTATTTTGAACGAGGACTGGTTTGGTCATAACAACAGTACTATTAATTTTATGACTTCTTCTGGTGATTTTGCTTATAGGATTTTCCAGACAGCAAACCCTGGTAAAGAATTAGGTTGTACATCTCAGTTTGGTACTATTTTTGGAGATAATATGTTTATTACTTCTAAACAGCCAAAGGATGGTGGAGCCAGTATTGAAGGAGGTCGCCTGAATGTGGTGGATGCCAAGACAATGAAAGTGAAAGCTCAATTTACGGATATAGGCGGAGGCGATGGGCGTGCTTTTTTAGGCGTGAATGACTCTGTTGGCTATATTGGCGCTTCAAACGGTATTTTTTTGTTTGATATAAAGAACTTGACGGTTGGAGATCAATTGAAAGGTGCCTCAAATTCCGGGGGACTTTATAATGGTCAAGTAGGAATGATGGTCCGAACAAAAACATATGTGTTTGCAGTTCAGCAAAGCAAAGGCGTTTTAGTGATAGATCCTCTAAAACATGAGATTATCAATTGATAGAAGGAAGTTTCAGCACTTTGACACAAAGTAAGGATGGCAGTGTTTGGGTAGGTGCTGGATCACGCCTGTTATGTATTGATCCGGAGACTTTGGAAGAAACTTATCTATCATTACCCGATGGCTTGACTATTCCGGATTCATGGTATGCTTGGACTGCGGGTGTTCTTTGTGCAAGTACGCAAGAAAATGCTATTTATTGGACAAAGGGAGGTGGTTTTAGCAGTGGTAATGAGATTTATCGTTATGAGATCGGTAATCCTTCTTCTATGGATAAACCATTTTATACCATTCCGGAGAAGGGACGCGTATTGTATGTGGGTGCCGGTTTACGTGTAAGTCCAGATGACAAATTGTATATTTCCGCTTTTGAGAATTTTGGCTCTATAAACTATTGGCAATATGTTGTAGATGCTAAAACTGGCCGTCAATTAGGGTGTTATCCGCTAGAACCCAGCTATTGGTTCCCTGCCATGCATATCTTCCCTGATAATGAGGCTCCGGTTGTTAAAGATTTTACTTCGATAGAGGCTGGTATTAATGATGCGCCTATAACTGTATCTTTAAAAGATATGGCTACGGATAAAGACAATATAGCTGAAGCTATCTATAAATCCGTTAAATCAGTATCGAATGAGAGTCTGTTATCTGCATCTATCTTAGGTGATAATCTGACTCTAACATTGAAGCCGGATCAAACAGGAGAAGCTACCGTCTCCGTTAATTTCGATTCGAATGGAAAAATTGTCACAAAGGATTTGAAAGTGACGGTGAAAGGAAAAGCAGTTTATTTAGATAAGCATGAGTTATCTCTGAATGTGGGTGAAAAATCCACATTAAAGGTGACTGTTCCGAAGGTGTTTCTGCCGTATGGACTTCTTCGAACAGCAATGTGGCGAGTGTGGTGAATGGAGAAATAACCGCTGTTGCTCAAGGTTCTGCCAAAATTATCGTGTCAGCAGGTAATGAGAAGGACACTTGTCTTGTAAATGTTTCTCTTTCAGTCCAAAGTTTGACTTTAGATGTCGAGAGTGATACGACCCGTGTACAGCGTGATGGTACACTCCAGTTAAAAGTTAAATTACATCCTGAAGGAGCGGTTCTACCTGAATTGCTTTGGAACTCCTCGAACACAAAGGTCGCTCATGTGAATAATAAGGGATTGGTTACGGCTTTTGCGGATGGACTAGCTGTTATTAAGGTTATGAGCGCAGATTCATCCAAAATGGATAGCTGTGTTATCAAGGTTCTAGCCAATATTCAATCCGTGAGTTTACCGGAATCAATATCCCTAAATACGAATTCGAATGGAAAGCAACATACTTATACATTGAAACCTACGTTTATACCTGCTAAGCCTACAAATACGGTTGTTAGTTGGAAATCTTCGAATGAGGATATTGTCACGGTTTCAGAGAAAGGCTTAATTACGGCTATTAAAGCAGGTGAAGCTACCATTACGGTGACTACGGAAGATGGATCGAAAACTGCGGAATGTAAAGTGAATTGTGTACAATGGCCGGATGCGGTTAAATTGGATTTGACATTTGTTTCTATGAAACCGGGTAACACGCAGCAATTGACGATAACGACAACACCAGATTCGATAGGTGCCGTACCAATGAAGTATGTTTCTGATACGCCGGATGTTGTTACGGTTGATAAGAATGGTGTATTGACCGCGAAAAAATATGGTGAGGCAATCATTACGGTGTCTCCGTTAAGTGGTGCGGATGTAAAAGCGACTTGTAAAGTTGCGGTTGAGATTCCTGTAACGAGCATCCAATTGGATAAAGATACGATTTGCCAGAAACCGAACACTTTCGCTCAATTGACCGCAACTATTAATCCGGGGGATGCTACATTCCAAGAACTGACATGGAAGTCTACCAGTATGAGCCCGTGCGCGTGTCTAGCGATGGCAAGGTTTCTTTCGTTCGTCCGGGTAAATCAAATGTCGTCGTTACTTCAAAATACGGAGGAATAACCGATACTTGCGTAATAATCGTTGATTCAATCCATGTGGAATCTTTTGAATTAAAACAGCATGAGATGACAATCGATATCTCGAAGTCTGGTCGCTTAGAATGGATTTATGCGCCTGATGACGCATCTCAGACAATGCCCGATATAACGGCCGCTGATGAAGATATATTATATATTTATTATGATGGACGTATTCGTGGAGAAAAGGCGGGCTCTACTTGGGTCTATGCGAATATGGAAAATGGCAAGTTTGTCGATTCTTGTTTAGTCCATGTCGTATGTGGTATAGATACTGTAACGTTGAATAAGAATCAAGCTACGATAGAACTAGGTCGTACGATAACGTTAACTCCGACAGTTAAAGTAAAACCAACCGTAGAGAATCCGGAAGAAGTGGATCAAACAGTTTATTGGGAAAGTGATAATAAGGAGATCGCTACCGTTGTGGACGGTGTAGTGACCGCTATTTCAGGAGGTTCTACTCGCATTTGGGTATATACGAATTACGGAGATATTCCTGCCTATTGTGATGTAACGGTAGTTCCGGTTACGGAGGCTCCTTCCTCTTCAGTTACAGGGGTTTCTTTAAATGCTTCTTCTTTGTCTTTAGATAAGGGCGAGACGGCTGTTTTAGCTGCGATTGTCACTCCTTCAAATGCGGAAAATAAATCCGTGTCATGGAGTAGCTCGGATATTACTGTTGCTTCCGTAGCCGACGATGGTACGGTTACCGCCGGAATTGCCGGTGTCGCTACGATAACCGTAACAACGGATGACGGTGGTTATACGGCCACTTGCGAGGTTACGGTAACCGACCCGGACTTGGATAAACCAGTGGTTGAGGCCGCTGATTCCACGGCTACGCTGACCTTCCCGAAAGTGCCAGAGGCTACCTTCTATGAGGTCTCCGTATACAAATATGTGAATGAGGTTCCCGTATTGTTCGGTGTTTACACGATGGATGCGGACGGGAATATCCTCACCGGCTTGCGAAGCGATCTGCGTTTAGGTACTCCGGGTAAGATCGCTATATCCTTGCGGGATTTGGATGAAGATTCTGATTATATCGTGAAAATTACGGCTGTTAAAGAGAAAGACGGAAAGAAAGAGGTGGTAGGCACATTCTATAGTGAACCGTTCTCTACCTCTTCCGGGACGGTCAGCAATGAGACGATAGGTGCGGGTGAGGCCCGTATCTATTATTACGCCGGCTATCTGCATTTGAATAATCTGGAAAGCTATCGTTGCTATATCGTAGGATTCAACGGTACGGTATTGGATGCTTTTGAGGTGACCGATTTGAATGAGAGCCGTTTGATGAGTTTTTCCAAAGGATCTTATATCATCACTGCCATCAATGGCAATGACCGGATAACGAGGAAGTTCGTAATCAAGTAATATCGAAACAAGGTGAAGGAGAGTCAAAAGGCTCTCCTTCCTATCGTTATAACAATGTGATATGAATGACATTTTAAATTAATTAGCTTATGAGAAAATTTTGTTCTTTATTTCTATCTTAGTACTCCGTTATTGAGCAATTTTAAGCATGAGAAGATTTATAGCTCCCGCATTGCCGGGTGAAACCTCTGAGGAGGAGGATGTTTACGAGCTAACGCATATCGATCACTTGTTCATAAGAGACCGGATCGAGATTCCGGGATTCGGTAATTACGAGACGTTAAAATGCGACTTTCATACCCATACGGTATTCTCTGATGGCTTGGTATGGCCCGACGCAAGGATATATGAGGCTTGGCAGGAGGGATTGGATGCGATAGCGATCACTGACCATATCGAGCACCGGATCAACAAGGATATTTTGAAAGGAGATTTAAATGAATCTTACAAAATTGCGAAAAAAGCCGCTGATGACATGGACTTTATCGTGATTCCCGGAGCGGAAATAACACGTTTCAAACCCTTGGGGCACTTGAACGCCTTGTTTGTGCGGGATGTCAATCTTATGGAGAAAGAAAATCCTGTGGAATCCATTGTCGAGGCGAAAAGGCAAGGGGCATTTATTGTGTGGAATCATCCCGGCTGGCCGGATCATAGGGCCACTTTATATCTATACATGAACAGCTGATTCAAGAGGACATGATCGACGGTATAGAAGTCATGTCTTATAAGGACTTTTACCCGATTGCATTAGAATGGTGTTCCTGTTTTAAGAAAGCGTTTATGGCAAGTAGCGACGCTCATTGTGTTCTTTCCGGGATATACAGGAAAGGACTACGTCCCCTGACGCTGGTATCTCGGAAGAAAGAAGTGAGAAAGGGATAAGGGAGGCATTGTTTGCCGGTCGTACGGCCGCATTATTCGATGGAAAAATCGCGGGAGAAGAAAAATGCTTGACCTTATTGGTCAAGGCCTGTATTCGGGTTAAGCGAATGAGGAATACGTGTTTGGAGGTAACCAATATATCTGATATTCCTTTCGTTATATATTGCGAAAACAATTTATACCTGCTCCCGGAAAGAAAAACGATTATAATGATGAATCCTAAGGAAAATAGTTGGATAATGAAAAACTGTTTTATCGGCAGGAATAAGAACCTATCGATTTATTTCGATGATTTCTTGGTATGAGTCAATTTTCATCCAGCTCCCCTGTTTTCATCCGAGCTGATCATGTGGGTATCTATATTAAATCGGATTACTATTGATAGTAACCGCGTTTTTTATGGATAGTAGTCCGTATTTCCCTCGTCCTTATTTTTTAAATTTATACAATGTGCAGTATAGTCAAAAAAGTATTTAATAATTTTGTGTATATTTTGAATTGTTTTTCATAAATTTGCTGCCGTATTGGTTCGCCTACCCTATTCAGGTACGGCGATTAAAAGGGAATCAGGTGAGAAACCTGGACAGTCCCGCTGCTGTAAGCTCCAAAAAAGCTTTAGACATCAACTCATTGCCACTGTTTCCGGAAGGAACGGGAAGGAAGTTCTAAAGTGGAGTAAGTCAGAAGACCTGCCAATACCGGATAACCGCCGCGATTTTACGCTACCGGGGTTTAGCGTAGGATTCAAAAAAGGGAAATATACGAAGTGAATATTGTTTTAGATGAAGGATTGATCGGGTAAATCGTGACTTAGTACCTCCCGGACTATGGAAATATTCATGATTATTTGATCTTTCTTTTATATTCCCTCTTGATCGTTTTTTGGAGTTTTACATTTAATATAAAAGCTTATGAGAAAAATTCTATCTCTTTTCTTTGTAATGGCTTTGTGTGTAGTAGGTCTTTCGGCGCAAGGATTGGTTCAAGGGCAACCACATCCCTCGGCTCCGAATGTGCCGGTGAAACCAAAGTCCCAGTTAAGGGCTGACGCCAGCTTTTCTTTTGACGACATCCAGTTCTGGGTAGGAAGCGGCAGCAAGAGAGCCGCTTTAGTGATCGAATGGCATGATGGGAATCAACCGGATGCATGGTTTGGGGATATCGCTGGGATGGCGAGGCTACCGGACACGATATGATCGTGGCGATAGCGAAGGCCGATCCGAAACTTCTTTTATTAACCCAATATACGGGTTGGATGGGTTATACGATTGATGGTATTGGATATGGGGATAATCTGGACGTTCGATATGACTTGGATGGGGCCAAGAATGAACCGAAGAATGCTTTCAAATTTGAACCTCCTATTACGAATCCTTTGTTGGGGCAGACTGGTTTTCCTGAAAATCCGGCGGGGGACGTAGCGGCGGCTATTCGACAAGGCGTACAAACCGGGGTTATCTATCACCCGATAAATGCGGAAAGATATGGATATCCATCTTATGACTATGACCATTGGAGTTGTAGCAATGGCATTCATTGGCAAGCCGGTTGGTATTATGGTTATTGGAGTTATTTTGTGAGAAGTAGTCAAACCTCGAATTTTAGTTATTCAGGTTTAGGTGCTACAAGCCGTGTATTGACGGATGGTTGTTGGGATGCGTGGAGTTGGAATGGAAATATGAATACATCAGAAGGAACTCAGCCCGGAGATGTCTTTGTCGCAGCGACAATACCCTCTGGAGGTGGAGGGGATGAACCCGAGATCCCGGTGATACACGTAACATCCATTTCTCTCAATAAGTCTTCTTTGCGTTTACAAGCAGGAGCAAATGCAACCCTTGTAGCTAGTATCTCTCCTGTAAACGCTGATAATAAGCAGGTTATTTGGAGTAGTTCCGATACAGGTATAGCAACGGTAGAAGATGGGGTCGTAACAGGTGCCAAGTTCGGTGTGGTGAAAATAACAGCCCAATCGGTAGATGGCGGATATACCACTGTTTGCGAAGTGACGGTAACGGAGACGGTTACTCCTGAGATCGATTTTGAAGGGACCGGGGCGGTTATCTCATTCCCGAAAGTAGAGGAAGCCACCTCCTATGAGGTCCGTGTCTACAGATATGAGAACGGAAGTTATAAAAAGATAGCACTTACGTAGCGGATGCGGAAGGTAATATCATTACCGAACTACTGACGAAAGGCTTACGGGCTACTTCCGGCAAGGTATCGGTCCCTCTGAAGAACCTAGGGAAGGATGACGCTTATCGGATAGAGATCCAAGTCATGAATGGCTTGGACGTGATCGATACCTATATGGTAGAAAAATCTTCTGATCCGGTGAGCAATGAGACTATGGTTCCCGTTATCCCAAAGGTTTCCTATCAGAATGGAGCGTTGCGCTTTGAGCATTTAGCCGGATATCAAATCTATTTAATGCAGATAAACGGGAGAATGCTGGAACGTTTTGTGATTCAAGTTCGGGAGGAACTTCATCCAATATCTCTTCCATCCGGGAATTATCTATTGATAGGCGAAAAGGATGGCGATAAAAAGACATTTAAAATTCATATTACTCAATAATTAAATTCATTAACATGAGACGAACACTTTACTTAAGTATGGTCTGTTTGCTATCGGCTCTGTCGGTAGCCGGCCAAACCGGTTTGCGGGATCTGAATCCGATAGAGAAACAGAAACTGCAATTACCGGAATTGCCCGGTTCGCAGGCACGAGCTCGATGCTTCGATCCAATGGAAGCGTGGATTACACGAAAGGTACCTTTATCGTAAACGAGGATTGGTACGGGCACCAAAACAGTTCGGTGAACTTTCTGTCGGATGATGGGACTTGGACGTATAACGCGTTCCAAAAAGAGAATCTGGGACATGAATTGGGATGTACGAGCCAGTTCGGTACGATTTATGGGGATTTGTTGTATATCGTGTCCAAGCAATCAAAAGATGGTGCGGCATCTGTAGAGGGAAGTCGCTTAGCGGTAATTGACGCGAAAACGATGCAAGTGAAGAAGGAATTTCAGACGATCAACAGCGCAGGAGCTGATGGACGTTCTTTTTTAGGAGTGGATCTGACGAAAGGTTATATCGGAACGAGTAATGGTATTTATATTTTTCATACAGGATACGATGAAAAAACCGGAAAATATGATGAAAACCAGATGTCTATAGATGCCAGCGCGATCGAAGGAACAACGGGAATTTCTTCCAGCGATTTGTATCATTCACAGATTGGAACCATGATTCGTGTTGGAAAATATGTATTTGCGGTACATCAAACGAAAGGATTGTTGGTGATTGATCCAGAAAAAGATATAGTAGTGAAAACGATATTGAAACCAGGGGATGATAGTAATCACGGCTTGGGCTCTATCGTGCTTTCTAAAGATGGTAATTTATGGGCCAGCGTGACATTCGAGTTAACAGGTACCGGAGCGACAATGCCTTATATGTGGAAAGTGAATCCATATACATTGACTACCCAAAAAATAGATATACCTACATCGGATGGTATTGAGGAGATTCCCAACTCTTGGTATGCATGGACCGCCGATGGTTTCTGTGCCAGTACGAAAGAGAATAAGATCTATTGGAAAGGGCAAGGTTCCGGTAGTTGGTTCACGGGATATAAGATTTTCTGTTATGACATAGATAAGGATTCTTTTTATCAAGTATTTGATTTTTCAAAGCTAGATAAAGGAGATTGGCGTCTTTATGGTACGGGATTCCGTATTGATCCGGTAGATGATAATATGTATTGTTTCCTTTATCATGAATTTTTAAATCCGGAACATGAATTAGCGGTAATTAAAACAGATGGAAGAGGGGATACGAACGGAACAATGGTAGGTCGCTATCCTTATGAGAAAGTGAATTATTGGTTCCCGGCTTTACCGGTGTTCCCGGATAACATGGCTCCGACAATCACAGACGGTTTACCTAGCGAAATTACGTTTTCCGCTGAAAATACGAAGTATAGTAAATCAATGGATGAGATTATAGAAGATGGTGATAATATGATTTCAGCGGTTGTTACTACGATTGTGAATCCGAATCCGGAACTAATTAGTGCGGAGGTGATAAATAACACGTTGACTATTGCTCCGATCGTGGAGAGTATCCAAGAAGCGAAAGAAATTCAACTTAATTTGAGTTTTAACTCAATGGTAAGATCGTAAATAAACAAGTTGTCGTAAAGTTGACAACTTCAACAGTAGCTCCTTTTGAGTTTAATGAAAAAGAGGTGACACTGGAAGGAAAAGAAAAAACTTTAACATTGGCTGTTACAGGATTAGCGGAAGAGACAATAGAATGGAGTAGTTCTCATCCTGAAATTGTGAGGGTTTCGGAAGATGGTACTGTCATTGGTGTCACTTATGGTACTGCGATAATTACAGCGAAGAGTAAGATACGCCCGACACTTTCTGCGAAATGTTCTGTTACTGTCAAGCGTCCAGCAATGACATTAAAGGAATCTTCTGTAGAATTATATGTTGGAGAAACAAAAGAAAGAGTGCTGACTCCTGTAGATAATAGAATAGAATTAGGAGAAAAGATAGAGTGGACTTCATCCGATGAAAATATCGTAACGGTGGAAGGAACGGCATATTATGCGAATGTTACTGCTCATTCTGCTGGTGTCGCTGAAATTATTGCGACAATTAAATCGGAAATAACCGGAGAAACTTTGTCTGTAACTAAACGTAAGGTAACGGTAGAAACATTTATACCTGTCGAAAAAATAGAATTGCGATTCGCATCTTCAGGAGAGTTGCTGCCAGAAGATGTCATAACGATGAATCTGAATGACAAGCTACAGCTTTCCGCTATTGTTAGGCCGGACAATGCCAGTTCGAAGGGTTTGAAATGGTCTTCTAGTGATGAAACTGTTTTTTCTGTTAGTAATGCAGGAGTGATACAAGCAAAGGGTAGTGGTGAAGTGACTATTACTGTTTCAGCTGCGGGCAGTGATGCTTTAGCTTCGTGTCAACTTTCTTGTTCGTTTGAGTATGAAGGTGCGGCCTTTAAAAATAAGACTGTAAAATATAATTATAATGATGGTGCCGGAGAGTGGTTTTTGGAAATTCCTGTTGTTTTTAAACCAGCTAAGCCTGATTATATTGATATTATAGATGCTAGAGTTGAAGGAGATTTAGCGGATCGTTGGGGATTTAATAGTTTTGACGGTGAGAATTTAGTTTTGGACTGTTATGATGATACTCAAGGGACAGGAACACTTATAGCGACAGTCCAGAACTCGCAGACAGGGGAAACGAGTGAAATTTCTTGTCTTCTGTGTAATGCAAATGATTTAACTAAGTTCGAATTGGAAAAAAGTTCATTGTTTATGAAAACCGATGAAACTTTTCAGTTAAAACCTCAAATAGAGTGGGGAGACGTAGAACCTGTAAAAGTCTTATATGTTTCATCGGATGAAACGATAGCTTCTGTTGATGATGGAGGATTGGTTACGGCCCATAAAGAAGGGAAAGCGAATATTGAAGTATATCTTGAAAATGGTTTGGCTTCTACAGAATGTCAGATAACTGTTGCAAAAGTTGCTGCTGCCAGATTAACAATTCTTGTACCAGATAGAATTGTGAAAGTGGGACAAAATGAAAGGTTTCAGTTCACCGCAAAGGTTTATCCTGATGATGTTAGTTTCTCTTCGGTTAAATGGAGTGGTTCTGCTTATATTGATGAAAATGGTTTATTTCAAAGTCGCAATATGTCTAAGCATACAATCATAGCAACATCGGAAGATGGTCAAGCGTCTGACACGTGTATGGTTTATGTACAAGGAGAAATACCTCTAGAATCCTTTAGTGTAGAACCTAAAGATATATTATGGGATATAAATGATGGACAGGTTTATGATTTGCGTTCTAAATTTAAATTTAATTATTATCCAATGAATGCGTCTTGCGCTTCTAGTACAATGCTTCCTGAAATGGTTATCGAAGATGAGGATATTATTACTTATGTAAAACCGGATCCCTCAGGATTGAACGGAGGTTATAAACCATCAAAGGTTGGAACAACAGGAGTTGTGTTTGAGGCGATAGATGGCGGTTTTAAAGATTCTGTTCAAATCCATGTGACTGATAAGAGCTTGGGGGTTTGGGGTGTGACTTTAGAGTCTTCTCAAAGAGTAGCGGCTATTGGTGAGCATTTCACTTTATCTTATGAAGTACAAACTGATCCAACAAAGCCGGATGTGGAAAAAAGTGTGACATGGACTAGCAGTGATGAAAATGTTGCGACAGTTAATTCTAAAACAGGAGAGATCCAAGCATTAGCTGACGGTGAAACGGCAATTCGAGTGAAGACTGATACTGGTGGGTTTGTTGCGACGTGTACATTGTCTGTGGGAAAGGGTATTATAAAAGTGACAGGTGTTTCTTTAAATCAAGATCGGCTGGAGTTGCTAATAGGGCGTTCTGCTCAATTAATAGCGACAGTTCTTCCGGAAAATGCTAAAACAAAAACTGTAAACTGGTCAAGTGATAATCGATTGGTTGCGGAAGTCGATGAAGATGGCAATGTTTCCGCATATGAGGAAGGAACTGCTACGATCACGGTAACAACCCTTGATGGAGGCTATACAGCTACTTGTAAAGTGATTGTTTCTGCGGAACTGGAAAAACCGGGGGCAAATGTTACGGGTGTTAGCCTAAATGCGTCTTCTTTGTCTTTGAATAAAGGTGAGGAGGCTGTATTAGCAGCGGTGGTATCTCCATCCAGTGCGATTAATAAATCAGTAACTTGGAGTTCTTCGGATGCCACGGTAGCCACAGTAACTAACGACGGTACGGTTAAGGCCGGTATCGCCGGTGTAGCTACAATTACGGTGACAACAGATGAAGGTGGTTATACCGCTACTTGTGAAGTAACGGTAATAGATCCGAATTTGGAAAACCCCGTGGTTGAAGTAAAAGATTCCACGGCTATATTAACATTCCCGAAAGTTCCGGAGGCTACTTTCTACGAGGTGTCTGTTTATAAGTACGTAAATGGGATACCTGTATTATTTGGTGTTTACACGGTTGATGCAGAGGGTAATATCCTTACTGGCTTGATGAGTGAGCTTCGTTCTGGGGAACAAGAAAAGATCAAGGTCTCTATTCCTGAATTAGATGGAAGTTCAGAATATATCGTAAAAGTTACAGCAATCAAGGAAGGTGATGGTAGGCAAGAGATATTAGGAACATTCTATAGTGAGCCATTCTCCACATCCGGTCCGGTGGGTAATGAGGCTATCAGTGTTGGTGAAGCGATGATTTATTACTATGAAGGTCAATTGCATTTGAATAATCTGGAAGGTTATTCTTGCTATATTGTAAATATGAATGGCGCTATATTGGATCTTTTTAAGATATCGGGAATTAACGAGTCTCATCCAATCCAATATTCAAGAGGTGCTTATATTATAGTAGTGGTAAAAGATAATGATCGGATGAGCAAGACGATCGTTGTTAAATAAATAATGTATTAACAAATTAAACATTGATGAGCATGAAAAAGCTTTATCTTTTTCTCGCATTAATCTTAATGGCGGGAAGTATCAGCGCACAGCGTATGGTACAAGGTGTGTTACGTTCGGATTTACCGGCGGAAAAACAGAAAGCGGCTTTGATGTCCGCAAGGAGTAACCGTACTTTTTCTTTTGACAGTATTGATTTCTGGGTAGGTGATGGTGAAAACCGTGCGGCTATAGTTTTGACTTGGCATGATACTGATAAAACCGTACCCGATAATATGGTATGGGGATATCGATGGTCTGCTGATGTAGATACCATTTCTGGATTGAGCTATTTGAGTCTGTGATGAAAGCTGATCCCCGTTTGGTTGGATTGGTTCAATATACAGGTTCAATGGGTTATACGATTAATGGCATTGGATACTGTGAACCAAGAGCGACTTCAATGCAAATATCTTTTCAGTTAGACAGCGCTAAAGCTCATGTTAGTTATACTTATCCAGATAATGCGGCAACACTTGCAAGAACTGCTATAAACCAAGGAAAATCATCAGGTGTTATTTATCATCCATTTGGTTCAAATGGAACAAGTTATCCTGCTTATGATTATGACTATTGGGTGGCTACGGCTACGGCAACTAACCACTGGTTCGCTGGTTGGTATTCCGGTTATTGGAGTTATTTCGTTCGTGATTCCTATACTCAAGATTTCTCTTATTCCGGATACGGGGCATCAAGCCGAAAAGTCCAGAATGGTACTTGGGATGCTTGGAGCTGGAATAGTTTTATGGGAACGACATCGGGAACAGAACCGGGTGATAATTTAGTAGCGGCAACTCCTATCATTTGGCTTAATAAGAAAGCTATTTCTTTGAGTGGAAGTGGAACCTATCAATTAGTTGCGTCTGTACAATCTGCTTATGCTTCTTTAACGGGTGCGGTATGGTCTTCTAAGAATACTGCTGTTGCGACAGTTGATCAAACGGGTAAAGTTACGGCTGTAGCTCCGGGTACAACTGAAATCAAATTAATTACAGCTAATGGTAAATATAACACGTACTGTAAAGTAACCGTAACCGGTACAGCCACGAAATCAGCGGCCGCAACCGCAAACATCTCTTATTCCGACAATACCTTGCGTGTAAAAGATCTAGCCGGTTATACCGGTTACATCACGAACACCGCAGGTTCTGTAGTATCTACTTATGCGATCACCTCTTCTGATGACGTGAAAACAGTAAACTTGAATAAAGGTGTTTATGGCTTTACAGCGGTAAAAGGTACAGAGAAAGTCTCTGTTAAGTTTGTTGTGAAGTAAATCATCTCTTGATTTCGCTAGAGTGCTCTCTCTTGCTCTTGAGAGTACTCTAGCGTTACAGATTCTGTGAAAGATGTATGATCTTACGGCGATAAGATTATACATCTTACAACGGTAAGATCATACATCTTATAATGGTAAGATCATATATCTTTTATCGAACTACAAGCTAGCTTTTGGATTAATTTGCGTTCCTTGCGACGATCCCGGAGTATATCACCATAATACCATGCCATTGTTTTTTCATTGAAAGCTTCACGTGTAGCTGTACTGTGTTCCCTGTATTATAATGTATGTAGTTGCTGATTTTTTTATTTCTTTACAAGAAATATTCTTTTCATATGATCGAATATAAAAGCTACGATTATACAAGAACCATCCCTGTGGATGATTATATCTTACGTTATCGGGATGAGCGGCGTTTCATGCCTATTGCCGGGAGTGTCGTAGGTATGGAAACAGTTGGAGTTGTCCGCCTTTTAATGATTCGGAGGACTATTTATCCGGTTTTCGGAATCTATTGATTGTTTGTACGCGGATTACTCCTGTCGTATTGGATGTGCCGGATGCGGTGGAAGCGGGGCAAGAGTTGATGCATAGGGAAAGGAGCCGATTGGATAAACGTCTTCTTGCGTTGGAGAAGGAATATAATGGGCGGGCGTTTTATGCCGGTAGTTGTATCCTTTGCCCTTGGGAAGAGTGTACACGTAGATCTGGTAAGGCTTGCCACTACCCCTCGCGGATTCGTCGTTCCCTTGAGGCCTGTGGGTTCGATCTGGGACGTACTACCTCGGAGTTGTTCGGTATAGAGATGAAGTGGTCCGAGAATCGGAATTTGCCGGAATATTTACTTCTGGTTAGTGGATTCTTATATGATAGGGAAACCCCGATTTGGTAAGTTAACTTACTTTGTCGATGGAGTTAACTTACTTTGCCGATGAAGTTAACTCCGTGAAATGGAGGAGTGGTACGGCTAGGCTTTATTTATTCGGTAACCTCCCAGCATTTCCATCCTTTATTGGCGCAGATATATACAATGTACGAGCGTACATTATATATAGGGAATTTCTGTTTGGTATCCTTGGCGTAAGCACGTACTTGCGCCACGTCCTCGGGGCGGGGATCGTTTAGCGCCAGCATGTGTTCGGCCTCTTTCGCTTGAAATACTTGAATTCCACCAATCGGTCATCCTTATAATAGTTTGTGCCGGGTATGCCGGTCATCTCGAAATCGGAACGGCCTACGGAGTTGTTCTGCTCGATGGCGAACGTATAGTAGCTGCTCAGGTAGCGGGAGCAAAGCTCGAAGAAGGAGCAACGGATAAGTTCTCGTTGATCTTGTCGAACACCTGCGCCGGGAACTGCCCGAGATACTGCTCGAAATAGTTTTGCACCAACGGCTCGAAACGGCGGTCTTCCGTGAAGCGTTCGTAGGTGGGTACATAACGGGGGGCACCACCTTCTATATGGTTCATCTCGTTATAATAGTCCATGTAGATACTGCGCATCGTGAGGTTGGGCAGTACCATGCGATAATTGTTACGTAGCGTAGTCATACCCAGATAGAAGAGGCTGACAGGATAAAAGGTCTTATCGAAGAACTTCTTCTTATTGAACTTACTGGATAGGTCGGGAACGTTATACGGCAACTCGTCGTTGATGACCAAAGCGTCCAGCATCTCCTTGGCGTTCTCCAAGGATAGTGTCAAGCGGCGGATCCAACCGATATCCGTACGTAGGTTCTCATCCACCAGTTCCCTGGGGATCCCGCCTTTACGCACGGCGAATTTCTTGAAGAAATAGGTCAGGATCGTGGAGTTAAACAGAGGCTCGGCCTCCGGCAAGAAGCGGTAACCGTCGTAATTATTCACGATCAATTGCCAAATCTCATTGAATCGATCCTGGCCCTCCGTATATTTATCGAGCACGTAACGTAGGTAAGCGCCCGCTTCCTCATACGTGAACCCCAGCATATTCAAGAACTCCGGTTCCAGTGTCAAGATCTCCGCTATATTATATCCGCTGGTCAGATCGTCCATCGTCACGGGAAGGACACCTGTACAGAAGCAGGTACGGACGCTACCCTCGCCGATACCTTTCTTTATAACCTTGAAGAAGGTACGCAGGAAACTATCCTTCGTGGTTATTTGCTCATACAGCGGGTCCTTGTAGGCGGTCAATAATTGGTTGGTGAAATTATCGTACTCATCGATCAAGATATATACTTTTGGAAGGCCATGCTCGCGGGCGTACCCCAAAGCCTCCTCCAGCATTTGGGAGGCATTGCCTTTGGTGGTAAACTGGAAGTCTTGGAATAAGTCCCGGTTGTGTGTCACCATGATCTCCACGGGAGAGCAATTCAAACGGTTGAAATTCTGCTCCAACCCTTCCATGTCATCGGCCATGGCCATAGCGGAGAAGTCATAGCGCACGATCATATAACGATTATGCTCTTCCGTCGGATGCTCCCCGATCCAAGTGCCGCCGAACAATTCCTCGAAGCGATCGGCCTTGGTGCGATCGTAGTAACAGGCAAGAGTGGATACGAGTAGGCTTTTCCCGAAACGACGGGGACGCAGGAAGACCGGGGCATTATAATTCTCCAATCTGGGGATAAAGTTCGTTTTATCCACATAATAGAATTTACGCTCCCGTAAATCTATAAAATCCGCTACCGCATAAGGAATCGTTATTTGTGCCATGACATTTCTTTTTTCCTAATTACACAATATTACAAATATACGAAATTTCCTTATGCGATGCGATTTACTGGACTTATGTTTACCGGAAAGGGAAATGTTTCTGCCGATTGCGAATAACCCAAAGGTAAACTCCCGTGAAATAGAGGAACGGTACGGCTAGGCTTATGAGGATCCATAGGATTCTGGAGAAGTGCCCGAGGAAAGTGCCGAAGTGGACAAAGTACATGGAGCGGACAAGCTTCTCGGCGGCCGGTTTGTCTTTCCAGAGGTTTATGGCGACGACCTTGCCGGTAATAGGATGGATGTAGATATGGTTGCTTCCAGTTCTTTCGAAGTCCCCTTCCTGATACATCCGTACGGAGAAAACAGACGTGTTGTCTTTTGGGAAGAATATCATTGTCGGGGTTCCCTCTTTGAACTCTTCTTGGGCGGTCGTTAAAACGGAATCCAATGATACCCAATCACCTGTGTATTTATCTGTTTTTGGTGCCGGTGCGACTGCTTTTCCTGCGGATATGGATTCAAAGAAAGATTGATATTCTTTCTTGAACCCGAAATAGGAGCCGGTAAAAGCGATGACCAGCAAAAAGAGGGATGTACATATACCTATGATGGAATGCGACTTGAAAAGCTTGGCTCTCAAGCCCATCTTTCGGTTCACGGAGAAGATACGACGCTTGGGTAATAATAGAAAGCCGGAGAGAGTTAGGAAAATCAACAGGAATCCCGATAAGGCGACGATGGTAGCTCCTTGCTTTTTCAATAGCAGGTTCACGTGAAAGTCGTATAACCATTGAAAAACCTTATGCCGGTATCTGTCCACTCCCGTAACTTCCCCTGTATAGGGATTGACATAGATCTGGATACGGCCTTTCTCATCCGGGAATGTAGTACGGAAACTGTAGGCGCAATCCTCGCCTCCGTATAAGACCATATTATTGATCTTAGCTTGTGGATATTCGTGCCTTACGTTCTCTAGCAAAGTTTGCGGCGACACGGTTCGGGAGGCTGGCTTGACAAAAGCGATATCCTTGACAGATAGTTTTTCAAGTTCCGGCTTGTACACGATCGCTGTGCCGGAGAGGCATATTAGGGTTATTACTAGCCCTAATATGAGTCCGGTGTATAAATGTAACTTTACTATGATCTTTCTGATGATCGAATTATGCGACATGTCTTGTGCCTTTTTTAGAAGTTGACTGCTAGCATAACCATCAGCGTCCTGGCCGAGCCGGGGAATAAAAGATAGTTCCCTTGGGATCCGGTATAATATTCTTGGTTGAATACGTTTTTCAAGTTCGCCGAGATCTTGTAGAAACTACGCTTGTAAGCCACGAAACAGTCAACCAGATGATAGGCGTCCAGATCGATCGTATGTGCCATGTTTCCGTAGGATTTACCTTGAAAGTACCAACCACCGCCGAAAGATAAGCCTTTAACCGGGCCTTTACGGATTAGGTAGGAGGTCCAGAGGTTGAACTGGCTTGGTGAGATATTGGCCAGTTGCGTACCTACGGGATAGGTCTCGTCGTTCGTTTTCGTTACCTCGGCATGCGTATATGCGTAATTGAAGGCTACGCTCCAACTGGGGGTGATCTCTCCGTTTACCGAAAGCTCTATACCTTTGCTGGTCTGCTTGCCGATCAGTATCTTGTATTCCTCGTCTTCCGGGTCTATCGTCGGCAAGTTGGTCTTCGACAAGGTATAGAAGGCTAGGCTGGTGCTCAAGCGATCGTTGAAGAATGATTTCTTGACTCCCGCTTCCCATTGTTTAGAGGTAATAGGTCGAATGCCTCGCCATCCTTCGTTTGCCCGGATTGAGGGACAAAAGACTGACTGTAGGTAGCATATAGGCTCAAGTCGGGCATGGGCAGATAAACAAGACCCACACGAGGCGAGATGGCAAAATTGTTTTCATCCGTTTTTTTATCCTTAATGTAATTATTCTGTTTATCGTTCACCCAGTCGGCACGGGCGCCAAGCAACAGCTTCCATTGATCGGAGAAACTTACTTGGTCTTGCAGATAGATCGCGTAAGTACGTTGGGTGATACGCAAGTCCGTACTCTGCTCCATCTCGAAATTGGCCGGTTCCTCGGAATATTCCGGATGAACGTAACTAATCGGGGTGTACATATTCCCTTTCACTTTCCTACGGTTGGTAAGCCATCCGTATTCCAGGCCCGCTATTACTTTATGCTGGATGAAACCTGTCTTGAAACTACCGTTCAACTCCTCCAATACGTTGGTATAATTGATTTTCGCGTCCCAATGCGCCAAACGGCGGGTAATTGTGCTGTCCTTCTGAGGGGTTTTCATCTGGAAATACAGACGATCCTCATGCGTGAAATATTGGCGGGCGGAACTTCTGAATGACCAGTTCTGGTTGAAACGGTGGGTCAACTGGAAACCAACGCTATTATTGGTAAACTTGCCATAGGCCCACGGTTCGCCGAGGAATGTCTTGAATCCGTTATCTATCACCTCATTGTTGATATGCAAAACGCCCGGATCCTGTGTCCTTTTATCCCGGAAGATATCGGCATCGATATTAAGGGTGGTCTTGCGTCCTAAGTCAATGTCGATGACTGGGGTGATGTCGTATCGTTTGCTGTTTTGCGGTTTCCTGAATTTGTCGGCATCCTCATACATTCCGTTCAAGCGGTAACGGATGGTCTTTTTGGCGTTCAGCGGGCCGGAAATGTCGATAGAGGCTTGCTTATAGTCGTAACTGCCGTATCTGATCGTAGCGCCATACCGGGGCGTATATAAGGTCGGCTTGGTGATAAAGTTGATGATACCTCCGGGCTCTACCGCTCCATAAAGACAGATGCCGGGCCTTGAGGATCTCTATACGCTCGATACTGGATAGTGCGTCGTTCGAGAACTTTAGGTATCGTACCCCGTTCCTGAAATAGTTACGGGAGTTGTCATGGAGAAACCACGGGAAGAGAAGACCTTCGT
>ENA-OQCK01000477-OQCK01000477.1-human-gut-metagenome-genome-assembly--contig:-NODE-477-length-21716-cov-9.996526_pt1 | contig 21716 bp, 18 predicted proteins | sample MGYA00242498_ERZ504578 | MGnify/ENA primary metagenome ERZ504578 (study PRJEB26092, sample SAMD00036229) | human gut metagenome | host: Homo sapiens | study: EMG produced TPA metagenomics assembly of...
AATGCTAAAGGGGAGAATTGTTATTTTTGTCCAAAGAGTTGCAAAAGTTGAGAGATTTTAAAAAAATCATTGAATATTATGTATTTTCATCCTTTAGAGAACGGACAGAGCGGGGAGATTGGCCGAAATTAGCCCTGCAGAAGTGCGAGAAGTTAGAAAGCGATTCAAAACCATACTTGTAACAAATCTCGGATATGGAAAGCTCGGTCATGATAAGGTCGTTGTGGATGTCTTGGCATTTGCGTTTCAGCATCCATTGGTAGGCGGGCTCTCCGAACGTATCCTTGAAGATACGGCGGAAGGTGGGTACACTGTAGCCTCCCAATTGGGCGAAGGTCTCCACGTCTTTCGCCTTTTGGTAGTTCTGCATCACGAAATACTGGAAACTGTGGCTATACCGGTAAATCGGGGCGTAAAAGGCGGCTAGCTCCTTGATGGGGTAGTAACAGTTCAACAAGTAGACCATCTCCGAGCGTTTGGCTTGCATCAGTCCGGAGCATCTTAAATCATCGTTGAGGTAAAGCTTCATGCCCTCGATGAAGAGTTGTATCGGCGGAACCATCGTCATGACGATGGGCTGCTGGCGCTCGTTCTCCACGATGGAGATGCCTTTATTGAAACGGTTGTCGCATATGTTTTGCGGACGTTCGAAGAGATAGATGATACATTCGGTGTAGTCGAGTACCTTGCACTCCACTTTCGAGCCGATCGGTTGCAATACGAACTGTCCGCCCCGGAACGTAGTGTCCGGGTGCTCCTCGCTGTTCAGCCAGATCTCTCCCTTGACTAGGAAAAAGATCATGTTCTGCATGCATCTTGTCTGAGGGATCACGTACCTTTCGGATAAAGACGATACTTGAATATATCCCTCTGGTAGAAACCGCAAGAGGAACAATCGGTATATTTGGTGCAGCGATGGTCGGTTAACATAATTGGTGTCTTTATAATTTTACTTCTTTGTCTTGCCCTCGCTCTCGTTGTGAAAGCGATCTACGGCGGTTACTACATAGCGATATTTTACCTTACCTTTCTCGTAAGGCATCAAGTAGCCGGTTTCCCGGGTGATAGCCACGATCTTCGAGGGATCGCTCGTGTCTATAGGCTCTTTGTCGTTAAAGCGATAAACCACGAAATAAGAGCTAGCTCCGGATTCGTGAGCTTTGCTCCGCTTGCCAGTGCAAAAGGAAGCCCTTGGGCGTCCATTCGGTCTTTAGCTTGCTTACGTCTTTTGGCGGACGGTTATGCATATGGGTATAGGCCGGGATAAGGGCCGGGTAACGGTGGTAGTTCCGTTTCAGGCTGTCGGCTACGCCCTTGTTGTTCCATAGAATCTCATTGGCGGGCCAGAAACAATTGCCGCTCACGTGAGGCAAGGCACGCTCGTAGCGCATCTTGCGGGTTAGCTGGTCCGCTTTCATGGTGCGGGCCACGTCTTGCCCGATATATAAATGACCTCCGTTGGCGTTTTTGTCCCACCATTTGATAAGCGTGATGTAATCCGCCGCCGGGTGTCCGATCTCCCAATAGATCTGGGGGATGTTATAATCGATCCAACCTTGCTGTACCCAATAGGTGATATCGGCGTAGAGTCGTCGTAGTTTTGCAGACCGTTGGTATTGCTACCCGATCCGTCCGCGGTGCTTTTCTTGTTGCGGTAGATGCCGAAGGGACTGATACCGAAGCGTACCCAAGCTTGGTGAGCAGGATGGTACGTTTCAATTCCCGGATCAGGGTATTCACGTTCTCCCGGCGCAATCGTTCCTTTGCGCCTCGCTGTATCCTTTTCGCAAGCCGTATTTCCGGAAGCTGTTATCATCAGGGAAAGGCATACCCGCCGCAGGATAGGGATAGAAATAATCGTCCATATGGATCGCGTCCACGTCGTAACGGCCGACGATATCACGCACTACCCGGCAGATAAACTGACGGCTTTCCGGCAATCCCGGGTCGAAAAGGATTTGTTTATTATAGGTGACAAACCATTCGGGATGCTTATGATAGATGTGGGAATCGGCGAAACGGGTGTTTCCCGCCGTGCTCGCCCGGTAAGGATTCAACCAAGCGTGAAACTCCATGTTCCGTTTATGGCATTCTTGGATCAGGAAGGCCATCGGGTCGAACTCACCTGCCGGGCTACGCCCTGCTCTCCGGTGAAGAAGCGGCTCCACGGCTCGATATCGGATTTATAGAAAGCGTCCGCCTCGGGGCGCACCTGAAAGATGATGGCGTTGATGCCGCATGCTTGCAGGTAATTAAGCTTGCGGATGAAGTCTTTTTTCATCCGGGCGGGAGTCATATCCTTGTATTCGCCTTGAAAAGCGGTCTGTATCCATGCTCCCCTAAACTCTCGCTTGGCCTCCTTGCCCGTACTCGTAGCCGGACGAGGCTTCTCGCGAACCGTAGAACATGAGGTTATCGCACAAAAGAGAATCGCTACTAAGAAGCGAAAATATTTAATATACATGGGTGCCTTGCTGTGTTTGTCTATGAAATTTTCAACAAATGTAGAAGATTCCCTGTAAATATGAAATATTTCACCCTTGTTATTTTATTTACTTGGCAGTAGAGACGAGGCACACCCTGTCTAACTGTGTGAATTAGTTCGATGAAGATAGGGCAGAATCAGTTAGTTTTGGCTATCTTTGCGTTAAAGAAAAAGATAAAGGTAATATGTCTGAGAGCAATTCGATTTTCATCAAGGGGGCACGTGTCAACAACTTGAAAAATATAGATGTAGAGATTCCGAGGGACAAGCTGGTGGTGATAACCGGGCTGTCGGGGAGTGGAAAATCATCGTTGGCGTTCGATACCCTTTATGCGGAGGGACAGCGCCGGTATGTAGAGAGTTTATCCGCTTACGCCCGCCAGTTCTTGGGAAGGATGAGTAAGCCGGAATGCGACTATATTAAGGGAATACCGCCCGCTATCGCTATCGAGCAGAAGGTGAATACCCGTAATCCGCGTTCCACCGTCGGTACATCCACCGAGATTTATGAGTATTTACGCTTGTTATATGCTCGCGTCGGGAAGACGATATCGCCGGTTTCCGGTACCGAGGTGAAAAAACATCAGGTGAGCGATATTATCAAGGAGGTCATGCGATACCCAGAGGGGACTCGTTTTGCCGTATTCGCCCCGGTTGTCTTGCCGGAAGGCCGGGATATGAAGGAGCAGCTGGAGATCTTGCGGAAAGAAGGATATGCCCGTCTGTCGGTGAATGATACGGTATATCGTATCTCGGAGGTACTGGCGAGCGAGGAGTTGCTGTCTTACCCGATCGAGTTGTTGGTGGACCGCCTGACGGTATCGGACGATAAGACCTTGAAAAGCCGTTTGGCAGACTCGGCCGAGACCGCTTTCTTTGAGGGCCATGGTACCTGTTTGATCCGTATTTATACGGAGGAAGGGGTAGTCGTGAAGGAATTCTCGAAGAAGTTCGAGGCGGATGGCATGATATTCGAGGAGCCTACCGATATGATGTTTAGCTTTAATAATCCGTTGGGCGCTTGTCCGACTTGTGAGGGGTTCGGTAAGGTGCTGGGTATCGATGAGAATCTGGTGGTGCCTGATAAAAGCTTGTCTGTCTACCAAGGAGCCGTGGTTTGCTGGAAAGGTGAGGTGATGGGGGAATGGCTGAAAGACTTTATCGTGAAGAGCGAGAAATATAACTTCCCGATCCACCGCCCGTATTACGACTTGACACAGAAAGAGAAAGACTTGTTGTGGCATGGGGCGAGAGGTTTACACGGCATCGACGATTTCTTTAAGTTCGTGGAAGAGAATCTTTATAAGATACAATACAGGGTGATGCAAGCCCGCTATCGGGGAAAGACGACTTGCCCGGTTTGTAAGGGGAGCCGCTTGAGGCCGGAAGCGCTGTATGTGCAAGTGGGCGGTAAGAATATCGCCGAGCTGGTGACGATGCCGGTTTCGGAGGCAAAGGTTTTCTTTGATCAGCTGGAACTGGACGAGACGGATGCGGCGATCGCTAAACGTTTGCTCACGGAAATCAATAATCGCTTGCAATTCCTGTTGGATGTGGGGTTGGGTTATCTGGCTTTAGATCGCCTCTCGGCCTCTTTATCCGGAGGAGAGAGCCAACGTATCAATCTGGCTACCTCGTTGGGTAGTAGCTTGGTGGGTTCGTTGTATATTTTGGATGAGCCGAGTATCGGTCTGCATTCCCGGGATACGGATTTGTTGATCAAGGTATTGCGACAGTTGCAAGCCTTGGGGAATACCGTGGTCGTGGTAGAGCATGATGAGGAGATTATCCGTGCGGCGGATTATATCATCGATATCGGTCCGAAAGCGGGGCGTTTGGGGGGGGGAGGTCGTTTATCAAGGCGATGTGAATACCTCCGGAAATGTAGCGATAGCCATACGGTACGTTATTTGACGGGAGAGGATCAGATCGAGATCCCGCTTTATCGCCGTCCGTGGAATAATTATATAGAAGTGACAGGGCTCGGAAGAATAACTTAAAGGGCGTGGACGTGAAGTTTCCTTTGAACGTGATGACGGTGGTTACCGGCGTGAGCGGTTCGGGTAAAAGTTCCTTGGTTCGTGATATTTTCTACGAGGGCGTGAAACGCCATTTGGATGATGCCGCTCGCCTGACCGTAGATTGCTCCGGTATCAGTGGAGATTTGAATATGATTCAGGCGATTGAGTTTGTAGACCAGAACTCGATCGGAAAGAGTTCTCGCTCGAACCCTGTGACGTATATCGGCGCTTACGATGAGATCCGTAAACTATTCGGCGAGCAGCCTCTAGCGAAGCAGATGGGATATAACGCCGCTTATTTTTCCTTTAATAAAGAAGGAGGTCGTTGCGAGGAATGTAAGGGCGAGGGCAAAATCACGGTAGAGATGCAGTTTATGGCGGATATCACCTTGGAATGCGAGGCTTGCCACGGCAAACGCTTCAAGCAGGATGTATTGGATGTAGAGTATCAAGGCGCTAACATATACGATGTATTGGAAATGACCGTGAATCAAGCGATCGAGTTCTTCGAGAAAGGTTCCGGCTCCCAAGAGAAGAAGATCGTGAAACGCTTGAAACCGCTGCAAGACGTAGGTTTGGGCTATATCAAGCTGGGACAGACTTCCTCCACTTTATCCGGTGGTGAGAACCAACGTGTGAAACTGGCTTATTACTTAGGCCAAGAGAAGCAGCAACCTACCTTGTTCGTTTTCGACGAGCCTACGACCGGTTTACATTTTCATGATATCAAGACTTTATTGAAAGCTTTCAATGCCTTGATCGAGAAAGGCCACTCCGTGGTAATTATCGAGCATAATATGGATGTGATCAAATGTGCGGATTATGTGATCGATTTAGGACCGGAAGGCGGAAAGGCCGGCGGGCAGTTGGTTTGTGCCGGCACACCGGAGGAGATAGCGGCTTGCGAGGCATCCTATACCGGAAGGTTTTTAAGGGATAAGTTATAAAGAGACGATATAAAGACAAATGTAAATAGCTCCTGCCCGAATATTCGGATAGGAGCTATTTCTTTTAAGAGGAATGGGAGCATTCCCATTAATATCCTGGGTTTTGCTCGATGATTCCATTTTTCGCAAGGTCTATAACCGCTTGCGGTATCGGGCCGTATTCGTGGGTCCCTTTGATGAAATGGGCATTTTGGAGATGAGAGCGGAATGTCTTCTCATGCTCGAAATAAGTGTTCATCACGTCTGAGGCGATTCCCCAACGAACTAGATCAAAGAAACGTTCACCTTCTAAGGCGAATTCCAGACGTCGTTCGGTACGTAAGGCTCGGATCGCCTCCTCTTTGTCGGAAAATGACGGATATAATCCGATCCGGTATTTGGCGGCATCCGCTGTCCCGTCAGCGGTTTTTACGGTCTGGCTGTTCATGGCACGCTCGCGAACTTGGTTGATGTATTTCAATCCGGTAGCCAAATCGCCTAGTTCGATAGCAGCTTCGGCACGCCACAATAACACGTCCGCATATCGAATAATATAAACATTCAATGCGTTTACGTATGGCCAGATAGCCAAATAGTAACTTGAGTTCTTGGAGACAATACGTTTTTTCGGGCTATACGGACCGTAAACCGTAGCCTCACGAGGAGTCCAGTCATAGAGTTGGACATCAAGGAACATGATTCCGGGGCGGGCTACCGTGTGGTCTAGGCGGGTGTCTACATAATCATTTTCCGAAACGTCTATGCCGTCTTCCAAAGGCAAGCCGTTGGAGTCGGTCTTATAAGCGTTTACTAGGTTTTGGGAAGGACGAAGGAAACCATAGTTGGGATAAGGCCTCCCGGAGGTAACAAACGGTCGCCCGGATTTCCGTTGTAGTTGTTCGGGGAGCCATCGTTGATAGAGGCTTGGACTGAAAATAAAATTTCAGAGCAGTTGTCATTTTCTGGCAAGAAGATATTCCGGAAGTCGGGGAGTAGCTGGTATTTGCCGGAATTGATCACCTCATCCGTCGCTGTAGCGCATTCCTGCCATTTGCCTTGGAACAAGTAAACTTTAGCCATATAAGCCCGGGCCGTCATCTTACATGGACGTGCCACATCCGGCTGGGAATCCGGGAGACCTTCGTAGGCGGCCTTAAAATCATTCAGTATCTTCTCCCATAATTGATCGGATGTATACTCCTTATTCGAGATAGAGGCGAATGCGGAAGGATCGCTGACACTCTCGTCGAAATATGGGATCTGGTTATAGATGATCTTTAAGTTGAAATAGAAATGGGCACGCAGGAAACGCATCTCGGCGATACGGGTCTCCTTTTTATCATAATCGCTGCCTTTGAGGATACGGATCGCTTGGTTACAACGGTTCACGCCCTCGTATAAGGCTAGCCATTTCCGATTGTAATCTTGGATAGTCGGGTCGATATGGAAGATTTCCATTAAGTGAACCGGGTTTTGGTCTCCCGTACCACCTCCGCCTTTGTAGGTATCGTCTGAGATCACATCGCCAAATTGCCAGTTGGAGCATCCTGAATTCAAGCCGGAGCTGGCATCGTCCATCTGCCGTCTAGGATGGAATAGGCGGAGATAATCAATCCCTCGATGTTATTGGGATCTTGTGCTTGTTCGGGAGTCAGTTCGCCTACAGGTGTCTCTTCCAGAAAATCGCTGCATGATGTCAATGCGAATACGGCACAGGCCGCTATAATCATTTTCTTCATATTCTTGTTTGTTGTTGTTTGATGATTAAAACTTACGTTTACTCCAAAGGTGAAGGTGCGGGATAACGGATAGATGCCGCGGTCCACACCCATATCTAGGTTACGGTAGTCACTGGAGTAACTTTGCAATCCCACTTCCGGATCGATACCGTCGTATCCGGTGATCGTGAATAAGTTGGTTGCTTGCGCATAGATATACAAGCTATTGAACTTAATCTTGGATAGGATGGACTGAGGTACGGAATAACCGATTTTCATGTTCTTTAAGCGAACGAAAGAAGCGTCTTGCACATAGTAGGACGAGGGCCGGATGTTATTGTTCGGATCGTCCATGGTGACACGGGGTATATCCGTATTCGTGTTGGTCGGTGTCCATGCGTTAACGACACGGCTGTTTTTGTTGTATTGCGATTGGTTGTAGAAATCACCCACATAACGGGTCAAGTCGTATACATCGTTTCCGAACATTCCCTGAAAGAATAGACTGAGGTCAAAATTATGGAAGTTGACTCCTAATGTAAGGCCTGCTGTGACATCGGGGAGCGGGTTACCGATATAGTCACGGTCGTTACCGTCTATTACGCCATCTCCGTTTACGTCTACGAACTTGATATCACCCGGTTTCGCATTGGGTTGGAGTAGTTCGCCTTTATTATTGGTATATGATTTGATCTCCGCCTCGCTCTGGAATAAACCGTCTTCTTTATAAGCGTAGAAAGAGCCGATTGGTTGACCGATGGCGGAACGAGAAACCTCTTGGTCGAAGTTGAGGGAGTGAATCACGCTGGTAGGCAGTCCGATATAGGAGACATCTCCGTCTAATTCAGTCATCTTGTTTTTGATAGCGGACATATTGAAGGCGACATTGAACCCGAAATCTTTATTGATGCTCTTATTGTAGCTGACCTCAGCTTCGAAACCCCGGTTACGCATTTTCCCGACATTGTCCCATACCGTTTGGTTCGTACCCCCCACGGTACCGATCAAGGGACGCTCCCATAATAAGTCCTTGGTATCTTTGTTAAACCAATCCAGCACAACGGTTAGGCTGTTATCTAGGAAGCCTAGATCCAGCCCGACATTAGTTTGCGTGGTGGTCTCCCATTTCAAGTTTGCGTTACCGTAACGGGTTTGGGTGTATCCGGTTGTCACGGAACTTTGGCTACCGTCGATCGGATAGTTGGAGTGGTTCGGATTACTCATGTAAGAATCGATCGTGGAATAAGCCGGGATATCAGAGTTGCCGTTTTGTCCCCAACCTATGCGGACTTTCATGTTGCTGATAGCCGGAATATCATAAAACGGTTCGCTACTGATACGCCAGCCTGCGGAGACAGCCGGGAAATTACCCCATTTATTGTTACCAAGTTTAGAAGATCCGTCACGTCGGAACGTGGCTGCGAATAAGTAGCGGTTGTCGAAATTATAATCAATTTTACCGAAATAAGACATCATCTTGGAAGTAAAGGCAGAACCTGCGTTCTTCTGGGAGCCACTATCGCCCGCATCGAGGAAATGGAAGTTATCGTCATCCGAGGCAAAGCCTTCACGGGAGGCGGAGAAGTATTCCTCTTGATAACGGTTTGTCTCGATACCTAATAAGGCTCCGATCGTATGTTTATCGAATGTCCGTAAATAGTTTAACGTGTTCGTGAATACCCAATTGAAGTTCCAACGGTTTTGCGTGCTCAACGTACTCAAGGGTTGCTGGGTGTTCAATTCGTTGTATTTGGCCTTGAAGCTTCGTTTATACAGGTTTTTGTAATCCGCTCCGAAGTTGGTCTTGAAATAAAGTCTCTCTAGGATATTCAGTTCGGCGAATAGATTACCGAATAGACGGGTGGTACGATCTTTATTATCCTTATTACGGTATAATTCGCCTAACGGGTTGGAGATGTCGGCGATCGGGTTGCTGCCGAAATTCCCGTCCAGATCGTAAACAGGGGTAATGGATACGGTCTTATAGGCGTTGTATAACATACCTCCCAGTGCGGCGTTATTGGTGACCGAGGTTCCCCACGCATGTGATAATGTGGCGTTCTCACCGATTTTCAAACGATCGTTGAAGAGCTTGAACTCATTGTTGAAACGTCCGGATATACGTTCGAAACCAGTATATTTCATAAGACCGTCTTGGTTGAAATAGCCTAGGGAGAACAAGTGGCTGCTAACTTTATCTGCTTTCGCCAGAGAGAGGTTATAGGACTGGACCATGGCTTTTTGCATGATCTCGTCAACCCAATCCACGTCTCCCGAGGGAAGACGGTGATCTGCGTCAAGGAATTCCGGAATTACGGCGGTCTCGCCGGAGCCATACACGTCGCTTACTGGTGATTTCCCGTCGTTACGCTGTGCCTGCCATAATAAGTCGCCATATTCTTGGGCGTTTAGCATACGCATCTGTTTTGCCGAGGTTTGTACACCCACGTAAGCGTCTAGGTTTACCCGGAAAGTACCTTCCTTCCCTTTTTTTGTACTGATGATAACCACGCCGTTTGCCGCACGTGCGCCATAGATGGAAGCGGAAGAAGCATCTTTCAATACCTGCATACTTTCGATATCATTCGGGTTGAGAAAATTGATGCCGCCCTCTACTGGCACGCCATCGATGATATAAAGCGGATCATTGTTACGGATCGTGCTGAAACCGCGTACACGTACCGCTACACCCCCGCCGGGCATATTATCCGGGATTACGTTTACGCCGGACAATTTACCTTGCATCATTTGATCTACACTGGATACCGGGGTATCTTTCAGGTCGCCTACCTCCAGTACGGAAACAGCACCGGTAAGGTCTTTTTTCTTCTGTACACTATAACCTACCACGATAACCTCGTCTAGGTTCTGGGTGTCATCCTGCAATTGGATCGTGAGGGGAGAACCATTCCCGGCTGGAATCTCCTTGGTGTTATAACCGATATAAGTAACGACCAATATGCTTTGCTTGTTTTGCAGCGAGAGAGAAAATTTGCCGTCAAAATCGGTTACGGCTCCATTTGTAGTCCCTTTCTCAATCACGTTAGCCCCGATAATTGGTTCTCCGTTCGTATCGGTGACTACGCCACTTACCGTGAATGTCTGTTGAGTGATCGTCATTCGTCCAGTAACGTTTGGCAGATCCTCCGCTGGTGCCGCATTGATTGGCTGTAAGTATGCTACGCCTAGCAAAAGAGCGGGAATCGCCATCGTAAAGTAATTTCTGTTGTCCATCCTTTTGTCCTTAAAATATATTAGAATTAATCTATTTTTTCAGAACGCAAAGGACGTGTGATTATATTACGATGATATGTCTATGTTATTAAAAATGTGTTCACGATTGTATTGCCTTTCAGTGATATGACGATTAGGCTACGATTACAAAAATGATATCGGCTGTCTTTTACGTATTGGTTAATGACGTTTTAGTACTAGTGAATAAAATGTAAGAATTATGAAAGTAACTCATTTTAAGAAAGTAAGCGAAACAAGTGGTGTGTGTGTCCTGTTAAGATTGTACTTATTTATAATCGAATAATTTATACTGTGCGTAGTCTTTACGAGACATTCAAGTAGCCTGTGAGGGCGAAAAAGCAGTAATATTAATACTAGTGTAATAAAATAAAGTTCATTCAGCCTGTTCTTCTGTGAAGAAAAACAGGCTGTGTTTTTATTGCTTGGCAGGATCATCGTCTTTATTCCACTTATCTCGCATTCTCAGACGTTTGACTTGCAGATAGCGTAGAAGGATGATGATGACGAGCGTAGCGCCGATCATCAAGAAATATTCGGTATAATTGTTTCCGGGATTGTTTCCCGGCCAGCCGATAATACTCATTACGATTAAGTAGACAAGTAAGGCAATTGTTGTGATATTGATCTTCTTCATATTCGTTTTATTCTAAAAACAGGGCAAAGATATAAGATTGTTTCGGGCTTTAAGAGGTTAAAACGCATTTGTACTGTGCCCGATAATGTTCTGTTTGAATAATTAAGATATATAAACCTTGTGGGAGGGGAATCGGGAGGATAGGGTTCCCTGCCTGTACTGCTTGCGTGAATACTAATATGCCTGCCGGAGTAAACAGTTCGACTTTACCGGGGGATGGAAGATTAGTAATGAATAAAGTCTTGTTCTCTAGCTGATAGCTTAATTCCGGAAATGAAAATACTTGATTGGAAACAGGGGAATCTTGTCGGGCTTGAGGTTCCGATGTCGGGAAAGATATGGGTGCGTTCGTTGATAATAATTTATAATTGGCTGGTTCGGATGTATTATATACAGATAGGCTGGTACTTTTATTCGCTTTGACAAAGAAAGCGGAGAATGGAGGATGGCGAAATCGCTACCGATCACGTAGGGTTGGTAGGTGGAGCCGTCATATATATAAATGTATCCGTCTAAGGCCGAGTTTGATTCTATTTGACTAAGAGATAAAGGAGCCGGCAGAGGATTACCGCATAGATACCAGCCGTTGTGATTCTGGTTCTGGCTTTGGTTGTTAATGCTTACCAGAATAGAGGCTTGACCGTTTTTTCCGAAATCTATAGGGATATCTTTTGCTTTCGAGGAGAAACGAAGGTTCTGACGATCGGCGGAAGCGTCAATAGCGATTAGGTATCCCTTATTCTTCTTGAAGATGGGCTGGGATGTATTGATTATTGTTCGTGGTATGACTTCCCAGTTGTTGGAAGGGCTTTGTGAATTAGCTCGCTTTTCTCCGTTATAGGTTTGTACGTAAAAGTAATTACCGTTTGTATCGCTTTTGTCATCACCCAGTTGGAAATCCGGGTCTATGCCGGAAGCGAATACATCGAAGGGGAAGGAGATAAAGTACCATTTGCCTTTTTGAGCGAAGGTCTTCTCGATCATTATTTTGCCGGAGATGTTAATAGTTCCAGACGATCGCAAGGTGGAGGAAGACGCCAAGGTACCATCATTAGGATAGATGGTAAGGTTATTTGCGGATAGATTTCCGGTTGGTAAAATATGGATATTTCCATTGCCAATAAAGATATCTTTACAGCTGATATTTGTATTTATGGAGATATTGCCGTTAATCAAGGCGTTGCGGTGACGGTAGGCGGGTAGGTGGCTCCAGCGAACCTCATGGTTCCAATCGCTGTTTCCGGTAAATAGGGAATAGGTAGGAATCATGCCGTGTGCGTAAACGCTGTCTACATAATAATAGCCGTTTTTGGTATTGGCGGCCGGTGTGGGGACGATAATATCCAATCCCGGGGGATTGCTGCCTATATCCGTCTTTTCGAATGAAGCAGTAGCATCGTCTTTATTTAAAGTTATGATCGACACATATTCTGGTTTGTTAGGGCGGTAAGTCTTAACTTGCATCTTTTCTCCGAGCATTAAATGGATGCCCCCTTTCCGTATACTGATTTTTATATCTTGATGATCTGTTAACGTGAAATGCTCGAAAGCCACTTGCGTATTCATTGGCATTCGTAACCCGTAGTTTCCGTGGCTGTTAGGAATATCTTTCACGCCGGAGATATCTTCAATAAGGGCTTCACCTGTAATGGCATAATCCCAATTATCAGAAGCAAGTCCCTCAAATGTCTGCATCCGAAACGTATCTCGAATAGATATATTTGCGTTACTTTGCACAAAACTTTCCCATGTAGACGGATTTGAAACTTGTGACTGGATAAATTGTTGTACGAATAGGAATACCGTACAAACGACAACGCATCTGGATAGATGCCAAATTCTCTTTTTCATAGCTAAGTTGATTTATATTTGTAAATATGTTCGCAAATATACGTAAATAATTGAAATAATATATCTTTGTGGCATGAAAGAATTTATCATATCTGAGGCACAGACCGAAAAGGCCGTTTTGGTGGGTTTGGTTACCCCCGAGCAAAATGAGCAAAAGGTTAAGGAATATTTGGACGAATTGGCTTTCTTGGCCGATACGGCAGGGGTGGATGCGGTAAAGCGTTTTACCCAGAAAATGGATTACCCGAATTCCGTCACTTTTGTCGGGACCGGTAAATTGCAGGAAATTAAGGAGTATGTGGTAGAGAATGAGATCGGCTTGGTGATCTTTGATGATGAGCTGAGTCCGAAGCAACTCCGTAATATTGAGAAAGAATTGCAGGTGAAAATCTTGGATCGTACGAGCTTGATCTTGGATATCTTCGCTAGCCGTGCACAGACCGCCCATGCGAAGACACAGGTGGAGCTTGCACAATATAAATATATGTTACCCCGCTTGACTCGTCTGTGGACACACTTGGAGCGTCAGCGAGGCGGCGTAGGTATGCGTGGTCCGGGTGAGACACAGTTGGAGACTGATAAACGTATTATCTTGGATAAGATCGCACGATTGAAGAAAGAGCTGGTGGATATTGACAAGCAAAAAAGCGTACAACGGAAAAACCGGGGTAAGATGGTACGTGTAGCGTTAGTCGGATATACGAACGTAGGTAAATCTACCTTGATGAACTTATTGAGCAAGAGTGAGGTCTTTGCCGAGAATAAGTTGTTCGCTACGTTAGATACGACCGTACGCAAGGTCATTATCGAGAACTTGCCGTTCTTGCTGTCTGATACGGTCGGATTTATCCGCAAGTTACCGACCGAGCTGGTGGAATCTTTTAAATCTACCTTGGATGAGGTACGGGAGGCGGATTTGCTGGTACATATCGTGGATATCTCACACCCGACTTTTGAGGAGCAAATAGAGGTCGTGAACCGTACGTTGGCGGAGATCGATAAGACCGAGAAACCGATGATCATGGTTTTCAATAAGGTGGACGCATTTACCTTTGTCCCGAAAGAGGAAGATGATTTGACCCCTCGTGGTCGTGAGAATATCGATCTGGATGAACTGAAACGTACGTGGATGGGAAAATTGCAAGATAATTGCATCTTTATCTCCGCCAAGGAACGTACGAATATAGAGGCGTTGAAAGAGATGTTGTATGAACGGGTCAAACAAATCCATATCACCCGTTTCCCCTACAATGACTTCCTCTTTCAGCAATATGATGAAGAGTAGAGTCTTACAAAATTAGTACCAATGAATCATTTGAGAAATTTGCGGCCGGATGAGATCGCCACCTTGCGATCTCAGGCTTGCCGGGCCGATGATTGGAATCAAGTTTGGGTTCCAGAAGTGTTTGATATTGAATATGTGAACCACGTACGTTTTTCAGGAGTGGTTAAGTTAGGAGCCTTTCGTAAGATTTTTACCTGCCGGGAGGATTGGTAAAGCATAGCGGGCTTCGTCATGTTACCCTACATAATTGCACGTTGGGGGATAACGTGTTGATTGAGAACGTACAGAATTATATCGCTAATTACCGGATCGGTGATGACTGCTTTATCCAGAATATAAATGTTATGTTGGTGGAAGGCAAGGCTACGTTCGGGAATAATGTCGAGGTGTCGGTCTTGAATGAGACCGGCGGGCGTGAGGTTCCGATTTACGATAGCCTGTCGGCTTCATTGGCTTATATTATAGCATTGTACCGTCATCGTCCGGCCTTGATCGAACGCTTGCGGGATATGATTACCGCTTATACGGAGGGTATTGCCTCTACGGAGGGAACGGTTGGCGATAAGGTCAAGATTGTCAATACCGGTACGATCCGTAACGTGAAGATTGGTGATTACGCGACCATAGAGAATAGCGCACGTCTGGAAAATGGTTCCGTAAATAGTAAGAGAGAGGCCCCGGTATTTATCGGGGATAGTGTGATCGCGCAAGATTTCATTGTCTCTTCGGGAGCCAAGATCGCGGATGCCGCTAAGATTATCCGTTGCTTTATCGGACAGGCTTGCCAAGTGACGCATAACTTCTCGGCCCATGATTCCTTGTTGTTCAGCAACTGCGCTTTCGAGAATGGGGAGGCTTGCGCTATTTTCGCCGGTCCGTTTACAGTGTCTATGCATAAGAGTAGTTTGCTGATAGCGGGAATGTATTCGTTTTTGAATGCGGGAAGTGGCTCCAACCAGAGTAATCATATGTATAAGCTGGGACCGATCCATCAAGGGATCGTGGAACGTGGTTCCAAGACGACCAGCGACTCGTATATTCTTTGGCCGGCTCGTATTGGCGCTTTCTCTTTGGTAATGGGCCGCCATCATCATCATAGCGATACTTCCGATATTCCATTCTCCTATTTAATAGAGAAGGATGATGAGACTTACTTAGTTCCGGGAATTAATCTTCGCAGCGTAGGTACGATCCGTGATGCCCAGAAATGGCCGAAGCGTGATAAACGTACGGACCCGGATCGCTTGGATATGATTAACTATAATCTATTGAGTCCCTATACGATCCAGAAGATGCTGAAAGCGGTGGATATCTTGAAAAACCTACAAGCATTGGTTGGAGAGACTTCCGAGATTTATTATTATCAGAATACTCGTATAAAAGGTTCCTCCCTCCGGAATGCGTTGAACTTTTATGGTATGGCAATTAATAAGTTCTTTGGTAACTCGTTAATCAAGCGTTTGGAAGGTACGACCTATTGTTCTATGGAAGAGGTCTGGGAGCAATTGCGTCCTACGGAATCCAAAGGCTCCGGGGAATGGCTGGACTTGGCGGGCTTGATCCTCCCGAGGGAACCGCTAGATGCTTTGTTGCAAGATATCGAACAGGGGGAAATCGCTTCCTTAGAGGATGTGGAATGCTTTTTCCGTTTGGTTCACGGACGTTATTATTCCTTGGAATGGACATGGGCCTACGAGATGATCGAACGTTATTATGGGGTGGATCTCCGTTCGATTTCCGCCGCAGAGATTATTGATCTGGTTCGTCGTTGGCAAGAATGTGTGATCCGCTTGGATGAGATGCTTTATGAGGATGCCCGTAAGGAATTCTCCTTGACTTCTATGATCGGTTTCGGCGTGGATGGTTCCAACAAGGAAAAACAACAGGATTTCGAGGGTGTTCGAGGAGATTTCGTGAATAATCCGTTTGTTACCGCCGTGCAGGAACATATCGTGAATAAACGGGCGCTTGGGGATGAACTGATCGAGAGGTTGAAACCTTTAGTATAAAGCCTATGAAACCATTATTTCAAGAACTGCCATTCCCGATAGATAGTCACATTCATTTCTATGTGGAGGATCTACGCATTTTATAGTGCTTGGCACTACCATCCGGCTATTGAGATAATGTATATCACAAGTGGTACGGGTACTCGCTTTGTCGGGGATCATGTGGAAGGATATTTCGAGGGCGATGTTTGTATGATCGGCCCTCAACTGCCACATGAGTGGAGAAACGACCCTGTTTATTTCGATAAGAGTTCCGGCTTGCGGGCTACTTGTATTTGCTTGTTCTTCAAGCGTCAGATTTTTGAACCTAATTTAATCCGTCTTCCGGAGATGAATAATATCCGGGAATTGATAGAGCGTTCCCGTAGAGGAATTAAGTTTGTGGGTAAGTCCCGGAAGAAGATTGCCGAGCTGATCAGCCAATCCGCCAATGAGATGGGAGCGAGTAGGGTGATCAAATTGATTGCTTTACTGGAATTAATGGCGACTTCCGAAGAATATGAGATATTAGCCAGTACGGGGTTTACGGAAACGGTCAACTCGGACGATTTCGAGCGTTTCAATAAGGTCTATAAATATCTGGTGAAGAACTTCACGTCTCCAGTGAAGCTGGAGGAAGTCGCCGCTTTGGTAGGCTTGACTCCGACCGCTTTTTGTCGTTATTTCAAGAAACGGACCAAGAAGACTTTCGTGGAGTACCTGAATGACATGCGCATAGGACATGCGAAAAAACTATTGATAGAGGGAAACCTGAAGATATCCACGATTAGTTCCGAGGCCGGATTCAATAATCTATCCAACTTCATCGGCCAATTTAAGAAAACCACGAATATGCTTCCATCCGAGTACCAGAAAAAATATAAGGAGCGCCTGGATGGAGAATAAGGACAGGATTTCATAGTTGTTTGGAAAAATACTAAAATAAAGCCCAAGGTATTCGATCTATTTTTGCGATATAAGTTGTATCGTAAAATAGAATATCATGGAACATAAAAAGATTGTAATCCCATCCTTGTCATTTTTTCAAAATGAGTTAAAGGGGGAAGGTGTGGTAAAGAGCCGGAGAACTTTAGGCGAGCTTGCCGGAATTTTTGAGAATCAAGATGCTTATTCCCAATTATCATTAGATCAATTAGCATACGAGGTATATAGTTATTTACCGGAGCGGGAAGGCACTCCGGGAGGGCTTTATTTTGGTATTACTCAATTATATCCGGGAAAGGTGGGAGATGAGTATTTCATGACGAAAGGCCATTTTCATCAACAAGAGGATCGTTCGGAGTATTATTGGGGATTGGAAGGCGAAGGTATGTTGATCTTGATGGACCGAGAGCGGAATACGTGGGCGGAAAGGATGATGCCGGGTAGCCTGCATTATATACCGGGCGGTGTAGCGCACCGGGTAGCTAATACTGGAAATAGCGTCTTGTCATTTGCCGCGTGCTGGCCTTCGGATGCCGGGCATAATTATGAAGAGATTGCGAATAAGGCTTCTCGGCCCGATTGGTAGAAGTGAACGGTACCCCTAAATTGCGATAGCTTATGTATACGATAGTGATAGATTTAGGGGGGACGGTCGTAAAGATCGGACTATTGTCTGATGGTGAGATCGTAGACTGTGTGAGATTACCTTCCGTCTGGCTCTGGGATTAGCTCCGAACTTACCTAAGATAAAGGAGGCGATCGATCGGTTGTTGGCCGCTTGGCGTATTGATGTGGCGGCGCTTCGTTGTATCGGCCTGGCTTTTCCCGGGCTGGTAGATCCAATTCATAACCGGGTAATCTCTACGAATGAGAAGTATGATGATGCCTGTTCGATCAGTCTGGATAAATGGGCATGGGAGAATTGGGAAGTTCCTTTCTGCATGGATAATGACGCTCGTTTGGCCGTAGCCGGAGAATGGTGGCAGGGTGCGGCCCGGGGAAAGAACAATGTGGTCATGATGACAATCGGAACCGGTATCGGTACGGGAGTCGTGATCGATGGACGGCTTCTGTATGGACAGCATTTTCAAGCGGGTTCTTTGGGTGGGCATTTTGTGCTGGATTATAAGGGCCGTCGGTGTTCATGCGGGAATAAAGGCTGTGTAGAAGCTCTGTCTTCCTCTTTTTTCTTACCGACCATTATCCGGGAACATACCCTTTTATCGGAATCATTTAAGCGAGATGCGGATATCTATGATTTCAAGCGCATTTTCAGGTTAGCGCAGGAGGGTAATACAGACGCTTTATTGATTAGAAACGAATGCATGGATATCTGGGCATCGGCGATAATAACCTATATACATGCTTATGATCCGGAAGTCGTGATTCTAGGTGGGGGATTTTAAAAAGCCAAGAGGTGATTATCCCTTATATCAGCAAACGAGTGGATGAGTTGGCTTGGTGTCCTTCCGGGAAAGTCCCGATTGTCCCGGCAATCTTGGGCGATGACGCCGCTTTATTCGGCTTGGAGTATTTCATGGTAAAACAACAGCAAAATGAACGGATTTGTATTTGATAAAGGAATTGATATAACACCGGTTCAATCGCCTATGGGGTTTACCTATGGGGCGGGTGTATTTGGTCCGGAGGTCGAGATTCGCCGGCTGGAAGATATACGGGCTAGTTTGCGTGATCCTCAATGCAAGGGACCGGAGCAGGTTTACTCGATCGCTATGGATGTCGGCAAGGAAGAACATCGTGCGTTGCTGAATAAGTTACATTTGTTATTCGGGGTAGTGACATATAGCGCTGGTAAATTGGGGCAGGAGCCAGTCAGAAGTCAAGGGCATATTCATAAGATATCTTCTTATAGCGGTTGGTCTACGCCGGAGATCTATGAGATTTGGTCGGGAGAGGCGATTATTTATATGCAGGAGTATGCGGAGGATCAGCGGTCGATGTTATGCGGTACATGCCTTTCCGGGGGATGTAGTGATCGTTCCTCTATTGGGTACATGCGACGATTAGCGCAAATCCGAGATTACCTTTGACTTTCGGGGCGTGGTGCGATAGAGATTATGGTTTTGTGTATGAGGGGGTTCGTAAACACAGGGGAATCGCTTGGTTTCCTGTATTTAATGGAAGCGATGAATTGGAATGGATCGCAAATTCGATGTACGATTCCTCTCATTTGATTTGTAAATCTCCTTCGGATTATATTTCTTTAGATATTCGGAAAGGGGTATCTATTTACAGACAATTCGAGGAAAATCCGGAGATTTTCTTATATGTGCCTAATCCGGCGTTGAAGGCGGAGGTATGGCGTGATTTCGAGCCTTGAGTTTATAGATGGATTAAATACACAAGAAAAACATGAAAAACACGAGCTATAGATATTGGATGATTTATGTAATAGCGATTGTCGCCGCTATGGGAGGACTATTGTTTGGCTTTGATACCGGCGTGATTTCCGGGGCGATTCCTTTTTTCCAGAAAGATTTTGGTATAGACGATAGTATGGTGGAGGTAGTTACTTCCTCCGGTTTGCTGGGAGCTATTCTGGGAGCGCTGTGTTGTGGTAAATTGACGGATCGCATAGGACGTAGAAAAGTCATTTTGACTTCGGCTGTTATTTTCGCTTTCGGTGCGTTAGGATCGGGTTGGGCTCCGGACATTTACCACTTGATTGCCGCCCGTTTATTCTTGGGAGTGGCTATCGGGATCTCTTCTTTTGCCGTACCTCTTTATATTGCGGAAGTTTCCCCGGCGAAGTCACGGGGGATGTTTGTCGCCATGTTCCAATTGATGATTACGATCGGGCTTCTGGTATCTTATCTTTCGGATTTGTATTTTGCGGATGAGACGTCTGTTTCATGTTGGAGGCCGATGTTTTATGTGGGGGTGATTCCCGCTATTATTTTGTTCGTGGGTATGTTGCTGGTTCCACCCTCTCCAAGGTGGTTGATGTCCGTTGGCAGGGAGGAGGAGAGTTTATCGGTCTTAAAGATGATCGAGCATCCGGATCAAGTAAATGTCTCATTTGAGCAGATGCGGAATGAAACGCGAAAGAATGATGAGCGACAAGGATGTTTTAAGGATCTGGCCCAGCTTGGTTACGGAATGCGTTAGTTATCGCTATCGGTATTATGTTTTTCCAGCAATTTGTAGGTATCAATACCGTGATTTATTATAGCCCTAAAATCTTTTTGATGGCCGGTTTCAATGGTGCGGTCTCTGCAATTGGGGCCTCTGTCGGGGTAGGTGTTGTCAATTTATTATTCACGTTGTTGTCTGTCTACTTCGTAGATCGGCTGGGAAGGCGTAAACTTTATTTTCTGGGGTTGAGCGGTATCGTGATTTCCTTGTCGCTACTCGCTACCTCTTTTATATTCGCCGCCCAATTAGGGGATTCTGGGAAATGGCTTTCCATTGTCCTTATTTTCTTATATGTGGGATTTTTCGCTATCAGCATCGGGCCTCTAGGTTGGTTGATTGTGTCGGAAGTGTTTCCACAAAAGTTAAGAGGGCTGGGGGCTTCTCTCGGTTCATTGTCCGTCTGGTTTTTCAATGCGATCGTATCGTTTACCTTTTTCAAGATACTGAAGGTATTCTCAATACCGGGAACCGATTTAACGATCAATGGCGAAAGCCAAGGGAATCCGGCAGGAGCGTTCTTATTTTATGCGTTTATTGGAATTGTGGCGATTATTTGGGGATATTTCTATGTACGGAAACGAAAGGAGTTTCATTGGAGAAGATCGAGACTTTTTGGAGAAAAGGAGGACACCCGAAAGATAAAATAATATAATATGGATAGAAGAGTATTTATTAGACAAACAGCAGTTGCGGCATTAGGCGGCTTAGTGGCTTTTGATTTATCAAAGGCATCAACTAAAAGAGAAATGGCTTTTGCGGGAAAGGAGAAATCTCGCCCCGGGCAATCACCATGTGGGATTTTTCTTGGTTGGAGAGGCGTTGGCCCGGAGCCGGTTATGAGGACTGGGACCAAGTATTGGACGAGCTCTCGGAACGGGGTATAATGCGATACGTATTGATGCTTATCCTCATTTAATAGCGGAGAATCCAATGAAGAAATGGTTACTTAAAGAAGTTTGGAATCAGCAAGATTGGGGAAGTCCGGATATGAATGAGATACAAGTTCAACCGAATTTGAACTTGTTCTTGTCGAAATGTAAGGAGCGGGATATTAAGGTCGGGCTTTCTTCTTGGTATCGTCTCGATGTGGATGAGGTTTGCCTGAAATTGGATACACCGGAGAAATTGGCGGATTGCTGGCTGACAACCCTTCGTTCGGTCGAGGAGGATGGGTTATTGGATACGATCCTTTATGTAGATCTTTGCAATGAATGGCCCGGTGATTCGTGGGCTCCTTTTTTCGCTAAGACATATCCGAATGTCGGTTGGGGGAATTGGTATAAGGAGGAATCCTTACGATGGATGAAAACCTCGTTGGAGAAGATGCGACAAGTATATCCGGATATGCCATTCTTATATTCTTTTGATCATGGGGATGTCAAGAAATATGAAGAGGTGGATTGCTCTTTTCTTGATTTGTATGAGCATCATATTTGGATGGCCCAACAGAAT
>ENA-OQCK01000478-OQCK01000478.1-human-gut-metagenome-genome-assembly--contig:-NODE-478-length-21702-cov-3.295527_pt1 | contig 21702 bp, 28 predicted proteins | sample MGYA00242498_ERZ504578 | MGnify/ENA primary metagenome ERZ504578 (study PRJEB26092, sample SAMD00036229) | human gut metagenome | host: Homo sapiens | study: EMG produced TPA metagenomics assembly of...
AACAAAACAATGAAAAATATATCAATTTGTTTGCAAGTTAATTTGAAAGAACTCTAGCGAATTCAATTCTCATAAATCCACGTATATTATGTGCTTATTAACATTTTGTTATTATTAATAAGGTATATGATTATTCTAAGTACCATAAAACCGGAATATCTTCTAAAAGAACAAGTTTAATTATATCGAAAATTTGCACTTATTATTTTAGGGAATTTAAGACCGGACAATTTGTGATGAGAGTAAATCGTGATGAAAAACATCTACATAATTTCTGAAATACCTTTCCTCAAATATAAAAATAACCAGTTAAAGGTGGCGTATTACTTAATGATAATAAAATAGACATATTGCTGTTATTATGCAATATGATTACAATTATGAGTAACATATATATTCTCGTAAGCGTTCGATATGGAGAAGTATTTTTAATTCCTTGCATTTTTATTCTGTATCCTGTACTTATACCAAAATATTTGCAAACAGAAGGAAGCAAAATAACATTTTGACAGTTATGCTTTAAGTTATTTTATTGACAATTATTCCCGAAATTGTAAAATACAGATGCTGCAATATTAAGTTCTGCTAGAACTTTGAAAATCAGCTACATCGGGATGAAAGCGCAAGAAGTATCCATTAAACCGGGGACGATGAAAATCGTTATGCAGCCGGATGCCGAAGTACTGGACGAAGTCGTGGTTACAGGTATGACAAAAGTAGACAAGCGTCTTTTTACTGGTGCGGCCGATCGTTTGACAGCGGCAAGTGTAAAGCTGGATGGTCTGCCTGATATTAGCCGTGGACTGGAAGGCCGGTCTGCCGGCGTATCTGTTCAAAACGTATCCGGTACCTTTGGTACAGCTCCTAAAATCAGGGTTCGTGGTGCCACGTCAATTTATGGTAATTCCAAACCATTGTGGGTAGTAGATGGCGTTATTATGGACGATGTCGTAGAAGTCAGTGCCGATCAATTATCTTCGGGAGATGCGGTTACTTTGATTAGTTCGGCTATTGCGGGGTTGAATGCAGATGACATTGAGAGTTTTCAAATATTGAAAGACGGTTCGGCAACTTCTATTTACGGAGCGCGTGCAATGTCGGGTGTGATTGTTGTTACTACTAAGCAGGGTAAGGCGGGTACAAGTAGGTTGAGTTACACGGGTGAGTTTACTATGCGGATGAAGCCGTCTTACCGTAACTTTAACCTGATGAATTCTCAAGACCAAATGGGGATTTATAAAGAAATGCGTGATAAAGGTGATTTGAACTTTGCCAGCGTGTATCGTGCTTCCAATAGTGGTGTGTATGGGAAAATGTATCAGTTGAATAACTGGTATGACAAAACCAACGGAATGTATGGTCTTGCTCAAACTCCTGAAGCTCAGAATGCTTATCTGCGCGAAGCCGAATATAGAAATACCGATTGGTTCGACTTGCTTTTCAGTAATGCCATTATGATGAATCACTCCGTCAGTTATGCTACCGGTACGGAGAAATCCACTTCTTATGTCTCAGTAAGTGCCATGGTCGATCCCGGCTGGATGTTGCAAAATAAGGTGCAACGATACACGGCTAATTTGAATAATAGTTATAAGATAGTCAAAGACTTGTCGCTCAACGTGATTGCCAATGCTTCTTATCGTCAGCAGAAAGCTCCGGGAACATTGGGACAGAGTTCTGATGCAGCTTCCGGCACAGTGAGCCGTGGATTTGATATCAATCCTTATAGTTATGCTCTGAACACTTCCAGAACCCTTGATCCGAACGAGTATTATATGCGTAACTATTCTGATTTTAATATTTTCAACGAACTGAATGCCAACAATATCTCTTTGGACGTTATTGATTTGAAGTTTCAGGCGGAATTGAAATGGAAACTTTTCCGCAAACTGGAACTGAGCGCTTTAGGCGCCTTGAAGTATTCCGCCACATCACAAGAGCACAAAATACGCGAAAACTCAAACCAGGCATTGGCATACCGGGCTATGGGAGATGGCACGATTATCAACCGTAACTCATGGCTGTATAAAGATCCAGATGATCCTTATGCACTTCCGGTGTCTATCTTGCCTAAGGGAGGTTTTTATAATACAGCGCAATATAAGATGCTGAGCTATGACTTCCGTGCTGCTGCTTCATATAATGATGTGTTTAATGATACGCATATTGTCAACGTTTATGCAGGTATGGAATCGAATGCTCAAAATCGTACGGCAAATAGCTTTGACGGCTGGGGGATGCAGTATGAAAACGGTGAAATTCCTTTCTTTGATTACCTTGCTTTCAAGAAACTGCGCGAGGGTAATACAAACTATTATGACCTTACTAATACCAAGAAACGTAACGTAGCTTTCTTCGGAACTGCCACTTACTCATATAAGGGACGGTATATCATTACAGGCACAGGTCGTTATGAAGGCTCCAACCGTTTGGGAAAGTCACGCTCTGCCCGCTGGTTGCTACTTGGAATATTGCCGGTGCATGGAATATGCATGAAGAGGAGTTTTTCAAGAAACTAGAACCTGCTTTATCTCATTTTACATTGAAAGCCTCGTATAGTTTGACGGCTGATGTAGGTCCGAGTAATGTGTCAAACTCCAAGATTATTATTAACAGCTATACCCCTTGGCGTCCGTCGGCAGGTGTTTCTGAATCGGGATTACAGATTGTAGATCTTGAAAACAGTGATTTGACCTACGAAAAGAAGCATGAGATGAATATCGGTTTGGATATGGGATTTCTTGACAACCGTATCAATCTTGAAGCTGCGTGGTACAAACGTGATAATTATGATTTGATCGGTGCAATTACAACTCAAGGTGTCGGTGGATCGGTAGAACGTATGGCAAACGTAGCTTCTATGAAGTCCCATGGCTTTGAATTTACTCTCTCTACCCGCAATATCGAAAGCCGTAACTTCCAATGGTCTACCGATTTCATATTCGGATATAATAAGACGGAAGTAACCGATTTCAAGTCACGTTCGCGTGTATTCGACTTGATCTCCGGCGTTGGGTTTGCCCGTGAAGGTTATCCGGTGCGCGGTTTGTTTTCTATTCCGTTCGAAGGATTGGATTCGGATGGCTTTCCGATATTCAGTTTTAACGGAAAAACCGTAACGAAAGCAAACTATGGCAGTCTGAACCTGCAACAATCGACAGATGTGGATTTCCTTAAATATGAAGGTCCTACCGATCCGACTATAACAGGAAGTATTGGTAATATCTTTACCTATAAGAATTTCCGCTTAAATGTATTTGTCACTTACTCCGGTGGTAACAAAGTCCGCTTGGACCCGATGTTCCGTTCGTCGTATAGTGACTTGGATGCCACTCCGAAAGATTTCAAGAACCGTTGGGTGTTGCCGGGTGATGAAAAGGTGACGGACATCCCTGTAATGGCCAGTTCTTTTGAACGCAATCAATATGCGAACCTGAGTATTGCCTACAACTCGTATAACTATTCTACTGCACGCATTGCCAGTGGTGCTTTCGTCCGCTTGAAAGAGGTTTCTCTTTCTTATGATTTTCCGAAAGAATGGCTGAAGTCTACCCCTATCAGTAGTGTCGGATTGAAAATACAGGGTACGAACCTTGCCCTGCTTTATGCAGACTCGAAATTGAATGGGCAGGACCCCGAATTCTTCCGTTCCGGTGGTGTGTCGGCACCTGTGCCCAAGCAGTTTACTTTGACATTGAAAGTTGGATTTTAAATAGTTGAAAGCGTATGAAAACAAGAAATAAAATAATATTATTGCTGGCACTCGCATTGACGTGCATGATTACTTCATGTGAAAGTTATCTGGATACCATGCCCGATCAGCGTACGGAATTGAACTCTGTGAGAAAAGTGAAAGATTTGCTGATGTCTGCCTATTCTACAGCTTCATCCATACAAATGGAAGAATTTATGTCGGACAACCGTATGGACAATGGAGAAAAATATGGTTTTCCTTCCAATATACTGATGCAGGGTTACTATTGGGAAGAAATGACCGATATCAATCAAGATACGCCAAGGTATTTATGGAATGGATGTTATAGTGCGATTGCTGCTGCTAACCAGGCATTGCAGGCGATTGAAGAACTGGGAGATCCGGAGGAGGCGCAGCCTTATAAGGGGGAAGCGCTGATGTGTCGTGCCTATGGGCATTTTGCTTTAGCCAAAATATTCTGTATGGCTTATGGGGATGATGCAGATACTAATCTGGGAATACCCTATATCACTGCTCCCGAAACAAATGTCGGTGTACAATATGAGCGTGGTACATTGGCAGAGACGTATGCCATGATTGATAAAGATATTGAAGAAGGATTACCGCTGATTAGTTCCGAGGCCTATGATATTCCCTTATATCACTTCAATCAGAATGCAGCCTATGCTTTTGCCGCACAATTCAATTTGTTTTATAATAAGTTCGACAAGGCGATTCGTTATGCTACGGAGGCTATTGGTGAGGACCCGTCATCTGTGTTGAGAAATATGGGAGGATATGCTCAATTTCCCAGTTCTATGGAATATACGCTGGCATACATTAGTAGCGACGAACCGGCTAATCTGATGTTACAGCAAACGATGTCATGGTGGGGGAGTAACTATAAATCGGCTTATCGCTACGGTCATAGCCGTGAGATTTGTGAGAAACAGACTATCTGGTCGAAGGGGCCTTATGGTAGTTTGAAAGTATATGAAACAGTCTTGGGATATGGTGACCAGTCTATTTTTGTTCCTAAAATGGACCAGTTTAAAGAGATTGCCAATGCCATTACAGGTAGTTATTATGGACGTCAGGTTGCGTTTGCTTTTACCACTGATAAGACATTGTTGAATCGTGCTGAGGCTTATGTGCTCTCTAAGCAATATGATAAGGCAGTGAACGATTTACAGTATTGGTATCGTATTAAGGCGGCTACTAAAGTACCCGACAAAGATGAACTGAATCTTTTTTATGAGACAGTAGATCCTACGACTAACGGTAAACCACTTGATCCCAAGTTTGCTCTGGAAGCAGGATTACAGACAAATTTGCTGAAAGCAGTCATTCATGCCCGTCGTATTGAGACGGTGCACGAAGGGGAAAGGTGGCAGGATATTAAGCGTTTCGGTATTGAGATTTCCCATAATATAGAGAACGAATCTCCTATTGTGCTGAAAGCCCACGACCTCCGTAAAGCTGTTCAAATTCCGGCGTCTGTCGTAGAGGCTGGTATGCAGCCTAATCCAAGATAGTTTAATGTTAGATAATAAAGAATTGATTATGAAAAATTGGTATATATATTTGCTTTGTATTCTGGTGAGCAGCAACTTCTTCGCCTGCCAGGACGATGACTTGGAAGACCAGAGTATTTTGATGCATCAGAGAAAGAAAAGAGTGAGTTTGACCGCTGGTTACTCGAAAACTACGTCAATCCCTATAACATCGACTTTAAATACAGAATGGAACATATTGAATCCGATTATACGCACAATCTTGTACCTACGGACTTTTGGTTGAGTGTGAAATTGGCGAAGATAGTGAAACATTGCTGGCTGGAGGCCTATGATGAAGTGGGAGGTCTTGATTTTACACGTGCTTGTGCTCCGAAGTTATTCATCTTATAGGTTCTGCTTCGTGGGATAAGGGGACGTATACACTGGGAACTGCCGAAGGCGGACTGAAAGTGACTTTGTATATGGGTAACTGGCTGGATTTGACGAATGTCGACCGCATGAATGAATATTACTTCAAGGTGATGCATCATGAGTTTGCCCACATTCTGCATCAGAAAAAAAATTATCCGGTAGATTATGATAAGATTAGTGCAGGTAATTATACACCTACCGGTTGGCAGAACCGTAAATTGGCAGAGGTCGCTCCTTTGGGATTTGTCACACCGTATGCCGGTAGTAAACCGAGTGAGGATATTGCTGAAGTGACAGCCTGTTTCCTGACTTATCCGGAAGCACAGTGGGAAAATGTTATGACTCTGGCTGGAGAAAAAGGTAAACCGATCATTGACCAAAAGCTGGCAATGGTGAAGAAGTATATGAAAGATTCCTGGCAAGTGGACCTTGATCTGCTTCGCAAAGTGATTGCACGTCGTACTAATGAGATTAGTGAACTGGATTTGGATCATATTTATTAAAACAAACGCTGAGAATATGAAAAAACTGATTTATACTTTACTGGCATTTGCCACTGTCTGCTTTTCGTGTGTGCAGGATGTAGATGATGTATACGATAAACCTGTTGCCCAGCGGTAGAAGAAGCCGTTCAAGAATATCATGATTTGCTGGTAAGTTCCGAGCACGGGTGGTTAATGGAGTATTATCCGCATTCTTCGCAGATATATGGTGGTTTCAACTACATTATGAAGTTTAAAGGAGGGGATAAAGTGACTATTTCTACTGACGCTTTTGGGAAACCGGAGGAAACGGAAGAGAGCCTTTTTTCTATTAAGAAGGATATCGGACCGACCCTTAACTTTGACACTTATAATAGCTTGTTCCATTATTTCTCTGATTCGGATATATCCGGAGGAGCAGGAACGGGCAAAGGGTATGAGGGTGATTATGAATTTCTTTTGCGCTCGCATACTGAGAATGAGATTGTCCTTCGAGGGAAGAAAACGAAAAATATAATTCGTATGACCCGTCTGGCGGAAGATGCTACACCTTATCTGGCTGCTGCTATCCGAGTGGATGAAGAAATGAACCGTTTGGAAGGGGTATTGGGGTTCAGTGGCATGATGAATGGGAAAGAACTGGCTCTGCTTTATACGGATTCCCATACATTTAATGTGGTATATGACGGACAGAAAACGTCTACTTCTTTCATGCCGACGGCGACAGGAATACAGTTTTATCTTCCGGTGGAAGTTGGTGGCAAAGAGCTGCACCGCTTTACTTGGTCGGCTGCAAATGAAACACTGGTAGCTGAAAATGCTCCGGATGTTGTGTTGAAAGTGGATTATGATCCGGAATATATCATTTACGCGCAATATTTGGGTAAGTATACGATGAATTACCGACGTGGTGAGAATACTCCTGTATTGTCTCTGGAAATCGAGTTAGTGAAGAAAGAGGATATGAAAAGTTATACAATTAAAGGTATGTTGCCGATTGATCTGACAATGATTTATAATAAGGCAGAACGGCGTATGGAGCTCCTGAATCAGAAGTTGACGGACGGTAGTGAAGCTTATTTGAGCATTTGGATGGTGAATCCCGGAAGCCTGACGTATGGAGGAACTGATTTTGTGAATGGTATGTACGGCAAACTGAAAGAAGGTTCTGACAACGAATATGAGTTTGTAGACGACGGAAGGAAAGCTGATTTTGTAACTCGCGGTATGATTCTGTGGAGCAAGGCGGGTGAATATAAGGCTTATGCCGAATCTCGTTTTGCATTTATCACTCTTGTTAAACATGAATAAAAAAAGGAATGACTATGAGAAAAATATATTCTATATTACTTTGTGTGCTATGCTTGTCGGCTATTGGTTGTAGTGATGATAAGGATACGGCGGATGTAGCATTAAAGGCGATAAGGTCGGATGTTAAGTTTTCTGCGAATGGTGGCACAGGAACTATTGAACTGTCAGGCGGTAAACAGGTAAGTGCCACCTCGGATGTCGCTTGGTGTAAGGTAGCCAGTGTGTCCGATCAGGAAGTCAGTTTGGTTGTTGAGGCTAATCTTTCTATATCCAGTCGTACCACAATGGTGGTCATACAATCCGGGGAAGATATATTGCAAGTTCCCGTGACCCAGTTGGGCGATACTTTTATTTGTGATGTAGAAGGTACAAAGGATTTTCTTATGCAAGGGGGTGAAGCTGTTTTCACTTTGCATACCCGGCGCGAATATAGTATTCAATCTACTGCCGAATGGCTGACTTATGAATTGAAAGGCGATCAGCTTCATGTGGTGGTTTCTCCTATGTTGGACGGTACGGATTATCGGGAAGGGACGTTGACCGTTCAGAGTGGGAAAAATGAATGGTCGGCGACTTGTGTTCAGCGAGGATTGTCCGGTACATATACTATGATGCATACCCGTAATGACGGAAAACGTTATACGGGTAGTTGTACCTTTACGGCAACAGATGAGAAGGGAGTGTATGATTTGATAGCAAAAGATGTTCCGCTCAATAATGGTGTACCTTTTAAAGCTGTATTGACTGACGGACGGCTGGTTATCAACTTTGATAATCAGTATTTGGGATTTATCTCTCCTAATTACATTTATCTCTGTGCGTATGATAAAGCGGCTAATGTATTAACTTGGGGAGGAAATATCACGTATGTTGCTGATTTGCAGTTTACAAAAGCAGGATTACCATTCTTTGAGTTTAAAGATGATGGAACATGGAAAGATCATAAAGTAGACGGATTTATGTATGGCATTTTTGATAAGAAATGGGAAAATGGAGCCAGTTTGCCGGAAAAAGTTACGGGTATGCGGTTGATATTGTAATGGAACACCAATGAAACAAGTTATATGCTGGAATGTAGAATGACTTAATACTAAAGATACAGCGACATGAAAGATACTAGAATAAATAACATGTTTTGAATATATGTAAGCAAGCGAGTTTAGAGTAAGTCGGATCATAAATTCTTTGAAAGATGATTTAGCTTACATTAATTATGTAGAATAGCTGTCTTGTGATAAAGCAGCTATTCTTTTTTGTATATAGGCGTACGTAGTGAATATTCAATTGATGCTTCTTTTTCTTATAGATTATCTATATGTTTCTAAACTTATTTGATAATTGTTTCCACACGTCCGTTCTTGAAGAAAACATAAAAGGAGCTGGAGTACATCCACTGCACTTCTCCGTTTGATTCCAGAACCGTTTGCGGTTTGCCGAAAGCCAGGCGGCATTCATCCTCGGTCATACCTTTCACCGGTTTACCGATACTGATCTCGTTCCAATGGGTGATCGGTGAAAGTTGATGTGTGGCGATGAAGTCGAACATCCGGTTGAGCATTTGCGATTCCAACTGTACGAAATCATCATTATCTCCTTGTGCGACGCTTTCTTCTCCGGTTGCAGTTTCTCCATGGCGGTGACTTTCTTCATTACAAGTACCGACGATTCTATCAGGACATCAGAGAGATAGTAGACCAGCTTGCCTTCCGCTACCCGGAAAATGGCTTTGCAATAATAGGTGTTGTTCTGCTTTGAATCTGCTTGCGAGGCGAGTACCAGGTCGCAACTGAAACTTTGGCCGGTACGTTGCTTCCGTTATTCCTTCACGTAGCTTCGGACAGACGTTCTCCACCGTCCACAATAGCGCGTTGGCGTAGATATGCTCATCGCTTGCCGGGCTGAAAGAAGTAAACCCGCTGACTACATATTTGCTGCCGTCGGCACTGACAGGATAAGTTTTCTTCTGTTCCGTAAACGTCTGCGCCATAGCGGGCAGTATTATCCCTATCAGTAGATAGATAATTGCAAGGAATCGTTGTTTGGTCATCATACTCCGTTGTTTTTAAGAAAAACAGCATTCACCCCTTCTCCCTGTTGAGAGAGAAAGACGTGAACGCTGGATATATGTGTAATTGAGGTTTGATTGTACTTCACTTAGAAAGCTACACCCAGACGAATCAGGACATTGCTGGTGTTACACTCCCATGTTTTGATAAAGCCGCGCTGATAAGTGAAATCCAGGTTGAAACGGTCGTACCATATACCGACACCGATATTCATGCCTGCATCCACCGCTTCCAGTCTTCCCAGTCGCCCATGTTGACGCTTGTTTCTTCACTGTCTCCCTGATAGGATTCTTTTTCTTTAATCTTACCTACATATCGCAACTTACGTAAGCGCCGAGATGTGCGTCGACTGCCAGAGCATCCGTAATGTTGTATTTATATCCGAAAGTAAACGGAGAAACCTGTACGTTGTGGCCCATTAAGCTTAGGCTGTATTCGTAGTCGCTTTCGTTTTCTTCGACCTTCCAGCCGCGGGAACCGAGTCCGAACTCCATTCCCCAGTACGTACCTACACTCCCTAATGGCTTCTGGAAACCGTAAACAAAGTTGTAACCGAGTTTGCTGCCGGTGTCTTCCGCTCCGTCTCCGGTCATTTTCATGACATTCAATCCGCCACGCAGGAACCATTGTGTTTCAGAAGGCTGTTTCTGAGCGGATTTGATGCTGACACTTCTGGATGATACAATCTGTGCTTGCACGCCTGCACACAGTAAGAATGCGGCTGCCAATGATAATAGTTTTTTCATGTTGAAATTCTATTTGATTATTAATACTTGTTGTCTGTTTATTTGATAACGGTTGTTATTTGATGACGGCGGCTATCTTGTCTTTGTCGGCTGTTGTGAGAGTTTTTCCATGCGGATCCATTCGTAGTCCGAGGCTTCTGCCGTCTTCCAGTTGATAAAGGTGGCCGGATAGCCGATGACGGTCACTTTATACCCGTTCCCGTCGTCATTGGTTTTGACGTTGAATGTGGCTGCCACTATCACGTCTGCATTATGTTTTTGCGAAGACATATAGATTGCATAGCTGCGGATGTTGACCAGGTCGCCATTCATCTCCTGTTCGGCTTGTTCTCTGGTGAGCGTCCATTCGTCTTTGATGCGTCCTTTCGATTTGTCTATCTGCAACTCCACGGTTAGCGGCTTTACATAAGCGTTTGAGGTGACATCCAGCAGACGTGCCTGTGTTTCCTGCATTCTTACATTTGTTTTCTGTGCGTACGCTCCGAATTGGCACCGATAAAAGGTGAGAAAAAATAAACTAAAATCAGTTTTTTTCGTTTTCATATCCCTTTGTGATATATGTTAATATGCTTGCAAAGGTATGCGAAAGGACTATACCAGCAGGAGAAAACATAGTTCCAAGGAGGATACGGAATTGTATCCTATTTGGATACACCGGAGGAGCTGCCCGTACTGATGCTGTCGGATAAATCGTGGAAGAAGTCGTGGTTGAGGATGCAGGAGATGCGCCAGAGCAGGTGGATGTCGATATTCTCTTTCCGGAAAATCTTGTAGACGTTGGGACGTGTGCAGCATAGCTGACTGGCGAACCAGGTAACAGTACGTCCTTGTTCGTGAAGCGTGCGTTCGATAAGTTGTCCCGCATGAATCATGTCATTCTGCAAGTGTGCGTCCCCCGGATTCCCGTTGGAGGAACGGATTATTGTAATACCGGCGAGAATATATAAAAGAGGCGTGGGAATCTCACCTTCGTCCGTTCCGTGTTTCAAGGCCTTCGCAATGCCATATCATCAAGAACGAACAACGCAGAAAGCCCACGCCGATATGTACAACACCCGTAACCTCCCTTTGTTTCGGCAAAGAGAGGCACGGATGTATATAAATACACATCAGGAGGACGTCTTTGTTGCTATTCATCTTTCTGGTGATATGAAAAAAACTGCGAAGTTTTGAAACACGAAAGACAAACGCTTGTAAACGTCTTCTCTATATAAACAGCTCTCCCCACTAACCACCCGAAGGCTTTCTGCGGAAGAGTCCGCTGCAAATTTATGAAAAATAATGAGGCGGGAGAACAATATGGTTGCTAAATTTTGCTTATTCAGACCGTGCGGCGTGTTTTCAGAACTTCGGTCACTTACTTTTTCGCGGACCGGATGTTTCGCATGAGTCCCTGATACTTGACTCTTTTCACTGCGCTGCCCTTGAACAGTGTCCTGTATTGTTCTTCCGAGAGGCGGTGCCAGTCTTCCTTCCGCATGGTCAGCAGGGAGGCGGAAGGGGAGAATTCTATTGTCCGTGAAGGAGTCGCGAATCGGTTCCATGGACAGGCACGTTGACATTCGTCGCAGCCGTAGATCATTTTGCCCATTTTTTGCCCCGTATCGGGCGGAAGTTCTCCACGGTATTCAATGGTCAGGTAAGAGAGACATTTGGCGGAATTGAGCCTGAAAGGCGCTTCTAGCGCTTTTGTAGGACAAGCGTTGAGGCAACGGGTACATGAACCGCAACGGTTTTCCTGCGGACTGTCATAGCGGTCGGCAGGCAAGTCAATAATTAATTCTCCCAAAAAGAAGCAAGAACCGCTTGCGGAATGATAAGCTGGGTGTTTTTCCCTATCCAGCCGAGTCCGGCACGCCATGCCCAATAGCGTTCGAGTACGGGGGCGGTGTCGCAGAAGGCGCGTCCGCCGGCAGAATAGTTGCTTTGGATAAACTCAAGCAACGTCTTGAGCTTTGCCTTCATGACATCGTGATAATCTTTGCCGTAGGCATACCACGCTATCTGGTATTCATTCTCCGGCAGCTTCGTTTCGGGATAATAGTTCAGGGCAACACTGATAACGGTGCGTGCCCCTTCTACTAAGAGCCGCGGGTCGAGGCGCTTGTCCTCATAATTCTGCATATAAGCCATTTCCCCCTGGCAACCGTCTGCAAGCCATTGGCGGAAAGTATCAGCAACCTTTTCACTGACAGCTTCGGCAGGCGCTGCTCCACAGGCTGAAAAGCCGAGGCGCAGGGCTTCGGCTTTGATTATTTCAGTGGGGAGGAGTGCTTCCATTTTTATAGCTGATATAACGTATGTTTTAGCTGATATGACGTATTCTGTATAGCTCGCGTAACGTTATAACACTTTAAACTCATATCCTTCCGCTTTCAGAAACTCGATAGAGCGGGGGAGGGCATATTGCAGGTTCCCGTTGTTCCATGATTTCAGGGAGTCGTGGAAGGTGATGATAGAGCCGTTGCGTGCGTAACGTTTCACGTTGTTGAGTACCTGTTCCGGGCGCATCCGCTTACTGTAATCGCGGGTCACGAGGTCCCACATGATGATCCGGTAATGATAGCGGAGGGTATAGTATTGTCGGAAACCCATGTGCCGTGTGGCGGGCGGAACAGGTCGGAATGTATGATTTCATCTACTTTTTGGGCATTTGCCAGATAGTCGGGGTTGGAGTATTCGAATCCACGGATGTGGTTGAAAGTGTGGTTGCCGATGCGGTGACCGTGTTCTACCACCATCCGGTATTCGTCCGGGTGTTTCTTTATATTGTCGCCTACCATGAAGAAGGTAGCTTTAATATTGTGTTTTCCAGCAGTTCCAGTACCCAGGGAGTAACTTCGGGGATAGTCCGTCATCAAAAGTCAGGTAGACGGCCCGTTCGTTCGGTCCATTCGGAAAATGCTTGCGGATACAACGCCCGGAAAACCACGGTGGTTGTTCTATAAACATGAGAGTTTGTACTTTTTTGAAATAATAAGTAACAAGTAATAAGCAATGGGCTGCGTTGTAAACCGCATGGATGATATCGCTTAATACTTGTTACTTATTGCTTAATTTATTTCCCTTTCATTCTCGTCACATACTCGTTGTATAGTTGGTCGAGCTGTTCGGAGTAGTGTTTTGCAAGTTCTTCTGATTTGTATTTCTCCATTAGGCGTACTTCCGCGTCAAGCATCCTGCATTGTACATGAAGTTTTCGCTGGCAATGGAGAGTTGGTAGTCGGTCAGACTCAGGTACCAGACCATGTATTCGAGCGACTTGTTGGCAAGTTCGTCGATAATCTTGTTCGCTTTCTCTGTCTGTCCCAACTGATAGTAGGCTTCTGCCATTTGGAAAGCCCCGTTGGCCCAGTCGTACGGTACGTTGGACGATGGAATCATCTTCTCGGCATAGTCGAGGGCGGCAAGCGCCTTGTCTTTTTTGCCTTCCTTGATGAGTTGTCCCACCAGTTGCGTGAAGATGCGGCGGTGTGTGTAGCACATACGCATCACGTTCTCGTCGATGTAGATTCCCGGCTTGTCGATACCGCCGAACTTGAACTTGTTCATCAGGTTGTCGTACATCTTTTCACTGTCGATTTTGCTGTTCAGTTTGTCCGTCTCGAACGGAGTGAAGCGTAGGCAAGACCTTCCTGAACGAAGTGGTTATCCATGCCGAGGTGGTTTTCGCTGCCTACGGTGATTGCCATATAGATCGGGCGTTCCCAGTTGGCGTTGGCCAGCATTTCGAGCATCATCAGTTCGCTCTTGTAAAGCGCGCGTTTCGGGTTGCCGTTGGCGTCTTTCAGCGAGATAGTCATATATTCGGGGATAGAGTCACCCAAGGCTTCCGGTATCTTCATGCCGGAACGGCGCACGGCTTCCGCATCCACTTTCATCACGATACTGTCCGTCGGGATCAGAGGAAGTTCGATTCCCTGTCCGCTTTTCTTGAGCAGTTCCTTCAGTTGGTCGTTCTTGCCGAGCATCCAGCGTTGATAATCTCCTTCAGTTCATACGGGTTCTCTCCGAAGATAGAGTGGACGAGAGACAATACGGTGGTGTCTCCTTGTGCTGCCAGTTCTTCGGCCTGCTTGAAGTAGTTGTCGATGAGCTTCTTCATTTCCGGGCGGATAGAGATATACTCGTTCTGTCCTTCCACGTATTGGACGCGGTCCCATGTGATAGGGAGAGAGGGCGAATCGTATGCCGGACGCTTCATCTGGTCGATGTACCAGTCGGTCTGCAAGTAACTCAGGTTACAAGTGCGGGCATCGGTACGGAAGCTTCCGTTTCCTGGTTGTACACAGAGGGAAGGTATCGTTATCACCGTTGGTGTAGATAATCGGGTTTCCTGATTCCTGCAGGGTCATCAGATAGTTCTGGCCGAAGTCGCGGGCTACGAAGCGGCCGCTACGGTCGTGGTCGTCCCACGTCTGTCCTGCCATTTGAATGGGGACAAACAGGCAGAGAACGGAAGCCAGAGCAGCGGCAGGAAGTTCCTGCATCTTGCAGTACTCCCGCAATAGCCGGATAACACCTGCCACACCCATACCTACCAGATGGCAAAGGCATAGAATGAACCGGCGTATGCATAATCTCGTTCACGAGGCTGTGCAGGCGTCTGGTTGAGGTAGAGCACAATGGCGATACCCGTCATGAAGAACAGGAAGAATACTACCCAGAACTGCTGGATACCACGCTGACTGTGGTAGGCTTGCCAGAAAAGCCCGATCAGTCCGAGCAGCAACGGCAGGCAGTAGAATACATTGTGTCCTTTGTTATTCTTGAGGTCCTGCGGCAGGAATTCCTGATTGCCTACGAGCAGGTTATCGATGAACGGAATACCGGTAATCCAGTTGCCGTGTTCTATTTCTCCGCTACCCTGAATGTCGTTCTGGCGTCCGGCGAAGTTCCACATGAAGTAACGCCAGTACATGAAGTTCAACTGGTAGGAGAAGAAGAACTTGATGTTCTCCCATTGTAGGCATATTCACCATGACCATTTCTCCGCATTGGTCGTAAGGTACGTCATGTCCCTTGATGTCAACCCATTGCTTGTAGAGCGGGGCGTGCGAGGAACTGTACATACGCGGGAAAAGCATATTCTGTGCGTATTCATACTCGATACGTCCGGGGAGTTCGATATAAGAGTCTTTTTCGTCCGGCGAAGTCTTTTCCTTGCGGACATACTTGCTGCCTGTTTCTGACTGGCGGGGAATGCAATAACCGTCTTTTACGTCGAGTGCCACTTTGGAGGAGAAAGCAGGGCCGTAGAACAACGGGCGTGTGCCATACTGCTCACGACCGAGGTATTCGCCCAGCGTGAAGATATCTTCCGGTGAGTTCTGGTCCATGGGCGTGTTGGCGGTAGAGCGGATAACGATCAGTGCATAAGACGAATAGCCGATAACGATCATCATCGTGCACAGCAATGTCGTGTTCAGCGTGCGCGCCGAAATACGCCATTTCTCTTTCATCTTTTCCTGCATCTGCGGGGCAAGATAGATAGCCAATACGCCGATTACGAGGATACCGATGAGGATACTGCTGGCTCCATGTCCGTAGAACGGGATACCGAGCAGGGCAATCGTCAGGATAAAGGAGACAGCCATGCGCGCCTTGCTCTTTTGCGTGTAACTTCGTAAACACCCCAGATCAGCGCTGCTGCAAGCAGGATGATATAGACCACTACCCGGTGTTGAACGGCATTCCCAATCCGTTGACAAACAACAGTTCGAACCAGCCGCCTACTTTCACGATACCCGGCACAATGCCGTAGAGCACGGCTGCCACGAGCACCATGGAACCGAAAAGGGCAAGCAATGAACCTTTTGCGGTGGCATTCGGAGTTTTCTTATAATAGTAAACCAGCACGATAGCGGGCAAACAAAGCAAGTTGAGCAAGTGTACGCCGATACTCAAACCGGTCAGGTAGGCGATGAGGATAATCCAACGGTCGCTGTGAGGCTGGTCGGCTACGTCTTCCCACTTCAGTATCAGCCAGAAAACAACGGCGGTGAACAGGGAGGAGAAAGCGTATACTTCGCCTTCTACGGCCGAGAACCAGAATGTGTCACTGAATGTATAAACCAGTGCACCGACCAGTCCGCTACCCATAATGGTGACAAGCTGGCCTTTGGTAATATTGTTTTCATCGGTGATAATCAGTTTGCGAACCAGGTGGGTGATGCTCCAGAAAAGGAACAGGATACAGGCACCGCTCATCAGGCACTCATATAATTCACCATTTTTGCCACGGTGGTCACATCGGAGGCAAACTGGGTGAACAGGTTCGCCATTAGCATGAAGAAAGGTGCGCCGGGCGGGTGACCGACTTCCAGTTTGTAGCCGGTAGTTATAAACTCGGGGCAATCCCAGAAACTTGCAGTCGGTTCTATTGTCAGGCAATAAACCGTTGCCGCAATGATGAATGTAAGCCAACCCATGAGGTTGTTTACGGTTCTGTACTGTTTCATTAGCACTATCGTAGTTTATTCGTTAAAAACAGGTTATGCGGTCGCAAAGATAGTGATTTGTAAGGATAATGAGGTAGAAAGTAAGAAATATTAAGTAACGGGAAGATGATTTACGCTATCTTATGTCCCTGCGGCGGTTGGGAAAAGCCCTGATAGGGGTGAGGAAGAACCGTAATGAAAACTCTGTTGTGAAGCCGCATTATATAAGTAGAAGAGCCGGCAAACATGAGAAAACAAGTAAGGAAAGTTACATTACACTACCGCTATCATTGGATTGCCACAGCCGTGGAGACTTCCTGCCATGGCTGTGGAAGGATCTCTCCACGCCCGTGACGAATACCTACCACGGCCGTGGCAAGCTAACAATACCGCCGCTCTAATCCATTGATACCGTCATTATAAAGGAACTTTAAAGCCGATACTATCTATATTCTCCTCCTTCTGGAAGGAGGAGTACCCGTAGGGGGAGGTGGTAGGTGCATGCGTAAATTAATAGATTATCAGCATTATGTATCTACCTGTCCACCCCTCCACAGCGAACGGCTAGTGGTGGTGATGATGTTCACCCAGAATGCGGTGCGGCAGCGTCCCGTGTCCGAGCAGTTCGATAGGACAGTTAAAGTTCTTTTCCAACCATTCGGTGGTGACCCCCGTATCGGGATGATAATCCAGAGTTTCGTTGACACAGGCGATAGATTTCACCTGTTGCAGCACCGTGCCGATGTCGTGACTGACAAGGATAATGGCACATTCTTTATTAATTTCCGCCAGCAACTCGTAGAGGCGTGCTTCGAAACGCTTGTCGATATACGTGCTGGGTTCGTCCAGAATAAGCACGGAAGGGTCGGAGATTATGGCGCGTCCCAGAAGCGCGCGTTGCAACTGTCCGCCGCTTAATTGCCCGATAGCACGGTGTTCGAGTCCTTCGAGCCCCATGCGGGCAATAATTTGCTTGCTTCTCCTTTTGTTCGGGGGTGAAACGGGAGGTCAGTGACTTCTGTATGCTGAGTCCGGAAAGGATTACTTCCTCCACTGATATGGGAAATTTCCGGTCGATCGTGCTGTATTGAGGCAGGTAGCCCAAAGAAGGCTTACAGTTAAAACTAATTTCCCCTCCGGTGGGCTTTAGCAGACCAGGATGCACTTTATAAGCGTTGTCTTCCCGCCTCCGTTCGGACCGATAATTCCGAGGAAGTCCCGTTCGTAGACGGCAAGGTTGATGTCATGGAGAACATTGCGGCCGTCGTATCCGGCGGATAGGTTTTTTATTTCGATAATTGGCTTCGTCATTGGCTTTTCTGATATCACTGTCTGACTGTTTGTTCCTTTGTCTCGGCCGGGGCGAGAGCTTTGGCTACATTCAGCATTTCTGTTTCCCAGTCGTAGCTGAGGGGTTGATAGGAACTACTTTGGTACCGGTCTGCTGCGCGATAGTTTCCGCATTGCGCTTGTCAAACTCTGGTTGGACGAAGATTACACGCACGTCTTCCGCTTTGCAGAGGTCTATCAGCTCTTTCAGGTGGGCGGGAGAGGGTTCTTTGCCTCCTTCTTCGATAGAAATCTGGTGCAGTCCGTAGTCACGGGCAAAGTAGGAGAGGGCCGGGTGGTAAATCATAAAGGATTTGGCGGCGTCCGGTGCGGAGAGTTGTTGACGAATCAGACTGTCCGTTTGCTGGATGCGTTGGTAGAGGGAGTCGTACCGGTTCCTGTAATAAAGCTCATTGGCTTTATCAAGGGTGCAGAGCGCTTTATACGTATTTCCGGCAAGGATGAGGGCGTTGGCGGTCGAGTTCCATATATGTGGCTCTACGGCATGACTGTGACCTGGATGATTGTGACCTTCATGGTCATGATATCCGTTGCCATGTTCGTTGTCGTTCAGAATCAGGTCTATTCCTTTGGAGGTGTCGAACACTTGGATATGAGGGGCATTGTTCATCAGACGGTCCATCCAGGCCTGTTCGAAGCCGATGTAACCGATGCGGAAGTAGGCTTTGCTGTCGCCAAGGGATACGAGTTGCTGCGGAACCGGGTCGTATGTTTCCGGGCTGGTACCTTTGGGGACCATGCTGACTACCGTGAACTTGTCGCCTGCAATGGCTTCCGTGAAATAGCGTTGCGGTTCGAGTGTGACGGTAATGACCGGCTTTTCCTCAGTACCGCTTTGGGACGTTCGTCCGGTGCACGCTGCCAGTAGGAGGCAGGAGCCGACGATAAGCAGGGTCTTCATATCTATTAGTTGCTTTTTCATGACTTGTTGTATTTTCGGGTTGTTCTTACTTATCTTGTTTTACTTATTCTTGTTTTCGTTTTTAAGTTCTTATTCTTGTTTCCGGGCCCGCAGTATTTCCCGTTTTCCTCCCGGAGCCGGGAAGACGTTCCACGATGAATCCTGCGGCCTGCAACATTCGCCTGACGACTCCTTTGGCACAATAAGTCGTCAGGATTCCGCCGTTATTTAATAAAACATAAAGGCGGTTGAATAGTTCTTGCGACCACATCTCCGGCTGCTTTTCCGGTGCGAAGGCGTCGAAGTAAATCACGTCTGCTTTCCACCTTTCTGTCTCTGTTTCCAGCTTATTAAAGTCTTTTTGTACTTTTCGTAGGGTGAAGTGAGGGGTAATCGGTACGTCTTCTTCCCACGGGGAGGTATGAAGCTGTTTGAATAACTCATGGGCCGGACACTGGTTGTCGCCTGTCATTAGTTGTTCGTTGGCGGAAATATACCCCAGTTGCTCTACGAGTTGCCATTCCAGGGGATAGAGTTCCAGACCTGTATAGTATACATTCCTCCCGCTTTTTTCTGCTTCTTCGAGGGTGAGCCAGGCGTTCAGACCTGTTCCGAAACCTATTTCCAGAATGTGAGGGGTGGTGGCGGTGGAGGCTTTCAGTCCCATATTGATGAAAATGTGCTGGGACTCCGTGCGTGCCCCTTTCGTTGAATGATAATGCTCATTCAATTCCGGAACAAACAGGGTAGTGCTCCCGTCATCGGTCTTCTCGATTATTCTTTTCATCGTATAACTTGCTATCTGATACTTATTGCTTGATTACTTAATGAAACATTTATCCTGCTACCACATTCCATGCACTTTCCAGCACATACAGGAGAAGGATGTAACGTATCAACTTGCCGGCAAACATGGAAGCTACCGTAAGCCATATATTGCTTCGCATAAATCCCAGTGCAATGGAGATAACTTCACCGATAGCCGGAAGGAAGGCGAAAAATGCCATAAGTGCTCCTTTCCCTTGCAGGAAGTTCACCATTTTGTCTACCTTTTCTTTCTTTACCTTGAAATATTTCTCTATCCAGCTTATTTTGCCCAGACGTCCCATATAGTAACAGGTCATTCCGCCTACCGTGTTGCCGAGTGCGGCGGATATCAGGCAGGCGGTAGGGGCAGCCGAGTTTGACGAGTGCACCAGTACCAGTTCGGAACTGAAAGGCACGATGCTGCCGGCCAGTAAAGCGAGATGAATAATCCCGGTAATCCCCATTCGATGAGGAGTTGTATTGTTGAGTCTATAAAAGCGTCCATATATTAAAACTGAATAGGAGGATGAGACTGACCAGCGAGATTATGAAGAACACGTTCGATGTCTTGCTGTTGGTCAGTACGAAAAAATGTCCGATCAGGATGCTGCTGCTTATCATGAGCAACGGCAACAGATTGACACAATAGGTTGGCTGCAAAGCTATGAGCAGGAAGAGGAAGATATTCAGGTCGATAAGAAATTGCAGATAGGCACGAGTGCGTATCTTGTCTTCAAATCCTGCGATGATGCAATGGCGGCGCTGACAATGAACAGTACAAGTAAATAGCCGAGAACTGCCAATTCCCAAGGTTGGAGAATTTGCAGGTCGAAGGGCTTGCCGAAAGTTACCAGTTCGGTAAACGGACGGTAGAATAACTCCATTTGATTGTAGAAGAAGGCGTGCCCGAACAGGAACCAGTAAGGCAGTACCCAGCCTAAGAGCGCACCGCAGAAACTACGGGGCTTGAGTGCCTGAAAACGGTGAGCTTCGAATATCCAGAGTACCGAAAGGAAGGTGAGTTGGGGGAAAAGCAGGCTTCCCGCTCCGATGAAAAGGAAGGAATAGAATAAATAGCCTGCTGCCTGCGGCTGCTGATAACTTTTGAACAGGAAATAAATGGAGAACAGGAAAGCAAGGGCTGCAATGTCTCCTGCATATAGCAAGTGCATTTCCGGGCAGATAGTGACCAACAGAAAGTATATGGCTGTCTGCATGGACGCCCGCATACGGATAATGCCGAAACGGTTGTTCAGCTCTATCAGGCTATAACCGATAACGGCATAAATCAGATAGCTGACAAGTCGTTCGGCCCATGCGGGAAGTAACAAGTCGCGGGCGGATTGCCAGAGGGAGAGAGTGCTGTCTTCCACTGTTGAGGCTGTGAGGTCGGGCAGTAAAAGGATGTCAGTACCCAACAGAGGTACAGATAAAGACAACGATAGGCAGCGTCCACCGCCCTGCTGTTACTTGACCTTGCAGCTTTTTAATTTCTCCATCACCCGCAAACGTGCAGAAGAACCTCATCCCCTTACTCTGTAGCATGCCCAATGCCTTAATTAAGTCGTACGCGCCTTTGCGAACGCCAAGGCGTCCTACAAAAGCGATGCTTGCCGGAAATCCGTGCTTAAGTTCGATTTCGCGCAGTCTATCGAGTTATTTATTACAACAACGTTTTCAGATCGAGAGTGTTTTCAAAAAAACATTTCCATGAATTTGAAAGAACTATCACTGCGTCTGCTCGCGAAAACTATGCCGAAGGCGTTTCTGCCCCCGTTCGCTTAATGACGCAAAAAACTTTTTGTATTCGGCACCATGTACATGATAAACAACTCGAGACCCCTTGAGTTTCGCGGCTTTCCCATACAAAGTTTTCTCCAGGTACTCGAATATGATGCAATATGTATATGACATATGTCAGCCTTCAAAGGCTTAATGATAAAGCGCATATACTGCACCCCAGTGAAGAAAAGCCGC
>ENA-OQCK01000479-OQCK01000479.1-human-gut-metagenome-genome-assembly--contig:-NODE-479-length-21699-cov-2.812349_pt1 | contig 21699 bp, 26 predicted proteins | sample MGYA00242498_ERZ504578 | MGnify/ENA primary metagenome ERZ504578 (study PRJEB26092, sample SAMD00036229) | human gut metagenome | host: Homo sapiens | study: EMG produced TPA metagenomics assembly of...
CATAGTTATTTCAAATATTGCCTCTTCAATTACCCTTACACACTCATCCACATTTTTAGAAATTTCTTTTCCCCAAAACCGAATAACTGTCCATCCCTCAAACAATAGTCTTTTATTTATTTCATCGTCACGCTCTCTGTTTCTGGAAATCTTACTAATCCAATACTGCTGTTATTGCTCTTTTCCAGTCTCGGCCTTAATACTTCCCAATCCTTTCCATGAAAAAACTCACTGTCGCAAAAAAATCGCTATCTTATATTTCGTCAACACAATATCCGGTTTTCCCGGTAGCCTGTCATAATTCTTTCGGTAACGATACCCCTTATTCCACAATGATTTTCTCAGCTTCACTTCAATACTGGTATCCTTTGCTTGATACGCTGCATATTCTTCCGCCGCTGTTCTTTTGTCAGGTTATCCATCTGTCACATCACTGTCCTATACAATATCCTTCATCAGCACCTGCCTGTTGACACTGAAAATATCTTTTATGCGCTGGTGTGTGTATGGCTTTTCTCTATGCTGTTCCACCATTTTAATCACGTTCGATACACTGATTGCCGAACCATTCACATCCGTTGCATCGACTATGTTTTTAAGCTGTTTATCAATGTTACTGCCAAAACCGCCCGCAATATATGAGAAAAAGGCAAGCGGCTTATCCGATTTGCTGTAATTGCCGATATTGCCAATATAATTATGCACCATGCGGTTATAATGGTCATTGTTGATTGTATATTTATAATACGCCTTATTATCCAATATTGCCTGAAATCCACTTTCATCAGAGAGCAGTAATACATCTGGCGTTAATCCAATCGGACCAACGTGTTTTGCCTCAAATCCAAACACGTCTTGAAACAATTCTACCGTTGCTTTCTCAAACTCCGTCGCTTCATCACGCCCCTTGAATGCCATTTCAAAATATTTTGTCATAAATGCGCCAACAGAACCATTCGGATAGGTTTCAATCAAAATATCCTCGACCGTCTTTCCGTCTATTCCGGTTCTCTGCACAATGTAATCAACAACTACCGGCGTTATTTTTGTAATCGGGCGTTCCAGTGATTCTGTTATATAAGCCTGTCTTACCTTTTGTCTCGCAATCAGCATTGCTGTAATGGTCTGTGTCATGGCAAGGTTACGGCTGTCCTTTTTATGTTTCGGATCAATTCCATATTTCCGTTGGAAATATTCGTGTTGTTCCGGACGGTCAATAAAATTAGGTTTATCACATAAAATTCTTCTGACATCTTCCCGCTTATCCTCAAGAATTTCCACTTTCCCATTTTCCCGTTTTGCAAGCTGTGTATACTCAAGCCAGTTAATAATTGTATTAGCTAAATCCATCAAATGGCTGTATGGATGATCGGGGTTGACTTCGCCTTTAGAAGATTGATATTTTTGGAAAAAATCTTTCTCTAAACAACTATCGCCAAAATTCCTGAACTGGATAATTCTATCGACAATATAGTTGTAGCACTTATCACTTTCATTCTCGGCTTCCGTAACAACAATTTTAGCAATTTCTTCTTCTGTCAGATAACCAATTTTACTATCATCAAGCAGTTTTAATAAAAATCTGAATGGTCTGATTTTAAACCGTTCCGCTACCTGCACACCTCTGCCAAGTGAAAATGATGAAGGAAACTGATATTTCAGTATCTGATTTGTCAATACCGCTACAGGAGAATCGCCATTCATAATAGCCTCTCCTGCTAAAGTCAATTTTATCTTACCTGTTGATTCCTGTGTAAAAATCAGTCCCAAGCTAGCAAGCCAAGCTTTGTATGTTCTTGCGCCTCCGCCTGTCTGGTCACGCCTTTCACCTTTACGTTTCAATCCTGCCGCTTCCAGTGCATCTTCATATGCTAAATGTGAATCCCTCTGTCCATCCCATTCCTGATTCAGTGATAAATCCGCAAATGCCGCCAACACTTCCGGCACTGAATTTAATTTCCTTTTTGGTCTTGTTACCCACCAATAATTAAGCATACCTCTACCTCGTTTTCTAATCATCACATCCGGTATATGCATCCACACTCTCATATGGTATTCCGGCAAAAGTCCTTAATATCGCCTCAAAAATAACCCTTGCCCCTTTAGATGGAACCGCCATACCTATCTGCTTTCTGACTGATTCTTTAGCACCCTCAAAAACATAATCGTCTGGAAATGTCTGAAGTCTTGCTCGCTCCCTATTTGTTAATGCTCTCGGTTCTGCATAATGGTAAATATGCGTTCCGCCACCGCCGGAACCCGTCACTGTGTATGCTGGTTTAGCTGGATCTAACCGCTTATATATCTGGCTGATTTTTGCCCCTCTGACGTTCAGCTTTAATCTTTCTGGAAGTTCTGCCGAAAACGCATTCTGCCCCGGCTTAATATAATTTAACCTTTCTACCACCTGCGCTGACTGCTTTGTCAGCTCGTTATTGGCAGCATCTGTCGGGATTGGCGGCACTTCAATCGCCGTTTTACAAGACACATCAACATCCTTATACGGATCAGGGCTCGGTATCTTAAATTCATAAGGCAAATCTTTCCGTATTCCAACAATTATCATACGATGCCTTGCCTGTGGAACTCCATACTCCTCAAATTTATACAAATTAGGATATATTCTATATCCTGCCTTAATCAAATCTTTTTTTATTTTTTCAAAAGCCTTTCCTTCATTTGCACTTTTTAACCCGCCGACATTTTCAGCAAGAAACCATAAAGGCTGATATTTTTTTAACACCTTTACCCCATATGTATACAATGGTCCGAAAGTGCCATTAAATCCTTTCTGCTCGCCTACAACCGAAAAATCATTGCATGGAAATCCAAATGCCAGCGCATCAATATCCCCCAAAGGTTCTATATCCAGTTTTCGCACATCTCCACAAATAACACTGTCCTCATCATCAGGACATATATTTCTCCGGTATGTATTGCAGGTATCTAAGTCATAATCATTTGCCCATTTATGGACTATCCTATATTCCGGATCATCTATTTTGCAGTTATTGCAGCAAGCGCAAGTCCTCCCGGTCCGCAAAATAATTCCCCAAGTCTGAACTCCTTTACATCTTCTGCATTCATTATATTTTATCTCCATTTTCTAAAATAAATTCTCTATTAAAGGAAACACCTAGAACATCTGCCACCTGTTCAATCTCTGGTATAGAAAAACTGCCTCTTTTCATTTTAGAGTTAAAACTCTGCGGGGATTTCCCTAAGCGTCTTGCCAATTCCGCTTCACTTACATTACATCTTACACATAATACTTTTATCTGTTCTGAAATAGTCATATATTCCGTTCCTCCACGCATATTATAAAACATTTTTTTGATGATGTCAAAATAATCTTTTAGCTTACTTGTAACTATTTCACCAAATATCTGTACTGTCTTTCCGTGATAGTGCCCCTTCAAAGAATAACGACCATTAAAAATAATCTTGCACAACATTCTAACGAATTAGCAAAAACAGAGCCTTTCTACAGCAAGCAATTGTTTTCATTAAAAGATTGCCTATTTACCGGATATGAAAATATAAATCCCTTTGTGTTCGGACAAATATTTGAAATATTACAATAAGGGGTGCGGACATTTTCTTGGACTGCTAAGCCGCCAAGCCAAGGCTCCTCCTGTACTCCAACGGGCTCATGTTTCCAAGGGATATCTTTATCCGCTTTTCGTTATACCATATCAGATATTCATTCAGTATGTCAATGAATTCCTGGATGCTTACTCCTGTCCAGTCCCGGTTGTAAAACATCTCGTTTTTCAGGCGGCCAAACAGCCCATCACAGGCGGAATTGTAAGAGGCGCATCCTTTGGACATGGAGCGCTCAACCCGGCTTTCTCCATACGGCTGATCCAGCCAGGCCAGCGGTAATGGCATCCCCTGTCAGAATGGATTATGGATGATCTTCCTCCCCTAACTGTGAGATCGCGCCATCCGGCATGTCATTCACCAGGGCAGCATCCCATCAAAACAGTCCACAACCGGGGAGAGATAGACCTTACCTGCGGGGATGGCAAACTCCGTGATGTCAGTAAGCCATTTCTCATTCGGCTTTTCCGAATGGAAATCCCTGTTTACCGTATTTGGCACAGAGGGGGAGATTTCCCCCTGGTAAGAGTTGTATTTCCGTCTGCTCTTAACCAGAACTACAAGCCCTTCTTCGGCCATGATCCTGCGTACCACTTTCTCGGAAACGGTGATTCCTTCACGGATGAGCAGGGCGTGTATCCTGCGGTATCCGTAACGCCCGCTGTTTTCATGAAACAGATCGAAAATCTTTTTGCGGATGTTGGAATACTTGTCCTGCCTTTGTCTTTTGGCTTCTTGGTAATAATAGCTGCTCTTGGGCAGGCCAAGCTTCCCCAGCAGCAACGGCAGTGGGTATTTATCTTTAAGGGCATCAACGCTCACTGCCTTCTCCCTGTTTTTAAGGGTCTCCGTGTTGATGCCGGGGTCTTTTTTTTAACACATTGATGGTTTCCTTTAATATATCGATTTCCATCTGCATGCCATCCATCCAGGCAAACAGTTGTTGCATTTCAGCATTAGGGGGATCCAGTATGCCCTCCGTAAGGGCGCCGGGTTTTATGTTTTTGTCGTCCATCAGTGCGACAGTACCTCCCTGGAGATATTTTTTTCGCCAGGCATAGATGCTTGCCCGGCTGTAGCCGATCTCCTCTGACACACATTTTATACTTTCTCCAAGCTCAAAGCAACGGTGGAACGCATCCATTTTAACTTCAATGGGAGGGTTGCGGGGATGTGCCGCTGTATTGGTATTATCCAATGCTTTTCGTGGCGGCTTTTGAACACCCTCGTTTTCGATCCATGTATAGAGTGCCCTCCTGGTTGGATAACCCAGCATACGGATTGTGTTGGTTACAGAACCGCACTGGTGATAAACCTGTAATGCAATGTATCCTTTGAATATCTCCTTGAAATGCATCTCATCTGCTTTTTCAAAATTTGATGCAAAAAGAAAGTACTTGAAACAGCTTTCAAACATGATGCGGAAAACATCCTGCACTATTATATCTGTTATTATCTTTCTATTTATCCGGTCACACAAACCATCCGCTAATAGATTCCATATCCCGCCTCAGCAGCTCCATCTGCCTGCCTTCAGGCGCAAGTTTCCTCAGCGGCGACAGATTGTAATAATTCTCAATGACAATCCAACCTTCAAATCCATGTTCCTTCAGGAACCTCATCTGTCCCTCAAAGTCTGTATTGCCCCGGCCCAGCAGCCGATCGCCCGGCCCGGCTTCTCCGTCTTTTGTGTGAAGCACGCTGTCCATCAGGGGATACAGGTGTTCCAGCTGTTCACACTGGTCCATATCGAAATTGAACTTAAAATTCTGGGTGTCAAAATGGACCTTAAGGTTATCCGCCCCAATATCCCTCAGCAGTTCCTCCTGTTCCTTCCAGCCCAATGCATTCTCCGTGAGAATCAGTATCCCCTCCGGAGCCGCCAGCCTGCAGGCGTAGGAAAGGGCCTCCCTGGTATGTTCCACATGACGTCTGCATGTAATCAGGTTCTCAATAAAGTTGGGAATCATGATTCTGTCAATTCCCATCCTTTTTGCCGTCTCAATCCCAAGGGCTATCTGTCATATGCAATCCGCCCGTGTTCCGTATCCCTGCCGTTGATGAATTCGTTGACCATCACGTCATTGAGCACCAGGCAGGATATTCTATGCCATACCTCTCCTTATCCTCCAGATACCCTTCCATAACTTCCCTCTGGGCCAGCGGATATCCCGCCTCATAGCTTCCCAGCTCCAACTGGATTCCATCCAGACCTGCGGCCCTGGCTGTCCTGGCGGCGTAGATTCCGCCGCCTGGCAGTCCCCCAGGCCACCGCCCCTAGCTTAACTTTCTTTTCCATCCTGGCCTCCTATCATCACTCCAGATTGCTGTGATTCCGGTACATGTCATCGCTGCTGATACCATGCTTCTCCATCAGACACAGAACAATGATATCCAGCAGGATGGCTGTACTCTGCTCAAACAGGCTTCCCATAGGCTGCACGGACGCGTCGCTCCGTGTGGTTTTGGAGGAAGCATCAATAGTTATCATGGAGTCACTGAGCACTGCAAGCGAGGATGCTTCACTGGTGGTAATTAGCATAATTGCCGCCCCCACTTTTTTGCCTTGGCCGCGTGTTCCACCAGCATGGGAGTCTCCCCTGACGCACTGCAGATGAGAAGGATGTCATCCCTGGTAATGGCCGGGTGGTGGCTTCCCCAACCACGAGAGCCGTAAACCCCATCTGTATTAGCCGCATAGCGAATCCTTCTGCCTTCAGCCTGCTTCTTCCCACACCGTCACAGAATATTCGTTTCTCCCTGTTCACCGCGTTCACCAGCGCTTCCAGGCTTTCGTGGCTGACGCCTGACACACTGCGTTTGATTTCCCTTAATACTGTCTCGATTATTTTTCCGCTGTTCATACGTTTTACGCCCGCTTTCCGACCATTGCCTTAAATGCAGATAACGCGGACCCTTCCGACTTGATATAGTCGATGTATACGGCTATGAGTATTACAATTCCCTGAACCACATACTGCCAGGAGGAGTCAATTCCCAGAAGGTTCATGCCGTTTTTCAGGATACCGATTACAATAACACCGATGACCGTACCTGAAATGCTGCCTTTGCCGCCGCTCATGCTGGTTCCGCCCAGTACAACCGCAGCGATGGCGTCCATCTCAGCTCCATCACCCATAATCATGGTAGCGGTAAATGTCCTTCCCACGGTCAGCACGCCTGCCAGGGAAGCCAAAAATCCGCTGAGTACAAACACGAAGAATGTAACCCTTTTTACATTGATACCTGAATATTCAGATGCAATTTTGTTGCCGCCTGTCGCATAGATATGTCTGCCGAGACCGGTCCTGTTCAGTATAAAGGATGTGAGCACCACCACCGCTATAATCAGGTACAGCTGGATCGGAAGTCCCAGAATACTGCCCATTCCCCAGAAGGTATAAGGGTCATCCAGTACTGCAATGGTCTGGGCATGGGTATAAATTCTGGCAATACCCCTGCCGATATTCATGGTGGCTAATGTGACAATGAAAGCCGGTATGGTTGTTCTTGAATGATGATCCCGTTCAGCGCACCTACCAGGGTACCGCACAGAATGCCGGTGAGGATTCCCACAGGAACAGGAAGCCCTACCCATGTAATCATGCCCGCGCTGACACATCCGGTAACAGCGATGACAGAGCCTACAGACAGGTCGATGCCGCCCAAAAGGATGACAAAGGTCATGCCGCATGCCAGATATAGGTTGATGGTAATTTGACGCACCACGTTAAAAAAGTTTGTAACTGTTGCAAACTTATCCGTCAGGACAGTCAGGCCTAAACACAGGATAACCAGTCCCATAAGGATACCAAAATTCATTTTGACCGTATTTTTCATTGTTTGTCCAAATCTGTTCTTCATGGCTGCTCTCTCCTTATAATTCCATCGTTGCTAATGACATAATCCGTTCCTGTGAAAACTCTTCCCGTTCCAGGACGCCGGTTGTATACCCCTGGTTCATGACTACGATCCTGTCACACATGTTAATCAGCTCCGGCATTTCAGAGGATATGAAAATGATGGATAAGCTGTGCCGTAAGCCTGTCAATCAAGTGGTAAATATCTGATTTTGTCTTTACATCGATACCTCTGGTGGGTTCATCCAGAATCAGTATATTCTTGGTTGCCAAAAGCCATCTGCTGATGATTACCTTCTGCTGATTGCCTCCGCTGAGCCTTCCGATTGGCTGCTCCATCCCGGCGTATTTGGTCTGCATGACATCGTCCACATACTCCTTGGTCAGTGCCAGCTCCTTATCCCAGTCATATCGTCCGTTCTTTAAAAACTCTCTCAGCACCTCAATGGTGGTATTGAAACGGATTCCCTGAATTGCGTAAATCCCTTCCTTTTTCCTGTCCTCAGGCACAAGCCCGATCCCATATCCCATGCATCCCTGACGCTGTTAATCTTAGCCTCTTTCCCGGAAATATAAATTTTTCCCTTTTCTTTCTTCCTGAGGCCGAAGATGCATTTCATTGCTTCTGAACGCCCGGATCCAACCAACCCGGAGAAGCCCAGCACTTCTCCCTTATGTAAGTCAAAGGTCACATCCCTCACTTCCCTGCCGGACAAAAGATGCTCTATCTTTAGTACAACTTCATCCGTGGCGTGGTAATGTTTCTCATAAAGGTCTCCCAGGGAACGCCCCACCATCAGGCTAACCAGTTTGTCATGGTCTGTCTCCTTCGTCACCACGGTGTCCACATATTCTCCGTCACGCATAACTGTTATCCGGTCCGCAATAATGTCTAATTCAGACATTCTGTGGCTGATATAAATGATGCCAACGCCATTTTCCTTCAGTTTGCGGATTGCCTTAAATAATACTTCCACCTCAGTGTCCGTGAGGGATGAGGTGGGCTCATCCATGACAATAATCTTGGCCCCAAAGGAAATAGCTTATAATCTCTATCATCTGCTGCTGTGCAATATTCAGTTTTCCCACCAGATCTGTGCTTAAGCGACAACTCCATTTCAGCCAGGAATTTTGCTGTCTCAGAATTCATCTTATCCGTATCCACGTTCCCAGCCTGGTTCTGGGTTCCTGTCCCAGGAAAATGTTCTCGGCTATGGTCATATAGGAGATTAACATAAGTTCCTGGTGTATTATCCTAATTCCGTATTTCTTGGCGCTCTCCACATCGGTGATATCCGCCTTCTGTCCGTTTACATATATCTCTCCGCCATCCCTGGTATAAGCGCCGCCCAGTATCTTGATTAAGGTGGATTTGCCAGCACCGTTCTCACCCAGCAGGGCGTGGACTTCCCCCTGGCGCAGTTCCAACTTTATCTTGTTTAATACCCTTACTTCAGAAAAAGATTTACAGATATCTTCCATCCTCAGCAACTGTTCATATCCCGTCTCCTTTGCTATGAGCATTTAGCGTCTGTCTTTTGGACGCTTACGTGCGATGCATGCCATCCTCACTTAGCGAGGTCTTTTCGAGCTTAGTGAGGTGGCCGCTATGAGCATTTAGCGTCTGTCTTTTGGACGCTTACGTGCGATGCATATTAAACTCCACCCCGTAAAGGACCTGTGCGGACCCGGTGGCGCGGCCCGCCCCTGGAAGGGGGGCGGCATTGTGCGCCGCCCCCTGCCGGTATTACTGTTTTATTCTATCTTCATTTGTTCGAGTATTCATTCCGCTGTCTGCACACCCTGAAGATGTATCCTACTGCCATCCCGCGCCCAGGTAATCCTGGATGTTGGTGCTGTCGATGGTAAATGCGGGGACATCAATCTGGAACTGCGCGGGCTTCTCACCGGAAAGGATGGTCATGGCCACATCATAGCAGTTGGTGCCGATCTTGATTGGGGACTGCGCGGCTGTCATCCTGTAAATGCTGCCTTCCTTGGCAATTACCTGCTTGGCCTCCGGAGCGCGTCCACGCCGTAAATGGATACGTTGGCACCCGAAGTCGTGCACGCTGCATATGCGCCCATTCCCGCCTGATCATTGATAGAGAAGATAGCTACGATGTCCGGATGCGCCTGTAAAATGTCGCTTGTGATGTTCTGTCCCTTTTCAACAGTACCTTCCGCATCAAAGGTTGCTGCAACCTCAAAGCCTTTGCCTTCGATGGTTTCTAAGAACCCTTTCTCTCTGTCCAGGCAGGCACTGTTGGCCGGATAGTTAAGAACCGCAATGAGTCCTCCTTCCGGGAAATCCTTAATCATTGCCTCTGCACAGAGCTTGCCTGCCTGAAGGTTATCAGTTGCCACATAAGCGTCAACCAGATCTAAGTTGGCTACAGATGAATCAAAGTTGATAACCGGGATTCCAGCCTCCTTTAATTTCTGGAGAGCCGGTGCAACGGCATCCCTGTCAACCGGGTTCAGGAAAACTGCGTCCACATCCTGGGCAATAAAATCCTCAATAATTTGAATTTGCTTAGTGCTGTCCTGCTGCGCGTCCACCACAACGGTCTTGTTGCCGTCGGCTTCCGCTGCTGATGTGATGGAATCTGCCACGGTTTTAAAGAAATCAGATTCAATCCAGTATGTAACGCCGAAGGTCTTTCCTCCCTTGTCAGCAGAAGCATCTGCACCGGACGAAGCCTTTTCGCTGGCTGCTGCTTCTGTGGTGCTTCCTTCTGCTGCGGCAGTGGCTGACTGGGTAGTCTGTGGGCTCTGGCTTGCGCTATTTGAGCAGCCAAATATGGAAAAGGCTGCTAAAGCAATTGTGACTGCTGCTGCAAAACGTTTTTTCATCATAATGATTCCTCCATGTGTTTTATTATTTTTCTTACTTTATAGTTCCAGCCGCACGTGCGGCGTACTACCTGCTGTCTGTACTGTATTCACTGTTATTTACCCAACGTGATACCGTACCTTTACAGTTCATACAAATCATTAAAATCCTGTTTCATGTGGTCATACAGCCGGTCATACAGGTCATGGTACCTGCGGTATACTGCGGCCTCCTCCTCGTCCGGGACCGTAACCCGCCCGCACCTAGCCAGCTTTTTGCTGACGTCCCTTACGTCATCATACACCCCGGTACCCACTCCGGCCAGGATTGCAGCTCCGTAAGCAGGCCCTTCTTCCTGTTCCAGCCGGATGATATTGCAGCCATACAGAGCGGCCATGATACGCCGCCACACCGGGCTCCTGCTTCCGCCTCCGCAGACCTTCATATTATCCACTTTAATTCCGAGATTTTTAAGGATATTGTTGCAGTCTGCCAGGGAATATGCGACACCTTCCATGATGGCCCTTAGTAAATGCGCTTTGGTATGAATGATATTCAGTCCCACAAACGCCCCCCTGCATCTGGGGTTCATATGGGGCGTCCTCTCCCCCATCAGATATGGCATGAATATAAGGTGCTCACTTCCCGGCCCTATGTCTGCTGCCGCTTCATTGATTAAATCGTATGTACTCCTGCCATCTTTTTCAGCCTTCTCCTTGTAGTCCTGGCAATAGTTATTTTTAAACCATTCCAGGGAAAGTCCGGCTGCCTGGGGTCCTCCCATGGTGAACCAGCATCCCGGCACAGAACTGCAGCACAGATGGAGACTTCCTTCGGGAATCGGTGTGTAGTGGTCCATGTGGGTGTATACCAGGCTGAAGTCCCGATGGATGTAAATGTATCCCCATCCCTCACAACGCCGGTGCCGATGGCAGCGCCTGCATTGTCTGCAGAACCGGCTACTACCTTTACATCTGCGGTGAGGCCGCATTTCTCAGCCACTGACTGCAGCAGCCGGCCAGTAATCTCTTGGGACTCATATACCTTTCCAAGCATTTCCTTCCGCACACCCAGCACTTCCAATACTTCATCTGACCAGCATCTGTTTTTTACATCCAGCATCTGCATTCCGGACGCGTCCGATACATCCGTAGCAAACTGTCCGGTAAGTACATAGCGGATATAATCCTTAGGCAGCAGGATATGTCTGCACTTTGCATAGATTTCCGGTTCATGTCTCTTTACCCACAGAAGCTTTGCCGCTGTCCAGGCCGCAATGGGCGGATTGGCTGTAATCTCCAGCCATTTTTCATATGGAAGGAGATTAAGCATCTCATCCACCTGCTGTCCGGAACGCTGGTCACACCAGATAATGGAACGCCGGATGGGATTACCCGCCTCGTCTAACATCACAAGGCCGTGCATCTGGCCGGACAGGCCGATTCCCTGAATGTCACCACGATTCACGCCGGACTGCTCCACCACCTGCTTCAGGGTTTCCAACGCTGCCTGCTGCCAATCCTCAGGCGCCTGCTCCGCCCAGCCGTTGTCTGGCTGATATAAGGGATAATCCCTGACAGCCTGGGCAGCCACATTTCCCTCTTCATCCATCAGAATGGTCTTGGTGGCGCTTGTCCCGATATCAATTCCTATTAAGTAGCGCATGACGTTCCTCCCCTTTGCTATTCATGATAGTAAAATATTTTCTTATATTATCTTCCAGCTTCCAACGAACAGCCCTTTTCCCACAACAATGATATTAGCCCCGCTTCCATGACCAACTTCAGGCTGTCAGGGGTTATGTCCCCATCCACTTCTATATCAATATCCCTTCCAATCTCCTCGGAAAACCGTCTTGCCTCTGCAATCTTTTCCAGCATCAGCGGATTGAAATGCTGGCCCTTCAGTCCCGGCGCCACAGTCATGATCTGAAGGACATCCAGTTTATTCCAGACAGTCAGCGGTATCTTCCCCAATCCGGTTTCCGGTTTCAGCACGATTCCCGCTTCCTTTCCCACTGCGTGGATGGCGTCCAGCGTATGTTCCATATCCCGGCACGCCTCCAAATGTACTGATATCACGTCGGATCCCACCTCCGCAAATGCCTTTATAAAACGTACAGGTTCATCCACCATCAGGTGGACATCCAGCTTCATATCCGTGTAACCCCTGAGATCCTTTACAAAGTCCGGCCCAAAGGACAGATTAGGGACAAAACTGCCATCCATGATATCCACATGAATACAGGATACACCGGCCCTTTCCATCACGCGCAGCTGCTGTTCCAGCTGCATAATATCCGCCGCATAAACGATGGTGCCAAACAGTACATCTCTTATCCTCCTACATGATTTTATTACAGTCAATTGCGCCCTGGGTCCTCTTAAGACGCTTGGAAAAATCCTGTTTTTTCTTTGTTATGTATCCCAGGTACAGTACGTCCAGTATGAACTGGTCCGCAACGCGCCGTGTCACCTTGTCTCTACCACTGTAAGGTCGCTGATGGATATAAATAGCGGGATATCCGTGTATCTGAGAAGCGGCGATTTGTTCATCTTCGTAATGCTGATGGTTGTGGCTCCCCGCTTTTTTGCTATCTTCATGGCCTGGACCACATTCCTGGACCTTCCCTCATAAGAGACGGCCAGCGCCACATCCCCGGGTCCCAGATTATCTGCTATGGTATACTGAAGCATCACATCGCTGTAGGATGAACAGGGGATTCCCAGACGGCAGAACTTCATAAATGCGAACTGACAGGCTGCAAACGCATCCCCCACCCCGAAAAGTGAATTGATTTGGCATCAATCAGGGCGTCCAGCGCATCCTTATAACGTTCATTGGCCAACACCATGGTATTCTGAAGCGTCTGCACATTGCTCTGGAATACCTTTTTTAAGATATCGTTTACATCGTCGGATTCCTCAATCTCCTCCTCGTGGACTTCATCCCCTTCGGCGATTGCAGCCGTAAATGCCTGCTTCAAATCAGAGTAACCGTGATATCCCAGCCGTTTGCAGAACCGGATGATGGAAGCATCGCTGCTGTTTGATTCCCTTGCTATATCGGCCAGTGTGAGATGGGTGATTGCCTCAGGATTCTCCAGAAGAGCCTGCGCAAATGCTTTCTCCGCCCTGGGAAGGGACGGAATCAGAAACCTAATTTTGACTAGTAGTTCATTCATGCCCTCACTCCATTTCCGGTTATCGCAACTGAAGTTTATCTTTAATTAAAGTATAGTATTTGTGACAACCGAAGTAAATATATTATGGTTTTTTTATATATTTTAACCTATTTTACGCTCGAAATAACCGAATTTCAAGTTCTAATTCAACATTTTTAATAAAATTTCAAAATCAAACTTTTATTTTGAAGTATTGCTTTTAAATTTTACTTCATTTTTATATATTCATTTCAAAATCATTTTCACTTTATGACTGCGTTTTACCGAGTTTCATATGCTCTGTTTCACACATCTTTCATACTCTTTATTACAGGCCATTCAAATATTTTATTAATGAAATTGATACTTCATATAGCTTTTTCCAGTTAGGCCATGCAAGTTTCCTCCTGAAATTAAATTTTTATTATATTAAACTGAGACAGTTTATGTCCGCAGCTGTTCGTTATGTAAATTCCCTCTTTTAATCCTCTCATTTATCCGCAGGGAACTATTCAAATGGTACGGTGGACGCTTCATAACAAAGGCAGAAAATAAAGAGTGTTTTCTTATTTCGTACTTATTATGTCTGGATAAATCCGCCCGGATATGGAGTCGGGACATACTGTTCAGGCGTATGCAGCTGCTTTTTCTGTTTGTAAGATTCGTTTACTTTTTTGTTTTTCCAGGTAATCCATAGGCGCCTCCATTTAAAAGCTCCGCAGCCGCATCAGAAGCCTCAGGAACCAGTAACGGCAAATTGAGCACCAATTAAGCTGTTCTGTATTGGTTTCAATCTCAAAACTTTTTAATATGACACGTAAAAGACTGAATTGTTTATCTCTGAACACCTTATAACTTCCCCGGATAAACGTTTGAAGATCAGGGTCGCTCTTCCATCGTCAAAACTGCGAGCCCATATTTTTCACCATAACATGGAGAAACATTTTCACCTTATCCCTCCATCTCAGGGCCGGATCGTTCATCAGTTCCGGGCATATTCTATGAGTTTGAGCTGCTGCGGATAAAGGGCCTCCACAATCAGCTCCTCCTTGTTCGGAAAAAAGGAGTAAAAGAAAGTGCTTCTGCATTTGACAGATACGTCCCCAACTATTAGAATTATGTATATAAGGCATGGGCTTCATATAACAGATACGGCAATTCCATTACAGGAGGCAGAACGACTATGAAAATTCATCTAAAAAAACTGTGCCCCAGCGACGGTGATGACATATATGAAATGTTACAGGAATTTCCTGAAAATGAAAATGGATTCATTACCCCTGCCCTCACGTCAATTGATGCGTATAAGTCCTGGTTGGCTGACAATGCTGCATCCGGCAATCAAACAGGTCTCGTTGACGGATGGAGGGTTCCGCAGACCATTTACTGGCTGTTCATAGACGGCAAACCAGTTGGATATGGAAAAATACGTCATATTTTAACCGATAAACTCCTTGCTGACGGGGGAACAATTGGCTATTCCATACGTCCTGGTCAAAGGAATAAAGGATTTGGTAAGATACTTCTCTCGGAGTTAATAAAAGAATGTTCTGACATGGGCATTGAAAAAGCACTGCTGACCATTCACAAAAACAATACGGCATCCATTAAGACAGCTTAGATAATCATGGAGTAATCGAAAAATCAAGTGATACCCTGCACTATATTTGGATTAGATGTTGTTAAGAATATTCTCCAATTACCGCAAGGCCTGCTTTGGGCGGAGAAGAATCGAAGAGTTCATTTCAATCAGAGTTCCGTCCCCTGAACATACCCCGTAATCTTTGCCCAGTTTAAAAAGCTCTGCCGGCAGCACCATTACCAGGGAATCCTCCCGCGCCTCGCAGGTCACCGCGGAGGTCAGTCTCTGAAGACTGTCTTCATTGAGCAGATTTCCCGGCCCATAGACAAATATAACCTTTTTCTCTCCCAGGGAATTGATCTTATACAGGGACGCCACGCCCTCCACCAGAAAATACAGGCATGTACTCTCCTCCCTGTCATAAAACACGCGCGCTCCCTTGCCATACCTGCGTATATAGGCAAAACCCGCGATTTCATCCCGGCTGCCTGCACTGGCCGCGCTGAAAAAGTCTGCCTTCTCCAAAGCTTCCTTTGCTGTCATAGCTCATCCCCTTCGTCTCCCCGGCTGTACCTGTCCATGTGCTCAATCACAATTTCCAGGATGCGGTCCTTCTGATCCGCTGTGAGCACGGGACATTTCCCATTCCGGCGGCTTTCCCCGGCCGGACCGGCATTTTCGCTCCAGCCGTTCTCCCCGCTCCATATATAAGCCAGCACTGTTTCCGGCCTGCACACCGGGACATTGGAGACTTCCTTTCTCAACACCTCCAGCTTTGGAACATCCGAATATTTCTGCCCTTCCAGGAAAATAATGTCTGCCTCCGGGAAGAAACCGAAGAAATCCTCTGCCTCCATGGAAGCTGCTCCTTTGTCATGGAAAATTTGGTGCCGGAGTACACCACCGTGCCGTATGCCCCCGCCTCCTTTACCCTCCGGCTGTCGGTTCCCGGAACATCCGCCTCAAACTCATGGCCGTCATGTTTGATTACCGCGGACCGGATTCCCACTCTGGCCAGTTCCCTGACCAGCATCTCTAAAAGGGCTGTCTTACCGGTATTCTTCCTGCCGCTTACGGCCATCACAGGCGCGCGAAGCTCTCTCAGGTTCCTGTACGTGGAGGGAGAATTCACATTGGCAAACCATATATCCGGTATGTGGACCTCTGACGTATCCACCACAATACAGCGGACAGCGTCCAGGAACTTCATCAGCCGGTAATTCCCCCCGCGGATCGTGTCTCCCAGAGCCTCCATACAGGTGGCCGCGTAAAAGCCGCACATGGGCTGTATACGGCCGTCCCTGGTCCTCCACAGCACCGCGTCCGCCCCCGGTTCCCAACGCTCCATCAGAATTACCGCCATCTCTTTCCTGAATAAAGGCATATCACATGAGACAAAGAACAGCCCCTTAAGTCCTGTGCTCTGAAGGCAGGACCATATGCCGCCCATGGGGCCAATCCACTGTCCCTTGGCTCCCTTTACGGCATCCTCAATCACTTCCAGTCCGCCTTCCCTGTCCCCCCTGCCTCCATAGCAGGCCCGCGACAGGTAACATGGGATTTCCAGGGCCTGAAGCTGCTTCTGGATATGCCCGCGGAAAGACTCTCCCTTAAAGTCCAGTCCTCCTTTGTCGATACCGCCCATACGGCGTCCCTGTCCTCCCGACAAAAATCACACTTCCCCACCCATGCCTCATGTCCTGCTCCTCCTGTCATGATATTGTCCTGTCATGGTTTTCTTCTCCTGCCTCCCCGCTCTCATTCCGGTTTTTGGACTGCTCCTTGGCTGATACATGGCCTCGTCCGCAGCCTTATACAGAGTCCCGTAATCCATCCCGTCCTCCGGGCACAGGGCAGCGCCTATGCTGGCCTTGATTCCCTGATGCCCAGGTAGATATCCTGACTGTCCTGAGACTTTCCTGTATTTCCCCTATCTTCCGTTTTCCTGTCTGCCTGTCAAATACCCCTGGCAGGAACATGACAAATTCATCCCCGCCAATGCGGGCCACTATATCATTTTCCCTGCAGGTTCCTTTTAAGACCCTTCCCAGCTCAGTGAGTATGGCGTCCCCCGCCACATGACCCATGGTGTCGTTGATGCTTTTAAAATCATTTAAATCCAGCATCAGAAACAGTCCCTGTCCTTTTTCCTTAACCATCCGGTCAATCAGCCTTTCACCTGCTTTGTTGTAGATTCCAGTAAGCACGTCCCGCATGGCCTGTTCCCGAAGCTCCTGCTCCCTGCTTCTCTGCCGTGAAATGTCCGCCAGCTTTCCCACCACCTTGACAACGGTTCCCGTATCAGAAGTAATGGTCTTATAATGGCAGCCAAACCAGTGATATTCACCGGAAATACTCTTAAGCCTCAGCTCCGCATACTGGATATTGTCCTCCCAGCTGCCGGTCCTGCTTCTTAACATATCCTCCATAACCTTCCTGTCCTCCTGGAGGAACAGGTCTGTCCTGGTCTTTTTTCCCATGACATGCTGATTCTCAGCTCATCCAGCATCAGTATGCGCCTGGCATTGTTGGTAAATTCCAGTATATCCTTTCTCCTGTCGTATTCAAAGAGGGCCGTGTCAGAAAATTCCGCCAGCAGACCGTACTTCTTAGTCTCAAAATCAAGCTTCTCCGGTAATGTAGAAACAAGACTACGATTCCGCCGCCCAGGACAGCCGTAAGGCCAATCAGAAACAGGCTGGCATAGATAAGCTCCTTTAAAATATTTTCATAATGAATGGCCACATCCGGCGAGCGTACAAAATTCACGATATACCATTCATTATACCCCAGGTAATCCCAGGAAAAATAATAGAAATCCCCCTTCCCCTCAAACATAAAGCTGTCTGACCCGTCCCCGTAGAAGCATTCTTCCATCTGCCTCACTACCTCATCCGTAATGCCGGCTGTCTTTACGGAGACAAACAGGTTCCCGGTGGATATATCGCCCCGGTTGTGGTTCTCACTGGCAAGGATGGTCCCGTCACGTCTCACAATGAGGGTGCTGCTGCGCGTAAACGCACTGGCTTCAGGCACCTGTTCCGTGATGGACAGGGGCTTCAGTCTGGTCTGCAGCACTCCAATCACTTTCCCATTCTTCCAGACCGGTTCCGCAACCGTGAACACAGACTGGTTTCCCGCCTTCTTCCAGTCCCATATATCGGACACCACACCTGTTCCCTGCTCAATCTTACGGAACAGGGTCCAGTCACGTTCCGCCGCCTGCTGGTCCCTCAGCCTTCTCTCCAGCTCTTTCAGGGACAGGTATTCTATCATATAGTCCCTGTTCTGCAAATTAAGCTGGTCCAGATACTCGTTCAGGGAATCATCCGTATATTCCGGGACAATCTGTTCAACCAGTCCTGAAATCCCTTTCAGTGTATTCCAGGCATCCGTGATGGAGCTGTTCAGATAACGTTTCTGGGCCTGGGTATAAGAGGTCAGGTTAGCCGCCACCATGTTTCCGAATTCCCCTGCCAGCTTCCCCCGCTGATTGTAAAAAACACCGCTGGCCGTCAGTGCCAGCACAAAGCAGAACGCCAAAAAGGCCGCGGCATGCCATGTTCCAATTAACTTCGTTTCATAGCTTCCTCTTGTCATAACTCAAAGCTTCTGCACCCTTTTATCAGGATACACGTTCATCACATCTTTTTATATGATATCATTTATAACAGTCCTTGTAAACAGAAGGCAGGCCGCCAAATCAGTCCAGTGACCTTCTATCTGTTGCCAGCCCGCAAAAACGGCTCCGCAGTAATAGCGGAGCTCCCTGTCTCAGATTATGTGTGCTGTTCCCAGGTTAGGATGATTATTCTCAGGTTATGGATGCCTCATAAATCTCCTTAATGGACCGGGCCAGCATACGGTCAAACTCACCCTGGGTCTGATTTGCGTTAAGTCCTTCGGACAATGCCCTGGAAAAGCTGGCAATCAGTCCCGGACTGCGGCTTAAACGCTCATTGGCCTCCTGGCGGGAATATCCGCCTGACAGCGCCACCACGCGCACCACATGGGAATCTTTCATGAGGTCGCTGTAGAATCCATGCTTATCCGGAATGGACAGTTTAAACATCAGCTTGGTATCCTCCAAAAGCTCTGCCAGATGTTTCTTGATTTCATCCTTCATGATTTGCTCAGACTCAGCCTTATCCGGGCTGTAAATATCAATCTCCGGCTCCAGTATGGGAACCAGTCCCGAAGCGGCAATGCGAAGCCCGATTTCAAACTGCTGGTCCACAATCTTTTTGATTCCCGCAGGATTTGCCTGCTTAATCACGGAACGCATCTTGGTGCCGAAAATATGGCGCTCCACCGCACGCCCAAGGAGTTCGTCCAGTCCCGGAATGGGCTTCATCAGCCTGACTCCGTCCGCTTCCTCCGCCAGGCCCTTATCCACCTTCAGAATGGGAATGATTCCCTTCTCCTCCCACAGGTAATCCGCAGTCAGCTTATCCCCTATCTTCCGCTCCATGGTATTCTCAAAAAGGATGGCCGCCAGGATATGGTCTGAGGTAAAGGAGGGACTGGTTATAATCCTGGTGCGCATCTCATGGACCAGATTAAACATCTCCTCGTCATTGCTGTACTGGTCCTCTCCGATTCCGTAATTCTTGAGCGCCTTTGGCGTACTGCCGCCGCTCTGGTCTAACGCCGCGATAAACCCTTTTTTCCCGCTCATGATTTTTAACTGTTCCTGGTTCATATAACTACCTCTCTTTCTTGATGGAATATATGGTAAAGACCGGAAGCATCTAAAGGAAACAGAACACCTCCATACTATAAGTTCTTCTGAAACCGGACGCGGGGCAGATATCAAAGACTTGAAACATGTTTTAAACTTACTTCTATTATAGTAAAATCTGTTCCCCATTGTCAATAGAGGGTTCCGGGGATTTACGAATTGTGGAGACAAAATCAGCGGGAATCAGAGGGCCGGAATCAACCAAAAAAGGCCGAATCCTGTATATAAGCAAGATTCCGGCCCTGGACATTCCCTAGATTTTAAGCAGCTGCAGGCCAGCTGAAAATAAATATCAGGCTCACCGCATCCACGATGGTGGTGATAAGCGGCGCAGCCATGATGGCAGGGTCCAGATGGAGGACCTGCGCCACGATGGGCAGGACGCAGCCAATGGTCTTGGCCAGCATGACAGTGGCCAGAAGGCTCAGTACCACTGTAAGGCAGAGCATTTCCTGGCCCGGAAAACGGACTACCAGCTGTACATAATTGACCAGTCCCAGCAGGACGCCCACAATGACGCCTACCCTCAGTTCCTTCCAGAGAACCCGCAGGATATCCCTGGCTTCAATCTCTCCACTGCCATGCCTCGGATAATCATGGTACTGCTCTGCTGCCTGCGTTGCCGCCGGTGTCGGTCAGCATGGGAATGAAGGTCACAAGCAGCGGTATAACCGCAAAGGCCGCCTCGTACTTTGCCAGGATGCTGCCTGTAATCATGCTGCTGACCATGAGAATCAGAAGCCAGGCCAGACGGTTCTTTGCCAAAGCAAACACGCCTGTCTTAAGATAGGGCTTCTCGCTGGGAAGCATGGCCGCCATCTTTTCAAAGTCCTCTGTGGCCTCCTGCTCCATAACATCCACCACGTCGTCCACGGTAACGATGCCCACCAGACGGTTCTCATGATCCACCACCGGAAGGCTCAGGAGGTCGTACTTACGGAAGCTCTCCGCCACCTCCTCCTGGTCGTCTGTGGTCACGGCCTTGATCACATGTGAATCCATGATGTTGCCGATGACTTCCTCATAGGGATGCATCAGCAGATCCTTGACCGTCACCACACCCTCCAGGGCCCTCTTTGCGTCCATGACATAACAGGTGTAAATGGTCTCCTTATCCACGCCGTGCCTGCGGATGTAGGCAAATGCCTCCTCCACGGTCATGCGCTTCTTCAGGCCCACATACTCTGCCGTCATTATGCTTCCGGCGCTGCCTTCCGGATATTTTAAAAACTGGTTGATCAGCTTCCTGGTGTCCGGCGTGGAGTTCTTAAGCACACGCTTGACCACATTGGCCGGCAGTTCTTCCAGCATATCCACGGCATCGTCCACAAACAGGTCGTTTACAATGGCGCTGAGCTCATAATCCGTGATGCTGTTGATAATATGCTCCTGCTTCTCCACAGGCAGGCAGGCGAACACATCGCTTGCCAGCTCCTTGGGAAGCATGCGGTAGACCACTACGGTCTTCTCGGAATCCAGCTCCTCGATGAACGCAGCAATATCCACCTCGTTCATCTCAATCAGCTTTTCCTTCAGTAACCTGAGCTGCATTGTGTCTAACAGCTCCATCAGCTCTTTTAAATCAAAATTCTCCTGCATCTTATTCCTTCCATGAATGGTGACATCATGAAAGCAGCACGCAAAATGCCGCAGTCCTGCCCTGGATGGCCGGACCGCAACAACAAAACAGCCATAATTACAGACTCCTCCTGTAATAATGGCTATCATCATAAACGCATATGAATCCTATAATTAACGGCAGTGAAAGCAAAGCGGGATCAAAGCCGCCGACGCAGCTCCCACTACCAAACGCTTATGATAATTGTCTGCTTCCAACTTATGACTTCGACCTTCCACTCCGGTTCACTTCCTTTCATTTTAAAATTTAATCCTTATCTAGCATACCAGCACCTG
>ENA-OQCK01000481-OQCK01000481.1-human-gut-metagenome-genome-assembly--contig:-NODE-481-length-21645-cov-2.637792_pt1 | contig 21645 bp, 33 predicted proteins | sample MGYA00242498_ERZ504578 | MGnify/ENA primary metagenome ERZ504578 (study PRJEB26092, sample SAMD00036229) | human gut metagenome | host: Homo sapiens | study: EMG produced TPA metagenomics assembly of...
GATAAAAAGGTGTCGGACATCATGGAACGTCTGAACGGGGATGGAATCTGCTGGCGAGCTGGCAGTGGCAGGCGGTACCCCTTCCTTTCCTTGCCATGCGGGCGCTACACGGTGGTATCTGTCCCCGGGCACTGCATTTATAACAGATGCAGGGTATTACATGAACCTGCCGGATTTGGATTTTATTCCCGGAGCTGCGTGATGACCAGGGTCATCAGCCATCCCGCCAAGGGCGTGTTTACCACGGACCTGGGCTATAAGGCTATTGCTTCGGACCCCGCGGGACAGCGGGGCTATATCGTAGGTCTGGAGGATGCAGTGCCCATTATACACAGCGAGGAACACTGGGCATTCCGGCTGGAGGATGAAAGCAGGATACCGGCCATAGGAACCTGCCTCTATGTGATTCCAACCCATATATGTCCCACCACTGCATTGTATCCGGAAATTCTGGTGGCAAAGGACGGGCAGGTGGCGGACAGATGGCAGGTGACCGCGAGAAACCGCAGGATTACATACTGATTGTACCGGAACAAGGAGGTATTTTGTGGACTGTATTGAACTGTTGAGAGAGCTGATAGGGTTTGACACCGTTAATCCTCCCGGAAATGAAAAGCCGGCAGCCCGGTATCTGGCCGGAATCCTGGAGCCTATGGGGTTTAAGTGCGAAGTGCAGGATTTAGGCGGCAGCCGGGCAAATCTGATTGCTGTGCTGGACGGGGGAGACGGGCCGGAGCTTATGCTGAACGGACATCTGGATGTGGTGCCGGCCGTGGGAGAGTGGGACAGCAGTCCCTTTTCCATGGAAGAAAAGGATGGAAAGCTTTACGGCAGGGGAACCTGCGACATGAAAGGCGGGATAGCTGCCATGTGCGAAGCCGCCATGCGCTGCGCCGCCAGGAAAGAGCCATGAAGGGGAAACTGAAGCTTTTATTTGTGGCGGATGAGGAGTGCTCCAATCTGGGTACACTGAGTTATCTAAAGACCCATGAGAGAAGCGATTATGCCATCATAGGAGAACCCACCCGGCTGGAGGTGGCGGTTGCCCACCGTGGAGTATCCAGAGATTATATTGATGTAAAGGGAGCCCCCAGGCATGCAGCCCTCCGGCCGGGGAGGAGGACGCTGTGATGAAGGCATGCAGGGCAGTCCGGGCGGTAAAGGATATGAATGAAACGCTGCGCCATATCACACACCCGGTCCTCCCGCCTCCCAGCATTGCGGTTACCATGATGGAGGGATATGAGAAGGACAATGTGGTGCCGGGAAATGTACGCCTTCTCCTGGACTTTAGGATTCACCCGGGTATGGACCATGAACAGGTGGGGCAGTTTTTGGACAAAGGCTTTGAACAGGCCGGCATTGACGGCTTCCAGAGGACGCTGCATTTTTATATGCCGGCGGGGAGATTCCACAGGATGACCGGTTTGTGAAGCTGTGCCTTGAGGAACGGGAACGCCAGTTTGGAATCAAATCAGATCCACAGCCCTTTGACGCATCCTGTGAACAGTGTTTCCTGGCAAGGGAGGGAATCCAGACCGTTATCTGCGGTCCCGGAGATATTGCCCAGGCCCATACAGTGGGGGAATTTACCTGGGAAAAGCAGGTGCGGGATGCCGTGAGCCTGTATGAGAGAATCATAGACAGGGTTTTGTATAAAACAAATTACATATAAATAAGGAGAGATGAAGATGAGAGACGTATACGAGGTTTTAAAAGAAAAAGGAATCACTTTGCCGCAGCCGCCTGCCAAGGGAGGCGTTTATACACCGGTACAGGAGCTGGGGGAGAAATTTCTCTATTGCTCAGGCTGCGGTCCGGATCTGGGAAACGGCAATACGGTAGTGGGCAAACTGGGAAAGGACCTGACAGTGGAGGATGGCCAGAAAGCGGCATACAACTGCGTGCTGAACCTGCTGGCAAACTTAAATGAAAAGACCGGGGATTTGAACCGAATCAAGAGATTCGTGAAGGTTCTGGCTTTTGTGAACAGCGCGGATGACTTTGGGATGCAGCCCCAGGTGGTTAACGGGGGCTCCAATCTGATTGCCGGACTGTTCGGTGAGGAAGCAGGACTTCCGGCGCGTTCTGCCATTGGAACCAACGCCCTTCCGGGGGAATCGCTTGTGAGATTGAGGTTCTGGTGGAGCTTAAATAGAAGCGGGAACATATAAACAGGAATCAAGAGAGTGGACGGGACGGACGTAAATATGGATTCGTACCCGTCCGTTTTTCTGTCTGTTTTTAAATTATTCTTGGTTCTGTCCATTTCTTTGATTCCTTATGTCTTGTAAAAGCCTGCCCCCTGCTATATAATGGATAGCATAAAAAGTCAGGACATCCCAAAAAGGGGAGCTGACAACAGGATACGGAGGAAAATGCAATGAAAATGGTAATCATCGAGCCGCTGGGAGTGGAAGAAGGAAAGCTTTTAGCTATGGCAAAGGAGTCCCTTGGGGACAGGGTGGAGATTGTGTATTACAACACAAAGACAACGGACACCGCAGAGCTGATAGAGAGGGGAAAGGATGCTGAAATCATTGTGGTATCCAATCTGCCTCTGAATGCCCAGGTCATAGAGGGATGCAGAAACTTAAAGCTTCTGGCCGTGGCATTTACAGGCGTGGACCACATTGCCATGGATGTGTGCAGGAAGAACGGTGTCATGGTGTGCAACTGCGCCGGATATTCCACCTGCGCCGTGGCGGATCTGGTGTTCGGCATGTTAATCAGCCTGTACAGAAATGTGATTCCCTGCGACAAAGTCTGCCGGGAGGAGGGCACCAAGGACGGCCTGGTGGGATTTGAACTGGAAGGCAAGACGTTTGGCGTGGTGGGAACCGGGGCCATCGGCCTTCGTGTGGCAGCCATAGCCCAGGCATTTGGATGCAGGGTATTGGCTTACAGCAGGACTGCCAGGGATGTGCCCGGCGTCCGCTATGTGGATTTGGAGACACTGCTGGCTGAATGCGACGTGGTTTCCCTCCACACCCCTCTCACGGAGGAAACCAGGGGACTGATGAATGAGGAGCGCATCGGATTGATGAAGAAGAACGCGGTGCTCATCAACACGGCCAGAGGGCCTGTGGTGGACAGCGATGCCCTGGCAAATGCTCTGAAGGAGGGCAGGATTGCGGGCGCTGTATTGATGTGTTTGAAAACGAGCCGCCGGTCAGGAAGGACCACCCGCTGTTTTCAGCGCCAAACACCATTGTGACGCCCCATGTGGCATTTGCCACCAGGGAAGCCCTGGTAAAACGGGCTGTCATTGTGTTTGACAATGTGGTAAACTATCTGGATGGAACTCCGGGAAATGTGATTGGGTGATATCTGTATGAAAAAAGTCAGGAAGCATATCATATTTTCCGGCAGGGTGCAGGGGGTGGGTTTCAGGTACACCTCCTGTTACCTTGCCCGCCCCCTGGGCCTTACCGGGTGGGTGAAGATCTGTGGAACGGCGATGTGGAGATGGAGGTCCAGGGAGATCCGCTGGCGATTGGCCGATTCTTAAGGAATCTGGAGCAGGGTAGGTTCATACACATTGAACATATGGAAGCAGAAGACATTCCGGTGATTGAAGAGGGCAGTTTCAGGGAAATATATTAATAGCAGTGGAGGTTTTATGTTTGGGATAATAGTGGCGGGAAAACGGGTATATGATAAATTTGCTGAGGATGAGATGACGGTCTACGCGGCCCAGGTCTCCTTTTTTATCATACTCTCCGTGGTGCCATTTATCATGCTGCTTTTGACAGCGGTCCAGATGATTCCGAGCATCAGCAATGCCAGGTTCATGGAATTGATTGTGGGCCTGGTGCCGGTGGATTACAAGTCTCTGGCATTTCGGTTGGTAAATGACCTGTCCTTAAAGTCTCCGGCAACCATGATCTCCGTCACGGCCGTCACGGCACTGTGGTCCGCGGGCCGCGGTATGTTCAGCGTGGCCAGAGGCTTGAACCGTGTAAACGGCTACGGGGAAAAGCGCTGGTATGTGATTAACAGGCTGATTTGTTCAGGATACACCATTGTGTTCATCCTGGTGTGTATCCTGTCCCTGGGCCTGCTGGTGTTCGGCAACATGATTCAGGCGTTTATGGTGAACCGTTTTCCATCATAGCGGATGTGACCACCCACATCATTAGTTTCAGGGCCCTGTGGGCGATGATGATACTGATTATATTTTTCCTGGGAATCTATACCTTTGTGCCGGATAAGAGGCTGAAGCTCAGGGACCAGCTTCCGGGAGCCGTGTTCTCCACGGTTGGGTGGATGGCCTTTTCCTTTGCCTTTTCCCTGTATTTCAGCCATATAGGGGGAAAGAATTACTCTTATATGTATGGAAGCCTTACAGCCATTGTGCTGCTGCTTCTGTGGCTTTATTTTTGCATGTGCATCCTGTTCTTCGGGGCGGAAATCAATTATTTCTGGAAGGAACTGTTTCCCGGGGAAACCCCGGAGTGACCGGAGCATGCCTGTCTCTTGGATAAGGGGCAGGCTGTTTTTGTCTTTTTGGTGAAACGGTCAGGCGGCTGGTCCTGGCATCGTCGCTGACGCACAGATAATCCGGGCTGTCCGGGGCAAACAGGCGGTTTGGCACGCCTTCCCACCTGCGGTACACAACCAGGGGACAGGAGCACAGTTCCTTAAGGGAAATAGAATTCGCCCCGGGATGGGGAAAGAAACAGCGTTCCCCCACAGCCATCATGATTTCACCGGATAAAAACAATATTTTATATATGGTTGATTCTATGTTATAATACCAGGCAGTGTGAAAAAATACAATGGATTCCGGCAGAGGAGTGAAAGACAATTATGAAACGATTGTTCAGTTATATGAAGGATTACAAGCTAGAAAGCATACTGGGGCCGCTGTTTAAAATGCTGGAGGCCAGCTTTGAACTGTTTGTGCCCCTGGTGGTGGCCCGCATGGTGGACGTGGGAATCCGGGGCAGGGACAGCGGATACATCCTTAAGATGGGAGGCGTTCTGGTGCTTCTGGCTCTGATTGGCCTGGCATGCTCCCTGACGGCCCAGTATTTTGCCGCCAAGGCAGCCACGGGGGCAGCCACCTCCCTGCGCAACGACCTGTTTTCCCATATAGGAAGATTGTCCTACACAGAGATAGACACAGTGGGCACGGCTGCGCTTATCACGAGGATGACCAGCGACATCAATCAGGTGCAGAGCGGTATCAACATGACGCTGCGCCTGCTGCTGCGATCACCCTTTGTGGTATTTGGCGCCATGGTCATGGCCTTTACCGTGGACGTGCGCTCGGCCTTTGTTTTCGCAGTCACCATACCGGTGCTCTGCGTGGTGGTGTTCGGCATCATGCAGTCAGCATGCCGCTCTATAAATCCGTGCAGAGACAGCTGGACAAGGTGCTGTTAACCACCAGGGAAAACCTGCTGGGGGTCCGTGTCATCCGCGCCTTTAACAGACAGAAAAGTGAGACGGAGAAATTTGACCGGGAAAACGGAAACCTGGTCAGGATGCAGGTGTTTGTGGGAAAGATATCCGCCCTGTTAAACCCTGTGACCTATGTCATTATAAACATAGCCGTGGTGGCCGTCATATGGGTGGGAGCGGAACAGGCGGACAGCGGTATCATTACCCAGGGAAAGGTGATTGCCCTGGTAAATTACATGTCCCAGATTCTGGTAGAGCTCATAAAGATGGCAAACCTGATTATCATTATATCCAAGGCAGTTGCCTGCATGAACCGGGTGGACAGCATATTTAAGGTGGAGAGCAGCATTGAGGACAAGGGGAGCGCGGCTCCCGGAAACCCGGTTTTCAGAATTCCGGTTCTCAGAATTCCGGTTCTCAGAATCCCGGCCCGCAGAATTCCGGCCCGCAGAATCCCGCATTACGGATTCCCAAGGTAGAGTTTAAAGATATGGAATTCGTGTATGCGGGGGCAAAGGAGCCGGCCTTAAAGGATATTTCCTTTTGTGCCATGGCAGGACAGACCATAGGCGTCATAGGCGGAACCGGATCCGGTAAATCCACCCTGGTGAACCTGATTCCCCGATTTTACGATGCCGCCTCAGGGCAGGTCCTGGTGGACGGGACAGATGTAAAGGAATATTCTCTGGATGAGCTGCGGGACAAAACCGGAGTGGTGCCGCAGAAATCCGTACTGTTTAAGGGAACGCTGCGGGACAATATGCGCTGGGGAAAACAGGACGCGTCGGATGAGGAAATCTACCGGGCTCTGGATACGGCCCAGGCCCGGGAGTTTGTGGATTCCAAGGGAGAGGGACTGGATCTATACATTGACCAGGGAGCCATAACCTCTCAGGAGGACAGCGCCAGAGGCTGACCATAGCCAGGGCCCTGGTGAGGAGGCCGGAAATCCTGATTATGGACGACAGCGCTTCGGCCTGGACTTGCCACGGATGCCAGTCTGAGAAAGGCTATCCGGGAGAACACCGGGGATATGACCGTATTCATTGTATCACAGCGGGCCACTACCATTAAGAGCGCTGACACCATCCTGGTGCTGGACGAGGGACGTCTGGCCGGCATGGGCACCCATAAGGAGCTTCTTAAGGACTGCCAGGTATACAGGGAGATCTGTCTGTCACAGCTTTCAAAGGAGGAGGTGGAACGGGATGAGCAGTAAGAAGGGATTGGACAATAAAAGGAGCAGGGAGACCCTGAAACGAATTCTTAAATATATCAGCCAGTACAAGTGGAGCGTAATCCTGTCTCTGCTCCTGGCCTTTATCACGGTGGCCCTTACCCTGTACGTGCCTATCCTGACAGGCCGGGCCGTGGACCATATAGTTTCAGCCGGGCATGTGGATTTCGCCGGGTTAAGGGGAATCCTTATGAGGATACTGGGAGCAGTGGCTGTTACGGCCGTTTCCCAGTGGCTCATGAACCATATCAACAACATCATCACCTACCGGGTTGTGAAGGATATCCGGACCAGGGCTTTCAACCATCTGGAGGTGATGCCTCTAAGCTATATAGATGTCCACCCATCCGGTGATATTATAAGCCGTATTATAGCGGACACAGACCAGTTCTCAGAGGGCCTTCTCATGGGATTTACTCAGCTGTTTACAGGCGTTCTGACCATAGCGGGCACGCTGCTGTTCATGCTTTCCATCCAGCCTGTCATCACGGCGGCGGTGGTGGTGCTGACGCCTATATCCCTGTTTGTGGCCAGCTTTATCGCCAAAAAGACGTTTGTCATGTTCCGCAAGCAGTCAGAGACCAGGGGCGAGCTGACCTCCCTGACCGATGAGATGCTGGGCAATATGAAGGTGGTTCAGGCCTTCGGATATCAGGAGGAGGCACACAAGCGGTTTGAGGAGATTAATACACGTCTGGCCAGATACAGCCTGAGGGCAACCTTTTTCTCATCCATAACCAACCCGGCCACCCGGTTTGTAAACAGCCTGGTCTATGCTGCCGTGGGTATCGCAGCGCCTGTGGGGCTATCCGGGGATTCATCACAGTGGGACAGCTGACCAGTTTCCTGAGCTATGCCAACCAATACACAAAGCCCTTTAATGAGATATCAGGTGTGGTGACAGAGCTGCAGAATGCCCTGGCGTCCGCTGCCCGCGTGTTTGAGCTGATTGATGAGAAAACCATCATAGAGGACAGGGAGGACGCAAAGGTACTGCGCGACGCAAAGGGCAGCGTGGAGCTTAAGCAGGTTTGCTTCTCCTATACGCCGGAGAAAAAGCTGATTGAGGATTTTACCTATCGGTACGGCCCGGACAGAGGGTTGCCATCGTAGGACCGACCGGCTGCGGCAAGACCACCATTATCAATCTGCTGATGCGTTTTTACGACGTGGATTCCGGAGCTGTCAAGGTGGAGGGAACCGACATACGGGATGTGACCAGGGAGAGCCTGAGGACCAGCTACGGCATGGTGCTTCAGGACACATGGCTTAAGTCAGGTACCATCCGGGACAACATTTCCTATGGACATCCGGAAGCATCTGAGGAGGAAATCATCCGGGCAGCCAGGCAGGCTCACGCCCATGGATTTATCATGCGGATGCCGGATGGATACGACACCGTTATCAGCGAGGACGGAGGAAACCTGTCCCAGGGGCAGAAACAGCTGCTCTGCATTGCCAGGGTCATGCTGTGCCTTCCGCCTATGCTTATACTGGATGAGGCCACATCTCCATTGACACCAGGACGGAGATAAAGGTGCAGAAGGCCTTCGCGCAGATGATGGAGGGCAGAACCAGCTTTATTGTGGCTCACAGACTGTCCACCATCGGGAGGCGGATGTGATTCTGGTCATGCGGGACGGTAAGATTGTGGAAAAGGGTAAGCATGAGGAGCTTCTTGGGATGAATGGTTTTTACGCGGATATTTACAATGCGCAGTTTTGTGAGAGGGTAGTACGCAGGGAATGATGTGAGAGAAGGGGGCGGGCATATGGGAGAGGGACAGATGATGTCTGAATTGTATCAGGAGAATATGAAGCGGCAGAACAAAAACAGGAGATGGAAGGACGGGTTGGCCTTCCTATGTATCCTGCTGGGAAGCCTGATTGTAGCTGTCAACATGAACACCTTTGTGGAGCAGGGAGAGCTGGTGCCGGGAGGGTTTACCGGTCTGGCCAAGCTGATTCAGAGAATCGGCCTCAGCTTCTATGATGTTCAAATATCATTCACATTTCTGAATGTGCTTTTTAACGCGGTTCCGGCCGTGTTCGCCTACCGGCTGGTGGGAAAGAAATTTACTATCCTGTCCTGTATCTGCCTGCTGACAGTGTCAGTTCTGGTGGATGAGCTGCCGGTGGTTCCCATCACTGGGGATATCCTGCTGATATCAGTCTTTGGCGGTATCTTAAACGGCCTGGGGATGAGTCTGGTGCTCAACAGCAGGGCATGCGGCGGGGGAACGGACTTCATCGCCATGTCGCTGTCGGCAAAATACAAGGTCTCCACCTTCAACTATATGCTTTTATTCAGTGCGGTTATCATACTGATATCAGGAACCATTTTCGGAATGGATAAGGCACTATATTCCATTATTTTCCAGTTCTGTAATACTCAGGTTATCAATACCTTTTACAAGAAATATAAGAAAAAGACGCTTCTTATTGTGACGGATAACCCGGCGGCCGTGTCCGCGGACCTGCTGGAGCTGACCAACCACAGCAGCACGATTTTAAAGGGCTTCGGCTCCTACTCAGCCAATAAGAAATACCTGATTTATACGGTGCTCTCGGACAGTGATGTGAGGAAAATGAAGAAACGGATAAGGGAACAGTACCCGGATACCTTTGTGAACGTTATCAATTCCAGCGACGTGGTGGGGAATTTTTACATACAGCCCCTGGAGTGATCGCTCTCTGGGATGAGCTGCATCTTAATGGAATCTTTAGCTGACATTTTCCCAATCTTTATGTATAATAGTCCTTGAAACAAATCAATCTATGTAATATGAAGGAGGAATTATTTACCATGGAATCTGACCCTGAAGCGGCCAATATTTTATTCCAAATCACAATCTTAGTCATCCTGACATTAATCAATGCATTCTTTGCAGGCTCGGAGATGGCTGTGGTATCTGTCAACAAGAACAAGATCCACCGCCTGTCCGAGCAGGGCAACAAAAACGCAGCGCTCATAGAGCGTCTGATGAAGGACTCAACGATATTCCTGTCCACCATCCAGGTGGCTATCACCTGGCGGGTTTTTTCTCCAGTGCGTCGGCGGCTACCGGTATCGCCCAGGTGCTGGCGGTGCGGATGGCCCAGTGGAACGTACCCTACAGCCGGACCCTGGCAGGAGTTGTGGTGACCATCATCCTGGCTTATTTTAACCTGGTGTTCGGTGAGCTGGTGCCTAAGCGGATTGCCCTGCAGAAAGCGGAGGCCTTCAGCCTGTTCTGCGTACGACCCATTTATTATATATCACGTATCATGAATCCCTTTATAAAGCTGCTTTCACTGTCCACCAGCGGCTTCCTGAAGCTGATTGGCATGCACAATGAGAACCTGGAGACAGATGTGTCCGAGGAAGAAATCAAGTCCATGCTGGAGACGGGAAGCGAGGCAGGCGTGTTCAATGACATTGAGAAGGAGATGATTACGTCAATATTTTCCTTTGATGATAAGAGGGCCAAGGAAGTGATGGTGCCCAGACAGGATATGGTGGCCCTGGATATCAATGAGCCCCTTGAGGAATTCCTGGATGAGATTCTGGAATCCATGCATTCCAAGATTCCTGTGTACGAAGGGGAGATTGACAACATCATAGGCGTTTTGTCCACAAAGGCGCTGACCATTGAGGCCAGGAGGACTTCCTTTGATAAACTGGATGTCCGCGCTCTTTTAAAGCCGGCCTTTTTTGTGCCGGAGAACCGCAGAACAGACGCCCTGTTCCGGGAGATGCAGGCAAATAAGATTAAACTGGCGATTCTGATTGACGAATACGGCGGCGTGTCCGGCATGGTGACTCTGGAGGATCTGATTGAGGAGATCGTGGGTGATATCCATGAGGAATACGAGGAGGAGGAGCCGGAGCTTACGGAGTTGGAGCCTCATAAGGTTTACCGGGTGTCAGGCGGCATTACCCTGTTTGATTTGAAGGAGGAAATGCATCTGCATATGGACAGCTCCTGTGATACCCTGTCCGGGTACTTAATGGAACAGCTGGGGTATATACCGTCCCGGGAACAGCTTCCCCTGACAGTGGTTACACCGGAAGCTGATTATGAGATATTGGAAATGGAAGACAGAGTCATAGAATGGGTGAAGCTGACCCTTAAGGAGACAAAGAAAGAACAGGAAGAATGATGTACAGGGCATGGTACAAAGGAGGGAAAGTGAATGAGTTTTCTGTTGGAAGGCATTACGGCGGTAACCTGGCAGCAGGCAGTCATGTATGTGGTGGGAATTATCCTGATTTGGCTGGCGGTTAAGAAGGAATATGAGCCTTCGCTTCTTCTGCCCCTGGCTTTGGCGCATACTGGTAAACCTGCCGTATTCCGGCGTGGTGGACCAGATGGTACAGGGAAAGATACCTGCGGCCGGAATCATAGAATGGCTGTTCAAGACAGGTATCGAGCCTCGGAGCCATGCCAATCCTGCTTTTTATCGGAATTGGCGCCATGATTGATTTCGGACCATTGCTGAGCCAGCCGGTACTGTTTTTGTTCGGGGCGGCGGCCCAGTTCGGAATCTTTGCAGCCATCCTTATTGCGTGTCTTATGGGGTTTGATCTGAGGGATGCCGCCTCAATCGGCATCATTGGAGCTGCGGACGGACCCACCTCCATCCTGGTATCCCAGTTCTGGGGTCCGGGTACATCGGCCCCATTGCGGTGGCGGCCTATTCCTATATGGCCCTGGTTCCCATTATCCAGCCCTTTGCCATACGGCTGGTGACCACCAGGAAGGAGCGCCGCATCCATATGGAGTATAATCCCAAGAGTGTGAATAAACAGCTGCGCATTGCATTTCCCATCGCCGTGACTATCATAGTGGGCCTGATATCACCCCAGTCCGTGGCCCTGGTGGCTTCCTCATGTTCGGAAACTTACTTCGGGAATGTGGCGTCCTGGGAAGCCTGAGACAGACGGCCCAGAATGAGTTTGCCAATATAATTACCCTGCTCCTGGGCATCACCATCTCGTTCAGCATGAGGGCGGAGCAGTTCGTGAACCCGGCCACATTGATGATTATGGTCCTGGGTCTGGTGGCCTTTGTATTCGACACCGTCGGCGGCGTGCTTTTTGCCAAGCTGATAAATGTATTCCTCAAGATGGCGGGTAAGAAACCGGTGAATCCCATGATTGGAGGCTGCGGCATATCCGCATTCCCCATGTCCTCCAGGGTGGTACAGAAGATGGCTGCCAGGGAGGAGCCGGGCAATATTATACTGATGCAGGCTGCCGGCACCAATGTATCGGGCCAGGTGGCATCGGTTATTGCCGGTGGTCTGGTCATCAGCATTGTGTCCCAGTATCTGTAGGGCGGCGGAAATGAAGTTTCAAACAGGCTTTGGAGCCGGCAGCAAAGGAGGAGGCGTATGAATATGGAACACGTAGGGATTGCTCTGGAAATTATGGGAAAAGGCATGGGCGGAATCTTTGCGGCCACTATCATCATTATGGCCGCGGTGATGGTATTGGGCCGAATAACGAAGGACCATAAGGACGGCAAAGAATAGTTGTCCGGGAGAAGAGAATAAACAGGAAGGCTGGGAGTATTCCCGCTAAATCTGTCAATGTTTCCTGCTACGGGAAAGTCGGGGAAATGCTAATATCAAACATTGCAATCTTGCAAATTTATAATCTATGGTAGAATAAAACCCTACACTATAACACCAGACTTTTCGACTATGGTATTCTTTGGGGAGAATGGAGGCGAAAAACAATGAACACGTACAAAACCGCGGAAGTTGCCGCAATCATTGGCATACACCCGAATACGGTTCGCTTATATGAAAAGCTGAAATTGATACCAAAGCCGGAACGTCTGGCGAACGGCTATCGTGTATTTACAGAATTTCATGTAATGCAATGTAAGTTAGTGCGGATTGCATTCCAAGTAGAGATATTGCAGAATGGATTAAGAAAGAAAATAGCTCGAATGATTACAGTTGCGGCAACAAAAGATTTTGATACTGCAATCATACTCACAAAAGACTACTTAAAACAACTTCAACAGGAACGCAATCATGCTGAGGAAGCGATTGAGATTGTAAAAACAATTTTGGCGGGGAATGAAAGTGAAAACACACAATGTCTGAAACGTAAGGAAGTATCGGAAATCCTTGAGATTTCTATGGACGCTCTGAGAAATTGGGAAATGAATGGCTTGCTTACCGTCAAGCGAAAAGATAACGGGTATCGTGTATATACGGATGAGGATATACAGCGTCTAAAAATTATTCGTTCATTAAGATGTGCAAACTATTCTTTAGAAGCAATCTTACGGTTGCTGCAACAATTATCCAAAAATCCCGATACAGATATTCGTGCTGCGCTGAACACACCAAAACAGACAGATGATATTATTTCTGTCTGCGACAGGTTAATCGTATCTCTTTTATCAGCGGAAAGAAATGCAAACACTCTTTTACAAATGCTTAAAGAAATGCAGATAAAATTTTTATAACCCTACACTTTGCCACCAATGTTCCCATTGGTGGTATTCTTTTTTCACGAAAACAAAGGAGGTCTTAACTATGCAAACTGCAATCAAAGTAGAGCAGTTGTCAAAAGCCTATGACAATCTGCTTGCAGTAGACAAAATCAATCTGTCCGTCAAGTGTGGCACTGTTTACGGGCTTCTTGGTGCAAACGGTGCGGGGAAAAGCACAACGATAGAATGTATTTTAGGCACAAAAAATGCTGATAGTGGAACAGTGTCCGTATTGAACTGCAATCCCCAAAAAGATAGATGCCGCCTGTTCCAAAAAGTTGGTGTCCAATTTCAAGAGGGAGATTATCAGCCGGAAATTAAAGTATCAGAGTTATGCGGGGAAACCGCCTGCCTGTATGAAGCCCCCGCGGATTGGAAAAGCCTTTGCGAACAATTTGGCATAGGCAGCAAGATTGGTAATGCAGTAAAAAGTCTGTCCGGCGGCGAGCGTCAACGGTTATTTATCGTGCTTGCCTTAATTCCTAACCCGGATTTGGTATTCCTTGATGAACTTACTACCGGACTGGACGCAAAAGCCCGTCGTGACGTTTGGAAAATCCTGCAAGAGCTGAAACAGAGGATTGACTATTTTTTTAACCTCTCACTTTATGGACGAGGTGGAAATCTTATGTGACGAGATTTGTATTTTGAAACAGGGAAAAGCAGTATTTTACGGTACGGTTGAACAGGCAAAAGCAGTAAGCGGCTGCGAAAAGTTTGAGGACGCTTATCTCATGCTTTCCGGTGAGGAGGTTGGAGAATGAAATCATTCTTGATACTTTTGAAAAATGAATTAAAACTTAATATCCGAAATATGAATATGGTTATTTTTGCTGTTATTATGCCGCTTATTGTCTTAGTTATTCTTGGCTTTATTTACGGAACAAAACCCGCCGTAGAGGGAACGGCATACACCTTTATGGAACAGTCTTTCGGCGCGCTTTGCTGCATTTCCATTTGCGCGGGTGGGCTTATGGGGCTGCCCCTTGTGGTTTCGGAATATCGGGAACGAAAGATTTTGAAGCGTTTTCAAGTTACCCCTGTCAGTCCTACAAAATTACTTGCTGTTGAATTTGTAATTTACATGATATATTGTGTTGTATCAATTCTGACCCTTTTCCCTGTCGCTATGCTGTTTTGGAAAATCAAAATACATGGTTCTTTTCTCTTGTTTTTGGGAAGTTGGTTTTTGACTATGGTATCAACGTTAAGCATTGGTCTGTTAGTTGGGGGAATTGCTAAAAACATGAAAAGTGCAAGTGTGATTGCCTGTATTTTGTACTTCCCCATGCTTATTTTTTCAGGGGCAACACTTCCTTTTGAAGTTATGCCCTCTGCCATGCAGAAAATTATCAGAATTTTTCCTTTAACACAGGGCATTCAGTTAATGAAAGCGACGTTTCTTGGATTGTCAGTTGACAACGCATTGCTTCCGGTTGTTGTTATGTGTGCTGTTACAATAATCTGTTTTGGTATTTCCGTAAAATATTTCAAGTGGGAATAAAAATACACCTATAATTAAAAAAATATGCCGGACGACGGAAAAAGAAAAAAACGTCGTCACGCAGATGTTTTGTCATGCTGTTTTTTTAGAAGCGGCGGTTTTTGAGAAATCAGAGCCGCCGTTTCATTTTGGAATAATCTTGATTTATTATTCCTTGTCCGTTGGTGATTTGTTAAAAGAATCCCGTCCACCGTTGGGGAGAAATCTGCCAGCTGTTTAGACGTTTGCTGTAATACCTCCTGCTGGAAAGAAAGGGAGTGAAAAAATGAGTTATTCCGCAGAATACAAGGAGCATATCGAGTACACCTTTGCCGCCTTTTGTAAAATTGTTCTCCGTAATGCGTCTATCAGCGCATACCGTGACTTCGGGCGGAAGCAGAAACGGGAAGTATCACTTGACTATCTGATCTCTGTAACGCCTTTTGAGCCGTTCACAACAGATAATTATCTTGAACAGTATGACAAGCCAACTGTCTTTGTTGGGAAAGGGCAAGAGGTTATTGTGGCAAGCAAAAGATTAGCAGACGCATTATGCAGACTGTCGGAGCAAAGGCGGGTTGTCCTGCTGATGTACTTTTTCTTGGATATACGGACGAAAAAATCGGGAAGATGTACGGGCGCAACAGAAGCACAGCCTATTTCAGTTTGTTGGTTGATACTGTTTTATGCGTAGCAGCATTCCTGTTTACTTTTTCAGTAATGGAAGGACTCCCTGGTCTCCAATCAGGGGAATCAGGCATTGTCCCTTTCATCCAGGTTTGCCAGATAATATTTGGTTTCCTTTGCAATCACACCGGACAGAAGCAGGACGGCAATCAGGTTAGGAATAGCCATCAGGGCATTGAGTGTATCGGCAATGGACCAAACCAGTTCCAGCTGCATGACAGGGGCGGCCACCAGTACCGCAATCCATGCCACACGATATGGGATTACACCCCGCTTGCCCATAAGATACTCCAGGCAGCGCTCACCATAGTAGGACCAGCCCAGGATGGTGGAATAGGCGAAGGTAATGATGCCCACGATGAGTATGGGCTGGCCGATGTATGGAATCAAGCTGAAGGATGCATTGGTCAGTTCACCGCCGGACAGGTTGGTGACATTTATGGTATCGTGACCGATGATGCTGCTGACCAGTACCAGCCCCGTCATGAGGCATACCACAACCGTATCCCAGAAGGTGCCGGTGGCAGACACAAGGGCCTGGCGTACCGGGTTGCGGGTCTGGGCAGCAGCGGCCACTATGGGGGCGGAGCCCATGCCGGATTCGTTGGAGAAAGTCCTCTGGCGATTCCGTATCGGGCGGACATCATGATACCGGTTCCTGCCAGGCCCCCCGCAATGGAACGGACCTCAGTGAAAGCGCTTTTGAAGATGACGGAAAGGGTCTGCCCCAGGAACGCGCGGTTGATGAACAGAATCACGAGGCAGCCCATCACATAGAAGAAGGCCATAAAAGGAACCAGCTTTTCGCATACCCTGCGATGAATTTCACGCCTCCGAAAATAACCAGGCAGGTAATGCCTCCCGTGACAAGTCCAACTGCAAGACTGATGGACCAGGGGTATGTATCCAGAAAGCTCTTAAGACCTTCGGAGCCGGCCATAATGACAGGGGCCACATTGCTGTTTACAATGCTAGAAATGGCGTTGACCTGTACGCCGCATCCTATGCCGAAGGATGTGAGGGTTCCCAGGACAGCGAAGGTAATGCCCAGCCATCGCATGCCTAGACCGCGTTCCAGGGCATACATGGCGCCTCCCAGCATGGTTCCGTCCTTGGTGCGCACCCTGTATTTTACCGCAATCAGGGATTCGCCGTATTTGGTGGCAATGCCGAATACGCCTGTGAGCCAGCACCAGAGCACCGCGCCCGGTCCTCCAAGGGCAATGGCTGTTCCCACGCCTATGATATTTCCTGTGCCGATGGTGGAGGCAGAGCAGTGGTCAGAGCCGCAAACTGGCTGATATCACCGTGGGAATCAGGGTCCCTGGTGACGGACAGACGGATGCCTGTGAAGGTCCTGCGCTGGATAAATCCGGTTCGGAAGGTGAGAAAGAGATGGGTTCCGAAGAGAAGGCCGATCATGGGAATGCCCCAGAGGCAGTTGTTGATGCCTTCCACAATGCTGCTTACCAATTCCATAATGATACCTCGTTTCCCCGCGGCCGCAGTATTTTGTGAGGGATACGGCTTTGGTGTGAATAATATCAATTAATCTACCACAAAAAATGGAAAAAGCAAGAAAATACGGTTTTGAGTATTGAAATAGGGATAAAACAATAAAAAATATGGATTTTATTAATGAAACAGAAAAATATATCAAAAAGCCCGGAAAGGCTGTATGCCTGTATACATGTCTGGCAAGGAGGACATATGGGAAAAAGCATGTCAGATAACTACCCGGCGCGGCCTTAAGGCAGACAGCCATTGCGTCGGGATAAGGGAAGCCGAGGAGGCTTTGGCACACATCCGCGAGTGGGATTTTTCACACGTAGACAACCGGTACAGTGAGGAAGCTTGCCCTGGGATTACAGGAAAATCATCCTGCTTGGGGACAGGGATTATCTTCTGGACGATGGACACAGGGAGAGGCGAATTTCTGCTTTCACTGGGCCATCCATACAGCAGGACCAGCGCTGCGAGGCATACCCTCTCAATGTGGAGCTGTGTCCAAAGGTTCTGGTGCCGTTGGGAATTGATTTCAGAGAGCGCCGGGCAATCTGCCGTTGCCTTTTCCGGGGATGAAGCTGAAGGAGCAGTCCAAAAAGCTTAAATAAAGAAGAAACCGGCACCCCCCACGGTTTGCAGTGGCGGATGAAGCCGGTTTTTCATTGTAATATGAATCATAAAGGTTTAAGATTTACAAAAACCTGCATAAATGATTTTATTCACAGCTGCGAGGCAATGGCTGCCTATACATTAAAGCGGAACAGCACAACGTCGCCATCCCTCATGACGTATTCCTTGCCCTCGGAACGTACCAGGCCCTTTTCCTTGGCCGCATTCATGCTGCCGCAGGCCATCAGGTCGTCGTAGTTGACTACCTCGCGCGGATGAATCCACGCTCAAAGTCGCTGTGAATCTTTCCTGCTGCCTGGGGCGCCTTGGTTCCCACCTTGATGGTCCATGCACGGCTCTCCTGGGGACCTGCTGTCAGGTAGCTCATAAGGCCCAGGATGCGGTAGCTGGCCGCAATCAGTTTCTCCAGACCGGACTCTGTTAGGCCCAGGTCGTCTAAGAACATCTTTTTCTCATCGTCGTCCAGTTCAGCGATTTCCTGTTCAATCTCAGCGCAGATAACAAATACTTCACAGTTGTTCTCGTCGGCAAATCCCCGGACTGACCGGACATACTGGTTGTCCGCGCCGTCGTCTGCAAGGTCATCCTCAGCCACATTGGCAGCAAAGATCACGGGTTTCCATGTAAGAAGGTTCAGGGTATTGATGAACTCCCTGGCATCATCGTCATCCGGCTCAAAGCTGCGGGCCAGCTTTCCGTCTTCCAGGTGGGCTTGATGGCTTTTAACAGCTCCACTTCCTTTGCCAGATCCTTGTTGTTGAACGCACCCTTGGACTGCTTGGCAATACGTCGCTCCAAAATCTCAATGTCGGAGAAAATCAGCTCCAGATTAATGGTCTCAATGTCGCGGAGGGGGTTAATACAGCCGTCCACATGAATCACATTGGGATCGTCAAAACAGCGTACCACATGTACGATGGCGTCCACCTCACGGATGTTGGACAGGAACTGGTTGCCCAGACCTTCACCTTTGGAAGCGCCCTTTACCAGACCTGCAATGTCCACGAATTCGATGACAGCTGGGGTGGTCTTTTCTGAGTTGTACATGGCGGTAAGTTTGTCCAGACGGACGTCGGGAACCGGAACACGCCTACGTTGGGGTCAATGGTACAGAACGGGGTAGTTGGCTGGATTCCGCACCTGCTTTGTCAAGGAATTGAAGAGGGTACTCTTGCCGACATTGGGGAGTCCTACAATACCTAATTTCATATGATTACCTTCCTATCTGTATGTGTTATATGATGGTTCAAATACGCCCGGGCTTTGGGCGGGGACGTTCTGATTCTATTACAGCTTTATTATCATATCATAAAAAGGGGGGAAATTAAAGGGGAAAATGTGAGTGGGTGGTTGATTGATAATATAGGCTTTTCTGGCAATAATAGTCATGATTGTATTTTTAAATACAGGCCACATGATGTTTAGCTGAGTGTTTAAATATTTAAGCATTTAAGTATTTAAGCATTTAAGTATTTCGGCAGTCAGGTGAAATTTGAAATTTCAGGATAGCAGGAGGTTATTAGATATGGAAGAAACAATTGTCGTTATCGGGGCCAACCATGGGGGGACGGCGGTTTTGAATACGATATTGGACCAGTTTCCGGGGAAAAGAGTGGTGGCGTTTGACAGGAACTCAAATATCAGTTTTCTGGGGTGCGGTATGGCGCTTTGGATTGGCGGGCAGATTTCAGGGCCAGAGGGGTTGTTCTATTCCAGTAAGGAGGCTTTTGAGGAAAAGGGCGCTGTCATTCATATGGAACAGAGGTTACCAGAATTGATTTTGACGGGAAGGTTGTATATGCCAGGGGAAAGGGCGGGGAGGACTTTGTGCAGGAGTATGATAAACTGATTCTGGCTACTGGGTCTGTTCCGCTGCGCCCTGAGATTGAGGGGATGGAGCTGGATAATGTGCAGTTTGTGAAGCTGTATCAGAATGCCAGGGATGTGATTGAAAAGCTTAAGGATACTTCTGTTAAGAAGGTGGCTGTGGTGGGCGCTGGATATATCGGGGTGGAGCTGGCTGAGGCGTTTAAGAGGAATGGCCGGGAGGTGGTTTTGATTGACCTGGCGGATACATGCCTGTCGGGATACTATGACAGGGAGTTTTCCGACAGGATGGCGCATAATCTGCAGGAGCACGGCGTGAAGCTGGCTTTTGGTGAGAAGGTGGTGAGACTGGAGGGCGGCAGACGGGTGGAACGGGTGGTTACGGACCAGGGGTGTTATGAGGCGGATATGGTGGTGTTCGGCATTGGGTTTAAGCCTAACACAGCCCTTGGACAGGGGAGGCTCAGGACTTTTGGAAATGGGGCATTCCTGGTGGACCGCAGGCAGGAGACAAGCGTACCTGGGGTGTATGCGGTGGGGGACTGCGCTACGGTTTACAACAATGCCATACAGGCCGCGGATTATATTGCCCTGGCTACCAACGCGGTGCGCTCCGGAATCATCGCGGCCCATAACGCGTGCGGTAAGGTTCTGGAATCCGTGGGAGTTCAGGGCTCCAATGGAATCAGCATATGGGGATTTCATATGCTCAGCACGGGAATCAGTCTGGCCAGGGCGGAGCGGATGGGGTATGACGCGGCGGCGGCTGATTATGAGGACTGGCAGAAGGCTGAGTTTATGGAGAACGGAAACCATAAGGTGAAGATACGCATTGTATATGACAGGAAATCCAGGATCATATTGGGAGCCCAGATGTGCTCGGATTATGATGTTTCATGGGCATTCACATGTTCTCCATGGCAGTGGAGGAACAGGTGACCATAGATAAGCTGAAGCTGTTTGATTTGTTCTTCCTTCCACATTTTAATAAGCCCTATAACTATGTGACTATGGCGGCGCTGGGGGCTGAGTAAGATGGATGCCGGGAACCGGATGAAATTGGGAACCGGAATGGGGCCGGCAAACAGGGGGGATTGGAGCTGGTAAATACCTTCTTGCTTTTTATACTGCTTCGGGGTAAAATGGGAAAGTATATCACTAAGGAAGGAGATTTTTCTTTATGGAAGCAGTTACGGGAGCGGATTTGAGTTTTGTGAATCTGGGTATTACCATAGAGCATCTGCCTAACAGCATCACTGTGTTTGGATTCAGGATTGCCTTTTACGGTATCATTATAGGCTTGGGATGCTGGCCGGCATGGCCATTGCGTGCTCAGACGCCAGGAGAAGAGGGCAGGACCCGGATATTTATCTGGATTTTGCGCTTTACGCCATCATATTTTCCATCATGGGGGCCAGGGCCTACTATGTTATTTTTGACTGGGCTAATTATAAGGATGATTTGCTGCAGATATTTAACCTCAGGCAGGCGGACTGGCTATTTACGGGGGTGTCATTGCGGCGGCCCTGACCCTTATCGTATTTACTAAAAAAGGAAGCTGTCCTTTTTCTCCATGGCTGACAGCGGCGTCCTGGGCCTGATTACAGGACAGATGATCGGCAGGTGGGGGAATTTCTTCAACTGTGAAGCCTTCGGCGGGTATACGAATAACCTGTTTGCCATGCGAATCCGGAAAAGCCTGGTGAATCCCGCATGATATCCCGGCAGCTTGTGGACAATGAGATTGTGGAGAACGGGATAGCCTATATTCAGGTGCATCCCACCTTCCTGTATGAATCCCTTTGGAACCTGGGCGTGCTGATGTTCATGCTGTGGTACAGGAAGCGCAAGAAGTTTGAAGGGAGATGCTGTGGGTGTATTTCTTTGGGTACGGACTGGGAAGGGTTTGGATTGAAGGTCTGAGGACGGACCAGTTAAAGATTCCGGGAACGGGATTTGCCGTGTCGCAGCTTTTATCGGCTGTGCTGGTGGGCGTGTCGGCGGCAGTGCTTGTTTACCGCCATCGTCACCCGAAAAAGGGGGACAAAGTGGAGGAATCCGCCTAAGATACGCACTCATCCCCCACTTTTGGGAAACCGGCAGGAAAGTGGTGGTGAAAATCATGGGATTGTCCCCCACCAGGGGCATGAAAGGCCGGAAAAATCAATATTTTGTGTCTGCTGCGGGACTCGTCCCACATATAGAGGCAGTTGCGGAAAAGCCCGCGGCTGCCTTATTTTTTCGCATTTTTTTATAAGATTTCCGTAAAAACTTCTTGCCATTTCCCAAAATCTGTACTATGATGGACATACAAGTGGTAGAAAGTGGTGCAAAGTGGTAGAAGATGGTTGTTAAGTGGATGAAGTGGGGGAT
>ENA-OQCK01000483-OQCK01000483.1-human-gut-metagenome-genome-assembly--contig:-NODE-483-length-21558-cov-3.116513_pt1 | contig 21558 bp, 31 predicted proteins | sample MGYA00242498_ERZ504578 | MGnify/ENA primary metagenome ERZ504578 (study PRJEB26092, sample SAMD00036229) | human gut metagenome | host: Homo sapiens | study: EMG produced TPA metagenomics assembly of...
GGAATCAGTGGAAGCGACGACCTGGTAGCCGAAGGCTCCGCAAGCTGGCTTCCATCTTGTACCTCATACTGAATGGGGAAATCAATGCGGACACCATCCTGTTCTGGGACGAACCCGAAGCCAACCTGAATCCGGCTCTTGTGAAAGTCGTGGCAAAGTTTATCCGTGTGCTTCAGGAATGCGGCTTGCAGATTTTCGTTCGCCACTCACGACTACCTGCTTACACATACTCTTTCTCTCTATTCCGAATATAAGGAACACACCAACATATCCGTTAAGTTCTTCGGCTTGAAAAAGAAGATAAGGGAATCATTGTGGAGGAAAGCGAAACCTTGGCAGGCATACAAAACAATCCGATACTGGAGGAATATGCGGCTTTTTACGATTTGGAACAGCAATTCATCAACAGATATGAGTAATTTTCAGGAAAGTGGCATAAACTTCAAGTTTCAGTCTCCCCAATGGACTGTTGTCAAGTATGACGAGCATTTGGCGCACAAAAAGGTAAGCAATGCCTTGCAGCCTACCAAAGCAGTGGACTTTTTAGGCATTCATGATAATGGACAGCTGTTTTTGATTGAGGTGAAGAATTATAGGGGGCACACGCACGATGAGGAGACCCGGAATGTTCTTCAGGCAAAAGGCGATGAGTTGATGCGCAGGATTGCCGTCAAAGTAAGGGACACGATTGCCACAGTTATCGGTTCTGCCCGTTTTTCCACAAATGACGAAGCATTTTTTACCCAAGTCAACCAATTGTTGGTTGATGACCGGAAGAAGATAGTCATCATTGCCTGCATAGAACTGGATGCGACAGACGACAAAGAGCGCAACCCCTGATTTCCACAGATATGTGGTGAAGGTTCCGTCAAACGCGCTCCACAAAACATTTCCGAAAAAGGTGTTGACAATTGCTCCCAGAAGCAGCGGCACTACCATCAAACCTCCCGGAATCTTCTTAACTGCCTGTAAAATCTTCATACTTAATGTTCCCCCTGTCCGGCTTTTATAAGCCTGATAATATTGTCTGCCGTATAAGCCAGGTTCTCCTGGCTGCGGTGTCTGCTGACGGAAAAATCCTGAGGAAGCCTGTTAATGGGGAACACCGCTGTCACACCCATATCGTAAGCCTTTCCAATCTCGTCGTCATCTGCTCCGCCTACCACCGCAATCACGGATTTGGCCTGTTTTTTAGCCCTCTCTGCAATTCCAATCACTACCTTGCCCCGCAGCTCTGGGAATCCAGCTTACCCTCGCCTGTAAGAATGTAGTCCGCGTCGCCTATGATTTCATCAAACCGCACCGTATCCAGCACGGTCTGAATCCCCATCTGAAGTCTGGATCCAAAGAACGCAATCATGCTGCGCCCATGCTCCGGCCGCCCTGTTCCCGGCACCTGGCTAATATCGGTTCCCGTTGCCTGGGCAATGACCCTGCTCAGATTCCTGATTCCCTCATCCAGCTGAAGGACCATGGCCTCATCCGCTCCCTTTTGGGGTCCGAAGATAAAGGACGCTCCTACAGGTCCGTACATGGGATTGTCGATATCGCACATGGTGACGATCTCCACCTGCTCCAGAAGGCTGTCCCTTCCGGACAGGTCGATTCTGTCAATATCGGCAGTTGTTCCGCCGGTGGGAATAAACTGCCTGCCGTCCCTGTCATAAAACCTAATGCCAACCGCGGCCGCAGCGCCGCAGCCTCCGTCGTTGGTGGATGATCCCCCCAGGCCCACAATGATTTTCTTCACACCTTTACGGGCTGCGGCCAGAATCAGCTGTCCCACCCCATAGGTGGTGGTAAGCCTTGGATCCTTCCTGTCCTCCACCAGGGGAAGCCCGGCGCAGGAAGCCATCTCGATAACAGCTGTCTGTCCTGCGTCTATCAGTCCGAAATAAGATTCCATGTCCTCAAAATAGGGATTCTTAACCGTGACATACTCCTTAACGCCGCCCACTGCCGTGATAAAGGCATCCACGGAGCCCTCTCCCCCGTCTGCCACAGGTATGGAGACGGTCCGGCTGTCAGGAAAATGCTTTTTTATCTTCTCATCCATCACTGCGCAAATCTGGCTGGAACTCAACGTCCCCTTAAATGAATCAGGTATTAATATAAACTTCAAATCCGTATCCCCCTCTTATCCTCTTACGATGACAGACACTCCGTCCGGAATCACTGTTACCTTATAATCTTCCTTATCAACATTGCCTTTGCCTTTTCCAGGGCCTCCTCCATGGTGTGGGCCGGAATCATGTGAAGCTCCTCCACCAGTTTATCGTCGCAGGAGGACACAAACACAATCCTGGCCTTTAACATGACCCTGGCAAAAATCTGTGACTGCCACTGGTCTATGATGGTTTCCTCCGGTTTTCTGTCCATAAAGGTCTTCATCATGCGGTTTAAGTCCTTTTCATCCCGGAAGGTCTCATGGAAATACTTGCCGCCGTGGCCGTCCGCTGCCTTGGAGAGCATGATGATGACTCCCCCCTCCTTTACCGTCACCTCCGCTGCCGTCATGCCCTTTACGGACTGGTAAATATTCTGGTCCAGAGGATAGCCTCCGTTTGTGGATATTACGATATCCGCTGGTACGGCATCCACCTGGCACTTGGAAGCCAGGAATTCCCTGCCCACACGGTGGGCCAGGTCGCAGTCCCCCGCCACTGCAAAAATGGGTTCATGGGCGGAGTCAATCACCACATTGACGATAAAGTCCAGTCCCGCCACCCTGGCGGCGTACAGCATGTCATTGTGAATGGGGTTGCCCTCAATGATGCCGGTCCTGGAGTGGGGATCGTCGATAAAGGCCGAGTTATGGTTGTACATAACCGTCTCACGGCTGGCCACGCCCGGAAGCACGCTTTTTCTACCGCCTGAAAATCCGGCAAAGAAATGGGGCTCAATAAATCCTTCCGCAACCAGCAGGTCTGCTTCCACTGCCAGTTTGTTGATATACAGGTTTCCGCCTGAAGGCAGCTTGCCCAGACAGACCATATTATCCGTATCATCACAGTCATGGACTATGATGGTCTCATTTTCCGTAATCTCAGGGCCAAACTTTGACTCCAGCTCCTCCCTTGTGGTCTCCCTGTGAAGTCCCGTGGATATAAGAATGGTAATCTCAGCATCCGGATTTCCTCTGCGGATTTCCTTTAGGATAAGAGGCATGATAATGTGGCTGGGCACAGGCCTTGTGTGGTCGGAAGAAATGACCACAACCTTCTTCTTGTCAATGGCCATGTCGCATAGCCTGGGAGTCCCGATGGGATGCTCCAGCGCCTCCTGCACCAGCCGGCTTCCCTCCATGGGGGCCTTGTAATCATGAAGTTCTGATACAAGCACACCAGCCAGATGCTCCTCCTCAATTTCCGCTTTCAGTGTTTCCTTTCCATAAGGCAGTAAAAATTCTCTCATGGGTTATATTCCTCCTCTTTCTTTTATTTTTCTCATGGCAAAGGCCGCCGCATCCTCTGTGCCGAAAGCCCCTGCCTTTGTTACCAGTTAAGTCCCTCATAGCTCCGCCCTTAACCCTCACCAGCGGAACGCCAACCAGGATTTCAGCCAGTATCTCCGAACCGTCGGCCCCGATGTTCATGAGCATTCCCAGGGCCGTATCACCTCCGGTAAGATATACTCCCGACACCGCTGCCGAGTCCAGCACCTCTTTTGCCATCCTGCCTATGAGTGAGCGGACATAGTCTCCCACCTCGGTCAGGTCCATCCCGCTTTTCTCTCCCACCTCCTGGGACAGCTCAATCAATTCCCTGTCATAAGCCGTATCCGTAAGAAGGATGGTATCCCTTCCGCTCTTTAGATATTCCACAGCCATGTCGCGGTAATCCTCAGGCCGGACTGTTCCCGTCATAATCCGGGCTACAGGCACCTTGACCATTGCGTATCCGGCCCTTTCGCAGTAACGCATCTGTTCATTGGCCACCGAACTGATGCTGGCCACCACGCCAAAGGACGGAAGGGTGGGCTTCTCCAGTTCCATCAGATTGTCGGCCATTCCCGCAGTTCCCACATAAAGGGTCCGCCGCCCGTCCTGTCTGGCCGCGGCAATGATCCGTTTCAAGTCGTCATCCGACTCGGCGTCACAGACAAAGATCCTGCCCCTGTCAAAGGAAAAGGACTGGCTTCTTACGTCCGGCAGGTATTTTAACTGTACCGGTTCCTCATAAACCTGCTCCAGCAGCTTTACCAGATTATCCTCCATCACCGGGTTCTTGGGGTCCTTGGATAATTCTGTTTTACAGATTTCCACGCCGTTCAGACACTGCACTCCGTCCATGGTGGTCCTTCCCAGCGCGGGAAGAGCCGGGGCAAACACCACCAGATCCGGGCGGAAGGCGTCATCCACTGCCTTTATTTCCTGGGAAATGTTTCCTCTCATGGTGGAGTCCACTTTCTTTATTATGTAGCAAAACTGTCCGAAATCTACCTGTTCCAATGAATGACGCACGATTTCATAGGCGTGGCCTGGCAAAGCGTTCCTGCTCTCCGTATCAATCACAATAGACTTTTGTGAATCCACCGGTTTTCCGGCAAACAGGACCTCCGTCGGATATCCTCTCCTCTTTAGCTGCACTCCCGTATCATTTGCCCCTGTAAAATCATCCGCGATAATCAGATATCTCTCTTCCATTGGTTCCCAACTTCCTTTATCGTTCATTTTTGAAACATATCAGTTTCTTTCACCAGCTCCGTAATTTATTGTAATATAGGAAGCCTTTTCAATTCAAGGAAAATGTTGTATAATATGTTTAAAATTGTAACATTCGGAAGATACGTATTCCAGAGGAGGCAGAATGGGTGAAAAAGTCAGGATACTTGGAATTGCTCCCTATAAGGGATTGGTAACATTAATGAAACGATACGGAAGCCAGAGGGATGATATCCAGCTGACAGCCATGCTTGGCAATGTGGAGACAGGACTTTCCCTGGCAAAGGAACATTACAGAAACTATGACATCATCATCTCAAGGGCCAACACAGCCAGCCGCATTGCAAAGGGTGTGCCCATTCCTGTAATTGATATTGGAATTGATTATTACGACGTGCTCCTCTGCCTGAAAACAGCAGAGAATACAAAGACCAAATTCGCGGTCCTGGGATTCCGTTCCCTGACCACCATCGCCAAAAGCATATGCAATGTACTTAAGATGCCCACGGATATATTTTCCATCAACACCACGTCCGAGGCCAGCTCCCTGCTGGACAAATTAAAGGAGCAGGGCTACAAGACAGTCATATGTGATACGGTGCCCTACAACTATGCAAAGCTGATTGGCATAACCCCTATTCTTCTCACCTCCAGCATGGAAAGCCTGAAAGCCGCCGTTGACCAGGCAGTCTATACGTGGCAGACCCACAGGGATTTATACCACTCCCTGTCCCTTATGCACCAGCTTTTGGACAGCAGCGCCAACCGCTTCCTTGTGCTGTCCCGGACAGGCGAGTGCCTCTACACCACACTGGAGGACGAAATAGCCGTCCCTATACAGGCAAAGCTTCAGAATGACTGGAGCAGTGCTGCGCCGGCCGGAAGCGCGCCTTCTTTATAACAGTAAACAACCAGATGTACTCCATCACCTCCCATCTGGTGGATGAGACCCTGAGTCCCTACATCATATTCCACATCATGCGCTCAGAAATCCCCCTGGCCTACTCAAAATACGGGGTGACCATCATGGACAAACAGTCGGCGGAGGACAGCTTTATGGACAGCTTTTACAGCAATACAGAGCTGGCGCGGGAAATTCTCACCAACACCGAGGAGGCTGCCCCTTCCCCCTTAAGTCTTATGATAACCGGGGAAATCGGTACGGGAAAGGACCGGGTGGCCCATATCTATTACGCCAAAAGTCCTCTGTGTGACAATCCCCTCTACGTCATCAACTGCTCCCTTATCAGTGATAAAAGCTGGGACTTCATCACAAAGCATTACAACTCACCCTTTACGGACAATGGAAATACCATCTATATTTCCAATCTGGACGCGCTGCAAAAAACAAAGCAGAAACAGCTGCTCTCCATCATACTGGACACAAACATGCATGTCCGCAATCATTTGATATTCTCCTGCACCCAGCCCGCGGGAAGCGCCACTCCCCATGTGGTGTTTGAATACACCAATGCCCTGGGATGCATCCTGGTTCCCATCAAGCCGCTGCGGGAACAAAAGGAGGACATCATCTCATCCGCCGGTCTCTATATCAATACCCTGAACCAGGAGCTGGGCCGGCAGGTTGTGGGGGTTGACGACGAGGCCGCCGCGCTTTTAGAGCAATACGACTATCCCTACAACAGAACCCAGTTCAAGCGGATTCTGAAAGAAGCGTCATACGGACAGAAGGGCCCTATATCTGCGCTCAGACCATACAGGAGGTAATCCGGAGGAAGATGTCCTGTTTTCCGGATTCCCCCTTCCGGCACGTGCACCCCTGGGTGGCTCCGGCAAAGACACGGCTGCTGATACGCAGAGCAATACGCCGCCGGATCCTTATCCGGTTTCATTCCATCTGGATACCAGCCAGTCCCTGGACGGGATGAACCGGGATATTGTGCGCTATGTGCTGAAAACCTGCGGCGGCAACCAGACATCCGCGGCTAAGAAGCTGGGAATCAGCCGGACTACACTGTGGCGGTATCTGAACCGGTAGACAAACGCAGCTTTGTGCATCAGGTACTCGAGGGCAGAGCCCCCGAATTGGAATCACGCAGCGGAATTCACTTCCGCCGTAGTGTAGAAATGCCGATTTCCAGGGGCTGAAAGCCTTGTGCGAGGAAATCGGCATTTCATCCTTACAGGATTGAATTTATCTACTTGTCAGCTCCCACTTCAATCACAGGCTCTCCCGGACCGGTTATCCATTCCGCGCCGTTTTCTGTCACCAGCACCTCGTCCTCCATCCGAAAGGACAGATAGATGGATTCCACTCCCTTTTCCAGGTCATATGGATAGACCCCGTTTTCCACAGCAAACACCATGCCCGGTTTCAGCTTTTCACCGGCTTCATCATGTATGGTGGGATACTCCACCACATTGAGACCGATGCAGTGTCCGCTGGAGTGAAGCAGAAATTTCCCGAATCTGGAATCCCGGATGTACCCCTCGCAGATACGGTTGATATCGGCTATGGAAACTCCCGGCTTCATGGCCTCCTTGGCAGCCGCCACGCAGCCGCTGGCTGTTTCAGCCATTTCACGCTCCTCCCGCGGCACGGTTCCCAGATAGAACACCCTGGTAAGGTCGGACGCATACCCGTCAATGTGGCCGCTGATATCCACCAGGACATACTCTCCCTTCTGAACCACACGGTCTGTGGCATATGTATTAAATGTGCAATACTTGTCAATACCGCTGGTAACGGTCAGATATGATATCTTATCCACTCCGCCTGTGCCATCCTCATTGCAATGCCCTTAGATATATCCTTCTCCGTTGTCTCTCCGGCCACAATGGTCTTTCCCGTATCCAATATGGCTTTTTCCGTTATCCGGCACACATGCCGGATTCGTTCAATCTCCATGGTGTCTTTACCATTCTGGCTCTCTGTATTGCCAGGGAACCATCTGTGAAACAGATGCCCGGCTGGGAATCAATGATTTTCTTTAACAGCTCCATGGACCAGAAGTACTGCATGCCGTCTCCTGCCTCCAGGCCAATGGTCCTTGTATCCGGCTGGATTTCCTTTATGATTCTGTCAATGATGCTGACCGGTTCCACACCCTCCAGGGCCCCAGGTTTCTGCTGGCTGTTCCCCAGCAGTAGATACGGCTGGTCCAGCTCGTATACTGCACCGTGGTCTTTTCCAGTATTCTCAGGATAATAGCCGGGTCACCCTCTCTGGGTACCAGCACATATACCGGCCTGAAAAGGCTGGAGGTGTACCAGGAACGGTAACCGGTGGAATAATAGATATTTTCAGGAGTGGAGAGCAGCAGCATGTCTATATCCTGCTTTTCCATCTCAGCCTGAAGCTTTTCATTGTGGAGCCGGAATTCTTCCGGCGAAAAAGATTTGTATTCCTGTGTCATATTTCCTCCTAACTATTATGCAAAAATTCCCAGGAGTCCGCCTGCCAGGCCGACTGCCGCAACCAGATGATGATATTGACAGACGACCATCCCTTCTTTACCAGCTTATATGTGCCAAGGGTCAGAAGCAGCGGAAGCGCTCCCGGAAGAATCACGTCAAATAACTGTTCCTGGATATTGAACATGACTCCCCCGCCCACAGGGACCATGAGCTTTAATCCCAGCGTCACATAATTGCCAACCAGTCCTCCAAGCACCAGGCATCCCATGATGGACGCGCCCAGTATCAGCTGGTTGATCAGTCCGCTTTCCATGATGGTCACAATGGCATCGCTGCCCTTTTCATAACCCAGTTTGTAGGACTGCCAGTATATGGTCCACATAAACAGGCTTCCACTATAATGTAGCCAATAACCCCCATGATGTTGCCTGTATTGGTAATGCCGATGAATAATGTAAGGAGCAGCGGCGTCACCACGCCTCCGTCAATGGTATCTCCGATGCCTGCCAGCGGTCCCATAAGACCGGATTTAATGGACGTGATGGTATCCCCTGTTATCTCCTCAGAGCCTGGGCCCTCTTTTCCTCCAGAGCAGCGGTCAGGCCGATGATACAGGCCCCCCACTGAGGTTCCGTGTTAAAGAACTGCATATGGTTCTGCATCAGTTCCGCGCGCTTTCCTTGGTTATCCGGGTAGAGTTTATTGATGACAGGCACCATGGCGTGACAGAAACCGGTTCCCTGCATCCTCTCATAATTATAGTTAGCCTGATTGAACATAATCCACCGAAGCCAGGATTTGCGTATTGTCTTCTTGTCCAAAAGTACATACTTGTTCTCATTATTTCCCTCTGCCCCAAACAGACTGCGCCCATGGCGCTCAGCTTATGGCCTTTTAACTGCATATAAATCAGGGTGAATACAACAGCTGAAAATCCCAGAGATATCATATCCAGCCCAAAATACTGGACCAGAAGGAACCCGAAGAAAAAGAATACCACGGACTCGCCCTTAAATATGGATTTTAAGGTCAGGGCAATACCTACTGCGGGAAGCATGCCGCCGATGGTGGTAAGGCACGCCACTTATCGTTTCTCCCAAAACTGGATGGCAGACTTAAGATAATCTGTCCCAAAATATACCATCAGGAAACAGGTATAAAGGACATCAGAAACAGCAGCAGCTGGGGCAGCACGATATTGGGTATCCAATAGTACCTGGTGTCCCCCTTTGCCGACATTTTTTCCGCTACCCGGACCCAGGCCGTATTGACCGTCATCTTCACCACCCATATGATGGTTCCCAGCAGTCCCACAGGAACTGCCAGAGCCATGGCTGTCTCCACAGGAAGATTGCCCGTAATGGCAATGGTGGTTCCCACCACGCCGGCCAGACAGATATCACCGGGAAGGGCTCCGCCGGCTCCGATGAATCCCAGATACAGAATGTTAATCTGGCTCCCACCATGGCGCCCTTTACAGGGTCTCCCAGGATAACGCCGGCCAGGAAGCCGGAAACAAGGGGCCTCATGACGGTCCACCAGTTTACACCCAGAACAAATGCACTATTTCCCCAAAAGTATAACAATGACAATAATGTGGCTGTTAAGATACTCATATGCTACCTCCTCCAAATCAAATTCTGGCCTGCTTCACTAAAACAGGCTCCTGATGTTAACGGCCTTATCATTTGGAACCAGTTGATAAAAGATTTCGACTCCCCCTTCCACAATCCGCTTAAAGCATTCAACCTCCTCTCCGCTGGCCGACACATTCCTGTTAAAGGTTTTGCGGCCATTCTTAGCCCCCATACCGCCCAGAATCACCTTCTCTATTTCAATCCCCTCTTTGAGAAGCGACTCTATGATTTCCGGAACCTTTACAAGAATCAGAAAATTCTCCCCCCTTACCGGCTCCTCCTTCAGGAATTCCCGGGCTTCGGAAACCGACTGTATCAGCACCTCCACCCCCATGGGAGCCGCGGCCTTGTAGATGCGCTCCATCAGCCGGTTCTGGGAGAGCTCGTCATCAATAATCAGTATCTTATTGATTGGATACTGTTTAATCCAGGCAGTCACCACCTGTCCGTGAATCAGCCTGTCGTCAATCCTGGTCAAAACAATGTTTTTCATATGCTTTTGCTCCTTTCCTATATAGCAGCCCGCGGGTATCAGCTCATCTGCAGCAGAACATGGCTGTCTACAATCCCTTCCCTGGCAATGTCCGCCAGTCCTCCGAAACTTCCGCTGCTTCCATCCATCAGACGGCGGTTGATGGCTTCTATCAGCAGAGGGAGGTTGGTACCCGTGATATGAGTAAAGGAACATTCCTCCTCCAGCTGAATCATGGTGTTAAACGGCGTTCCGTACATCAGGTCTGTAAGCACCAGGACTTCCTGGCCCGAAGCATTGGAGCGCCGGATGGATTGCTCCACTCCGTTTTTCATCTCCTCCAGATTGCATCCCGGCTCCACACAGTAGGTCTCTATATCAGGCTGGCTGCCCAGGATGAGCCGCGATGTCCTTACCAGGCTTTCGGCCAGTGAACCGTGTGTGAAAACAATGATTTTATACATATTATCTCCCCTCCGTAATGATATTCTGTATGAATTCCGTCATGGCCCAATCCGGACAATTATCCATGAGATAGACCATTTTCGACGCAAAAAGCATAAAATCCCAATTGGACATATCCATAATCACCTTATCCAGCTTCTTCCTGCATAAATCCGTCACAAACTCACACCGGTTAATGCCCGCCTCATTATGGATATAGACAAACTCCACCTCCTTTAACGCAGTGACCTTTAACAGCCCTGTTACCGGAATCTCCGTTGGCTTCCGGTTCCTCACCTCTATGGTGCATCCGATATCGTACAGGTCATTCCTGGTTCTGATCAGCTCCCGCAAATACAAATCCTCCTGTGACGGCATGACTTCAGCAGATTGTTGACAGCCGTGCAGTCCTTCTCATCCAGCAGCGGCGAAACCAGCACATAAGGTATCACATGTTCCCCGCTCCCCAGGGGCACCGTGGACAAAATCAAATCATACTGTTTCTGGGACATGTTAAGAAACCGGTTGTAATCACAGCTCAGCACAGACCACTGCGGATAATTCTGGGACAGCTTATGCTTCAGTATATTGGTTATGCTGTTGGACATGTTGGAAACCAGAATCACATTCATTTTCTCCTCGTCGGCCAGCAGCTCGCCCTGTATGTACAGCATCAGATAACAAATCTCATCAAAACTTATCTCCGGCAGCCTGAACTTTTCCGTCAGTATCCTGCATATAATCTGGCATACATTGATGGTACCCTTATAATTATCCAGCAGTATATCTATGATAGGATTCCTGGCCGGGGTACTGGACGCTGCCCGGTTCAGCATCAGCGTGATATGGGATACCACATTCACATAAAATGTTGATTTTGTTCTGAGATTGATTCCTGTAATCACGGAAAATGCGTCGATAAAATCTTCACCAAAGGCCACGGCCGTTTTCCTGGACTCTTCCTCCGGCAGCTCCTTCTGGAGCAGGAAATTTCCCAAATGGGTGGCGGCCAGAATATTATAGATATGTGAGGTCTCAGATACCGACAGCGTGTACCGGTAAGAGCCGCTCAGGCGGGAGGCCAGTTCAAACGCCATGGCGGCCAGGGGATCTCCGTCCTGTTTCCGGTAATTGCTTTTTAAGATCGGCTCCATGAAAAATCCATTTCTCACCCTGTAAATCATCACCAGCAAATTCACGGAAAATTCCATGTACTCCAGCTCATCAAACCTGTATCCAGCGGACGTCTCAATGTGTTTTATGAGTCCTTCCACGAAATTCAGGTCTTCCTCCGTAAAGATGTCCAGAATCGTCATCAGCGTATCCGACTCAAACATACCTGCCGCGGCCGGACCTCCGCCGGCATTGACATTTATATTATTGTCCAGGATGTACAGCAACAGTTCCGCCAGGGCCTTCCTAAGACAGCTCTCTGTTCCCTCCACCGATGTTCCCTCATGTCCCTGGGTGATTCTCAATTCATGCTTTCCGGCAAAAGGCACCAGGCTTTCAAGTCCCCGGCTATGCTGCTCTTGCTCACATAATATTTGTAGGCAAGTCCTGACAGCGAGGTGGTCTCATCCGAATAGAGCAGAAGGTTCAGGGCGATATCCATTCTTCTGGACAATTGATTCCAGGACCCGGATAATGCGCCGGAATCCATAAGCTCCATCATATAGGCTGAATTCATCAGCCTTCCCCTCTCCTCCTCATTGACTTCAAGCTTGATTCCGGTTCCGGGCCGGCTCTCGACGGCTCCGTTATAGGACATCAGAATCTCATTGACTCCGGGAATCATTCTGCGCAGCGTCTTATCCGATACATCCATTTTCCCCGCGTAGAAGCTCACGGCAGATACTCTTCATGTTCCAGTAAAAGTCTCAAGAATGCAATCTGTCTTGAATTCACGTCTTATCCTCTCCATACCTCCCAGGTGCCTTCTGATAACTCGATTATAACAAGAGCTCCTGAGGATTGTTAGCTTTGCGGTTTCCTTAATTTGACCGGAACCATGTGGACAAAGCTGTACGCGCATCTGTACATAAAGCTGCATCTGTACGTCCTGGCCCGGTGAATATCTGTCTATTGTACCATGACAGCCTTTGTAATATAAGGTGGGGGAATAAGCCTTGAACCTGGGCGGGATGGGGGATGGGGGATGGGCGGAGGGATGGGCGGACGGCCAGAAACGGCATCAGGATAGGGTATAAATGGAATCTTGCAAAATGGAAAGCGTGAAAAGGGAAACACAAAAAGGATATCCCAAAAAGGAAAGCGCAAAAAAGGAAGCCCCAATGCAAAAGGCTTCCCTGACAAAAAAAGAGAGCAGGTGATGGGAATCGAACCCACGTATCTAGCTTGGAAGGCTAGTGTTCTACCATTGAACTACACCTGCATATGACTTAATCTATTTAATTATAATCGGGGTGACAGGATTTGAACCTGCGACCTCCTGGTCCCAAACCAGGCGCTCTAGCCAAGCTGAGCCACACCCCGGCGCTGGCATAATATAACCTGTCATCCAATCCCTCTCTCGACGCAAGGATTATTATATACTATGCCTTCACAAATGTCAACAAGAATCCTACAGAAAATTCAGCGAAAAATGAGCCTCTCCCTCTTTGTCAATCTCCATGAGCATGAAAGAGGCTTATGTCCGTCCTGTCGGGGATAGGACAGGCTTCCCGGATTCAGCACAATCAAATCCTTATCTCCTTCCTTTTTCTCCATCTCGTAGAAGGGCCTGTGGGTATGCCCGAACATGACAATGTCAAAGCCTCTGGCTCTGGCCTCCTGTTTCAGATACTCAGCCCCCACAGAGACATTATAGTAGTGTCCGTGGGTCAGAAGGGTCTTATACCTTCCAATCATCAGTTCCTTCTCTTTATCCAGACATGAAAAAAAGTCATTGTTTCCCAAAATAATCTCTAAATCGCAGTCTTCATTGACCCAGGTGGCAATGGCATGTTCACTCCCCTCTGCGTCTCCCAAATGAATCAGCATATCCAGCGGTCCGGTGCGCCGGATCACCTCTTTTAGATTCTCATCCCTTCTATGGGTGTCACTGACAATTAATATCCTCATCCTTCGTCCTCTCCATCTCTTACTTAAGCACACCTTCCAGGGCCTCCTTCATAGCCCTTAACGCCTTCCCCCTGTGGCTGATTTCATTCTTCTGCTCCATGGTAATTTCAGCGGATGTCTTGCCGAACTGAGGCAGATAGAGAATGGGATCATACCCAAAACCTCCATTTCCGGCCGGTTCCCCGGCGATAAGCCCCTCCATCACAGCCTCTGTGTGGAGTACCCGGCCGTCCGGCAGCATGGCTGCGATGCTGCACACAAACCTGGCGCCGCGCTCCTGTCCCGTGGCCTCCTTAAGACGCTCTATGATACTCCGGTTCTTAACCTCATAGGGCGTATCCTCGCCCAAGTACCGGGCAGAGTAGATACCCGCTCCCCGCCAATATAATCCACCTCCAGGCCGGAGTCATCCGCCAGTACAATATCCCCTGTCAGATTCCACACAGCCCTTGCCTTAATCTCGGCATTCTCCCCAAAGGTGGTGCCGTCCTCCACAATTTCCGGTTCAGCGCCCGCTTCCTTCATGGAAAGTATGGGCAGCCCCAAATCAGCCAGTATAAGGCGTATCTCCCGCATCTTTCCCTCATTGCCCGTTGCAAATATGATTCTGTGTCCCATATCCAAAGCCCTCTGCCTTCTGTTCCTTTTATAATTCTCTGTTATTTCTTTGTATATGCCTTCAGGCACAGGTTGCAGGACTGTGTTTCCTCCACATGTTCCCACACCTTTCCGTCATGGCTCAGATACCCTTCGCCGTCTGTTAAGTCCACCTGGGCAATACCGTCCCCTGCGTTGTATTCAATGGCCACCGGATGTACGGTACCGGGCGTTATTATTTTAATTATTATAGCAAATTTTTCGTTGTCCTCCAAGGGGATTTTTTTATCCAGCACAATCGTGTAATAACCGGCATTGTCCAGTCTGCCCTTTGCCAGCAAAATCCGCTTATCCAGGCGCGGTCCATTTCCCCGGCTCCCGCGTCCGGCAGGTTCCGGGCCGCATACAACTCGTACTCTGTATTCTTGTCCGTTGCATAGAAACCTGCGGCAGCCAGATTCTCTCCCTTACCGGCCCTGTAGGCATTGGCAAACCAAGCCTCGTCCTGCCCGTAGCCAATCTGTCCCACCCATCCGCACAGATCGCTCTGATGGATGTAGTCGTAATTGTCCACCGGCTCCACACCTGTGTATACAATATTATGGACACCAATATTGCTGTCAAAATAGGATACATAAAAATATCCCTGGTCCCCAAAATCCTCTCCCCAGCTGTTGGTACAGATAAACGCGCCGTCCCCTGCCAGGTCCAGGTTGAAATTCTCCCTGGAATAATTATCATCCCATCCAACGATAACAGAATCATGATTAGGCTTTTCGTTTCCGATGTAACAATAGGAGTTGGTCTCCCTGTTATAGTAAACGGACTGGCTCCGATAATCCCTCATGGATGTATACAGGGAGCTCTGTACTCCCCCCCTCAGGTACACAGCCCGTTTAATGGCCTCGTAATCCTTGGAGGGAAGGACCTGAATCTCCTGTACATGCACGCTGGGCGTAAGGCCGTCCGGCGAAACTCCGTCTCCGTATGGGTCCTGGGATTCCGGCACCGGTCCCTGCCAGGCCAGCAGATAGGCCATGGACATGGTATATTCTCCGCCCTCGTCCTGTCCCAGGAGAAAACTATTGTGCATGGACATATGGTCCACCGCAAAGGTCATGGGCTTTCCCGGAAGCAGGGAGGACTCCAGGGCAGTCAGAGACGCAAAGGCCCAGCAGGTTCCCAGGGATCCCTGGTTTCCAATCTGGGGCGCCCTGCCCGTCTTTCGGTAGTCATAGGCAGAAGGAAGCTTTACATTGGCCATGTCCCGCCTGTTCCACTGGTACACGCTGTCTGCGCCGGATGTTTCAGAGACAGACGGATTTCTATTTCCGCCGGTATCGCCCATGCGGTTTTCTGCGGCATCCTCTCCGTTCCCCGGCGTACCCGCGCCGCCTGCTGCCGCAGGACTTTCTTCCCCGCCAGGATTCCGGGTTCCGTCAGTTCTGGTTCCGTCAGTTCCGGCTGACGTCAGGTCCTGAATGCCGTTTGTATTCTGTGCCCCGCCTGGGTTTTGTGTCTCAGCAGGATTCCGCGTCGGGCCGCATCTGGCCGTACCCAAAGACAATGTAACCGCCAGAAACAGGACCGCTGCTTTTTTCCTTATTCCATTTTTAATTATATCTGATACAACAACCATGGCCGTCCTCTCAATTTCAACCGTTCTCCCGGAGCTCCATCCACTCAGAAACTGTACTGCCAGAGCTGAATTTTTTGTCATTCTGCAAGGCGGGGGAAGGAAGCGGAGTGGGCCTCCGCTGACTGACGACAACGCGCAGATGGCAATAGGCAGTGCTGGAAGTGCTGTTTCCGGCTGGCTGGAGCACTAGCTGCGCCTGGGCGGTCTTGGCCCCATGACTGATAGAAATAGGTTTTCAGCATACCGTTGTATATCTTCCTGTTTTTGTCCGCCTTCCGTCCAATGTACTTCTGCGCATCTTCATAGGAAGTAATGAGGTACATGGACCAGGAATCCAGAGCCGCAAAGCGCTCCCCTATCTCCCGGTATAACGCGGGAAGGTTTTCCTTTTCCTCAATTCTCTCACCGTAAGGGGGATTGGATATGATGAAGCCGTATTTCTTGGGATGGCTCATCGCGCTGACCGGACGCCGCTGAAAGTGAATCATATGGTCCACTCCGGCTGACCGGGCATTGGACCTGGCTGCTTTCACAATATCACCGTCCACGTCGTATCCCTGGATATCCACCTGAACATCCTCTTCCACCAGTCACCCGCCTCATCCATGGCTTCATACCAGCATTTGCGCTTGATCACGTTCCTCCACTCCTCTGCCAGGAAGGAACGGTTCATGCCCGGCGCTATATTGGCGGCCATCATGGCTGCTCAATGGGAAATGTACCGCTTCCGCAGAAGGGATCCACCAGAATTCTGTCCCGGTTCCAGGGCGTCAAAAGAATCAGGGCAGCCGCAAGAGTCTCTGTGATGGGCGCTTTGCTGGTCAGTGTCCTGTACCCGCGTTTATGCAGGGATTCCCCGCTGGTGTCAATTCCCACCGTCACCATATCTTTATAGAGGAACACCCTCAGCGGATAGCTGGCCCCATTTTCAGGGAACCAGGTGACTCCATAACGGTTTTTCAGCCGCTCCACCATGGCTTTCTTCATTATAGACTGGATATCCGACGGCTGAACAGCTTGCTCTTGATGGAAGAAGCCTTTGTCACCCAAAACTTCCCGTCTTCCGGTATAAAATCCTCCCAGGGTATATTTCTGGTGCCCTGAAACAACTCCTCAAAGGTCTCCGCTTTAAAGCTTCCCGCCTTGAGAAGCACTCTCTCTGCTGTGCGCAGAAATACATTGGCGCGGCAAATGGCCTCGTCATCTCCTATAAACGTGACGCGGCCGTCCTCCACCAGGGATATCTCATATCCCAGGTCCAAAATTTCTTTTTTAAGTACTGCCTCCAGCCCAAAATGGCAGGGGGCAATTAATTCAAATGTTTTCAATCAATTTTCCTCTCAATCAGCCTCTCTTTGTTACAGCTTCAGTTCCTTGACCACTTCGCCCTCCAGGGTCCGTATGGAGAATACCCCATTCTCCAGAACGGCATAGGTGTTGGGATTGCCTCCTTTTGGAATGGACACGGAGCCTGGGTTTAACACGGTAATGTGCCTGCCCCCTTCCGCCTCAATGGTCTCGGCCTTCAGTATATGGGTGTGACCGTGGATCAGGATGTCTCCGTCCTGCAATGGCGGAAGGCGGTCCTGGTTGTATACATGTCCGTGGGTAGCATAAAAAACCTTCCCCTCCAATACCAGAAGGCCATAATCAGCCAGTATGGGGAACTCCAGGACCATCTGGTCCACTTCCGTGTCGCAGTTTCCCCTGATTGCATAAATCTGGTTCTTAAGGGGGTTCAGCATGGCAATCACTTCCTTGGGGGCATATTCCCTGGGAAGGTCATTGCGGGGACCGTGATACAGGAGGTCTCCCAGAATCACAAGCCGTCCGGCTCCCGATTCACTGTATATATCCAGCATCTTCCTGCAATAATATGCAGAACCGTGTATATCAGATGCAAACATTATCTTCATGGGTCTGTCTCCTTTAAAATAGAATAATCACGTTTCTATTCTAAAGCCGAAAGCGGCCTCCTGTCAATGTATTTCCCCCTGTAATTCAACATTCCGCCCGCCAGGTCCACGGCATGATAACCCATCCTCCACAGGTCACGGCAGACCACCATGCTTTTGGCCCCCCTGTCACAGTAAAATACAATGGTCCCGTCTTTGCGGATTTCACCCATCAGGTTCTCAAGCTCGTCGTAGGGAATGTTCACGCTTCCCCATATCCGGTCCTGCTCAAACATCCAGGGTTCCCTCAGGTCCACCAGCTGCGCAATCTTTCCCTGTTCCATCCATTGGTCAAACTGTCTGTATGATATCATTGGAAATGTCGTCATTTCCCACTCACCTTCCCTTTCTGTCACGTTCTGTCCGGCTAATGCCTGTCATTCGTGTCCTACTACCAATATATGCAGGCATTACCATGGGGTGAGGACAAGAAAAAGCCCACTCCGCGTCATGCGAAGCAGGCTCCTTCCATCATCTGTACTCAGTACGCCGCAGCTTTTTCGATATTAGTAGTTGTTGTTCTGGCTGCTGTTGCGGCTGCTGTTCTGAGAGCTGTTTCTGGAGCTGTTCTGAGAATTGTTCTGGCTGTTGTTCTGAGAACTGTTCTGGGAATTGTTCTGAGAATTGTTCTGAGAACTATTCCTAGAGCTGTTCTGAGAGCTGTTCTGGCTGTTATTCTGCTGGCTGTAGTTTCTTGAGCTGTTTTCCATGTCGTTGTTGAAGTTATTCTTATTAGACATCTTCAATACCTCCTAAAAACATTCTTATTTAGTTACAGCCTTAGTATGGCAGTATTGCATTACTTTTATACGATAAAATAAAAAAGGTTGCTTTTTTCCATAAAATCCAGTTTTCCGCAAAATGAATAAAAGCCCTAAAGTACCAGTGTTTATGCTGGGTTCAGGCTTGCTCTTATTTGCCTTCTTTAATTCAGCCTTGCCTGCTGAATCATCGAAATCACCAATTCCTGGCCCGCCTCCCACTCTTCCGTGCAGTGTATGATAAAACCGTGATTGGATTGGGTGAAGCATTTAAGTGTTACTTTATTTCCCATGGCCGCCACGCGCACTGCATAATCAAAATCCTCAAAGCGGAAATTATCATAACCCGCCGCCACCACTAAAGTCTCCGGGAGGCCTTTCAGCATCTCATCATCCGCCAGGAGGGGACTGCAGTACGGATTCTTCGCTTTCTCAAGCTCCCCATCGGTGTATGCTCGGTAAACATTCGTCCGCGCTCCACCGGGATCATGTTCGTTTTCGCTTCCTTTTTGTCTGCGGGATCCGTAGCCATATCAAAAGCGCCGTAATCCAGTACCTGCAGGCACAGAGCGAAATCCCCAGTCTGCTTTGCTTTCAGAACCGCTGCCGCAGTCAGGTTCGCGCCTGCGCTGTGTCCTCCCATGGAAACCCGTTTTTCATCCGCATCCCATTCGTCCAGCTTGGAAAATGTCCAGCGGCATACCTCATACGTCTCGTCAAAAGCCGTGGGAAACGGATATTCCGGTGCCAGTTTGTAATCCACATCCACCACAATCCCCCGGATCGCGTCCGCCACCTTGGCAGAATATATCTCATCACGCTCCACATGGGGACGGACGAAGCCCCCGCCATGGACATTGATATGTACCGGGCAGTTGGCCGTCCGGTTCTTCGCCGTAAAAATATAGCAGGTGACCTCATCATTTTCCCCCACCGGAATTACCACGGTCTCTTTGTCCGCCAGCTCCAGATTCTTTCGGTACTCCGGGGTAATATTTTCCTTTGCGACGCTGGTTCCTCGCAAATGCTCTGCCAGCTGCTCTTTTCTTTCTTTACTTAATGCCATTCGCTTCTCCTCCTTCGCCTGCCTGCTTTTGCAAACCGGTTGTCCACTTTCTCTAGTTCCTAATGAACTGTCCATCAATTACTTGTGCATTTCGCGTAAGATTCTGTTGGCAAGCACCTAATCCAGGCAAATCACAGCATTCGGTAAATGACGATATCCACGCCGCCAACTCCATCCTTCACGCTCCCAGACAGAGCGCCCACGTACGCACCGTAATTCAGCCACTCATACCTGCCCGCCGGGGCAAAAAACCTGGGTGTTGTCACAATATAAGGCTGCCCGCCCCGTTTATCACGCTTCCCGGAATTCTGTATCTCGATAAACACACCATCATCTGTCTGGAGCAGATACCTCGCGTAAACCTCCACGCTGGTAAAATGCTCTGGGGCATTACCGCCGAATCCCGTATTCCAGTCTGCGCCGCCCATAGGAAATACTGTCCCGTTAATGCGTGCGCCGTGGAACTCGCCACCTGTAATATAGATTGCCCGCAGAAGACCGAAATCATTTTTCCCCACCGGAATCCTCATATCGTCCGGACAATTTGCGCGGATGGTCATCACCTTCTCCGCTTTCAGCTCGGTCAATTCCATTTTTTCTTCCATACCGAAAAATCCTCCCTTCCCTTATCCTGTATATACAGAGCTTATGCTGTTTTCTTTTTCTGCAGCAGCGGCTTTATGTACGGGCTGACCACGCAGAACACGGCCACCAGCAAAAAGAGCAGGGATACCGGACGGGTGATAAAGCTGCTGTAATCACCCTTGGAATAGCTGACTCCCTTGCGGAAATATTCCTCCAGCTTGCCGCCCAGAATAAAGGACAGAATCAGCGGGCTGGCAGGAATTTTGAACACATCCAGCATCACCCCCAGAGCCGCAAAGGCCAGCACACAGAGCACGTTAAAGGTAGTATTGGTGCTGGTAAACGCGCCGATAAAGCACATCACCAGAATCACGCCATAAAGATAATGATACGGAAGCTTCAGCAGCATGGGGAACCACCTCATGCCGAAAAACTGCTCCACCAAAACAAAAACCGCAGACACCATAACAGCCGCAAAAATCAGATACACGATCTGCGGATTGGAAGAAATCAGCAGAGGGCCAGGCTGCAGGCCATGAATCATCAGGCCCGACAGCAGCAGCGCCGTAACCGCGTCTCCTGGAATGCCCAGAGCAATCATCGGAATCAATGCGCCCCCCACAGAGGCGTTATTTGAACACTCCGATGCCCAGATGCCGCCCGGCTCGCCCTTCCCGAGGTTTCCGGATGCTTGCTGCCAGACTGGGCCTGCGCATAGGCCACCATATTCGAAAGCCCGCTGCCCATCCCTGGCAGGAAACCGATCCACAGGCCGATAAAAAAGGATTTCAGGATAATACCGATATTTTGTGTAATATCCGTAATTTTGACGCCAAAGCCGGAAATTTTGCCCACATTCACATCCGGCAACTCCTGCTGACCCTTCGCATAATCGCAGGCAACCTGCTTGATAGCGTAAACGCCCAGCATCAAAGCCACCATATCCAAACCGCCGCCCAGATAAATATTTCCAAAGGTAAAGCGATACGCGCCGTCCAGAGGCGCTACACCCACGCAGCACAAAAACAGACCCAGAAAGGCTGCGAACAGCCCTTTGAAAATAGAACCCTTTGACAAGGCGGCAACCAGCGTGATTGCGCAGAAGCACAGGGAGAAATATTCCACGGCCCAGCTTCATGGCGAAATCCGCAATAAACGGCTTAAGAATGTGGCCACGATACAGGACAAAAATGTACCTGCAAAGGATGCCAGGATACCGATACCCAAGGCACGCACCGTTTCGCCCGCCGGCTCATGGGATATGCGTCAAACAAGTA
>ENA-OQCK01000484-OQCK01000484.1-human-gut-metagenome-genome-assembly--contig:-NODE-484-length-21508-cov-3.282681_pt1 | contig 21508 bp, 34 predicted proteins | sample MGYA00242498_ERZ504578 | MGnify/ENA primary metagenome ERZ504578 (study PRJEB26092, sample SAMD00036229) | human gut metagenome | host: Homo sapiens | study: EMG produced TPA metagenomics assembly of...
CATTCATCTGTTAGCCCTATTCATCGCCCTCAATTTTCTATTAAAGGTGGGGTTCTATCCACGCTGGGGAATGTGGACGGTTGCCGCAGGCTATGCCTTTTTTGCGTGGCTGGTGATCCATGGATGACGGAACAGTCCAAGACCGTGGTGGCAGCTTTCTTTGCCTCCCGTCCACAGATGTTGAACTTGTCGGTATGTGTCACTCTGGAAGCCGCCGTAATGATAACTTTCTGTTTCGACTGTTTCGCAGAAATGCGTACCCGCAACACGGCCTTCAAACAAGCGGTCACCCTCTTCCTGAAGTTATACCCCGGCATACTGATAGGCGGAGTAATATGCTATGTCCTGGCACTGCTGCTTTTCACTTTTCCCGGAATAGATTTCGGCAGTCTCTCATGGATAGCAGCCGGCGTTACTTTCCTTGCAGTTTGTGCTGGGAGCCTTCTGCTGCGGCATGCTATCGGTGATAAACCACTGCGCTTGGAAGTACTGTTCATTGTTAATATTTTCATTGTTATATTGAGCATCATTGCCACGGGCTATTGAAATAAATTAAAGAATTAAAAACTAAAAAGATATATGGAAACAATCTCAAACACACTGTTCTGGATTTCAAACGGGCTGCTGGTTCCCGTCGTAGTCCTGCTGCTGCTATTCTTTCTACGTGCCATTATCCTTGCGGGAGGTTTCTTCGGTGAGTTCTACCAGCGGATGAATTTACAGAAGCAATTCACTGAAACACTGGAGAACATCACCCAGAGAATATAGACGGACTGCTGCAGCAACTCCCATCGGCAGGCAACTCCCCTCTCCTCCGCAACTTGTCCAAATTGTCCGCACACCGGGACGACGCTGCCTACTGCGAACACCTGCTTGCCAACTATGAAATGGAAGCCGAGAAGGAGTTGGGACGTTCGCGTACATTCATCAAACTGGGTCCCATGTTGGGACTGATGGGTACCCTCATCCGATGGGTCCCGCACTGGTGGGGCTGGCACAAGGAGACATCTCCTCCATGGCCTACAATATGCAGGTGGCTTTTGCCACTACAGTGGTAGGGCTGGTCATTGCTGCTGTCGGCGTCATTACCCTGCAAGTGAAACAACGCTGGTATGCCCGCGAAATGAACGACTTGGAATATCTGTACAAAGTGATAAGCCGCCAAACGGCCGAAAAGGAATAACGGACTAACGATACGAAAACTATGAAGAGTAAGAGAAACAGATTACTGCACAGCGATTCGGACTCCGACCCCATGGGTACGGTAGCCAATCTTTTTGACGTAGCGATGGTCTTTGCCGTAGCCTTGATGGTGGCTCTCGTCTCCCGCTTCAATATGACGGAGATGTTTTCTAAAGAAGACTTCACCATGGTGAAGAATCCCGGAAAGGAAAATATGGAAATCATTACCAAAGAAGGGCAGGAAATCAAGAAATACACTCCCAGCGAAGACCAAAAGACCTCCGGTAAAAGAGGAAAGAAAGTGGGAGTTGCCTATCAGCTTGAAAATGGAGAGATTATCTATGTGCCGGAATAAGGGAATACAGTACCTATTAATAGCTATTTGGCCATCGCAGTATAACAACTATTAAGTATTTCACCCTCCGATAATGGTATGTACATTTGCAGCGTTATATAAAATAAAACAATATATGATAAAGAAAAGACTTCTCACAGCTCTCCTTATGGGAGGAATCATCGCCACCGGTGCCTATGCACAAGCAGAAAAAGGTGACAGCGACGATATGACCAAGAAAACTCACGAGTTGAACCCGGTGGTAGTAACGGGTACAGGTACACATCAGCGACTGAAGAATACCCCGTCTCCCGTATCGGTTATCACTGCCAACGAGATAAAGCGTGCCGGTATCACCGACTTCCAGCAGGCCTTGACCATGATGGTACCCTCGCTCTCCTTCCGTCCGAACGCGATGGGGTCCTATCTGATGATGAACGGACTCTCCAACAAACACGTACTGATATTGGTGAACGGACGCAAGGTCACGGGAGACATCACCGGTAACATCGACCTCAACCAAATAGATATGACCCGCGTCAAGCGCATCGAGGTGCTGAACGGAGCCGCTTCTTCCCTTTATGGTTCGGATGCCATCGGCGGTGTAATCAATATCATTACCAACGAACCTAAAGATGTGGTAGCCTTCAGCAGCAATAGCAGCTATACGAGAAAGAATCAATTCTCCCAAGGCTTGAATCTGGACATCGCCCAAGGAAAAATAGTCCTATACTTCCTATAAATACGACCACTCCGACGGTTGGCAAAACAGCCATCTGACAGAAGATGGAGAAGACATCATCGAAACGATTGCCCCGCTCTCCCTGGGCTACAGCTCGAATAACTTTTCGCAGAAGTTTACCTATGATGCTACGGACCAGCTTTCCTTCTATGCCAACGGCGGATACTATAACCGCGGACTCGAACGTCCGGTAGAACGCGAAGACATCACCGGCGGAAGCAAGTACAACACTACCTACGAAGGTTACAACTGGGGGGCAGGCGCCAAATACAAACTGAGTAAACGCAACGTTATCCAGTTCGACTATTCAGGAAACAATTACGCATCACGCTACAAATACCTGATAGAAAACAGCGGATACCTGCCGGACAGTATGCGCTTACCAAGCTTCAGAAATTCCATGATGCCGAGTTGAAAGGTATCTTCGGTTTTACAACCAACAGCACTACGGTGTTCGGTGTAGACTATCGCCGTGAAGTGCTCCGCCGTCCCGACTCCGATTTGGACAAAAGTGTCTATACGACATCAGCCTACGGCCAGCATGAAGTGAAGCTATGGAACCATCTGACCGGTGTTGTGGGTGTACGCTACGACCATCACGAACAGACGGGCGGACGCTTCACCCCCAAAGTGGCAGCCATGTACAACATAGGCAACTTCAATGTACGTGCCACCTATGCTGCCGGATTCCGCGCTCCGGGAATTGACGAGCTCTACTACCACATGTTCAAGAAGACAATGGGTACACGAGCCACCATCTCATTGGGTGACGAGAACCTCGACCCCGAACGCAGCAACTATTACTCCATCAACATGGAATACCGCACCAACCGTTTCAGTGCTTCCGTCACCGGTTACCTGAACTATGTAAAGAACATGGTAACTTCCAAATCCACTAAATTCGATGACCTACCGGAAGCAGAGCAGAACCAGTTGCGTGAAGAGTTCCCCGAAATCGGTGACCTTTCATCCACGAAAAACCTAAGTGTCAAGAACTACTTCAATTTCGAGAAAGCTACCGTCAAAGGCTTTGAAGTGAACTTGAACGGCAATCTATTCCCGGGCTTCACCCTGACCGGAAACTATACCTACGCCTATGGACGCGGTCTGAACGAAGGAGGCGAATGGCAAAACATCGAGCGCAGCATACGCCATACAGCCACCATCACCGGAAACTATACACACAGCTGGAGCGACTATACCTTGAACCTCAACCTGAACGGTCGTCTGCAAAGCAAAGTCTATTATCCGGGTGACGCGGACGGCAATGCTCCGGGTTACGGCATCTGGAACCTCAATACCCGCCATACCTTCGACGGCTTCCGCAACTTTGTCATCGAACCGGGCATCGGCATAGACAATATCTTCAACAAGAAAGACAACCGCCCGCTGAACAAGAACTTCGCCTTGTATTCTCCGGGACGTTCGGTAGTAATCAGCCTGGCACTCAGACTAAAATAATCTCTCCATAACGCATTTAGAAACAACAACAATTATGAAACATTTTTTCATCACTCTCTATTTACTCGGCATCAGCCTCTTCTCCTCCGCACAACAAGAGGAGAAGGCGGCTCTGCTCATCACCCATTATGCAGTTCGGACCCTCAGACACGTGCTTGACGCTCGACGTCGTGACCCGTGAGGCACAAGAAGCCTTTCCGCAGTTTACAGTGCGCGAAGCATACATCTCGCCGATTGTACGAAAAAGACTTGCCAAGGAGGGTGTGTACAAAGACAGCCCTACGGATGCACTGCTGAAACTTCGCGCCGAAGGCTACCGGACCATCTACGTCCAGAGCACCACCTTGATAGAAGGCAGTGAGATGACCTCCGTCCGCAGGGATGCAGACAAGCTCCGTCCCTTCTTCAAGGAGATAAAAGTGGGAAATCCCCTGCTCTACTCCGTCGAAGACTGCGAGAAGGTAATCGGTATACTGACCGCCGAACAGCTGCGAAAGAAAGAAGACATTGTCTATGTGGGCACGGCAACCAGCTACCCAGCACGGCTACTTACGCCATGCTCGACTTCATGATGAAAGCCCATGACTGAAGAACTTCCACGTCAGCACCATTGAAGGATACCCCACCCTGGACGCAACCCTGCTGCAACTGAAAGAGACACGCCCCAAGAGCGTGACATTGGTTCCGTTGCTGTTGGTATGCGGCAACCATACCAAGGAAGATATTGCCGGCGTGTGGAAGACGGAACTTGAAAAGCAAGGCTATCAAGTGAATGTACGCATGCAGGGACTGGGCGAAAACAAAGCCATCCGCCAGCTCTATATGGAACACATCAAAGCCATGCTAAAAGATTGATAACCAGCAAGCGTAAAAGGGCTACACCTTTTACATACCAAGGCTACACCCTTTGCTCCGGATGGCTACACCATCCCGGACAAAGGGTGTAGCTCTTTTCAATGTACACAGATTACGGACATTTGTAACCATATTACGGATTCCTCCTCCTGCGATATGGTACTTTCCGGATTATTCTCTACATTTGTACAAAACTAACAGGAACGTTTATGGAAGAAGTAATCAAGCTCAATGCAGTAGACCAATACAACAAGATGTTCGGTCTCGAAACCCTGCACCCGCTGGTCAGCGTAGTCGACTTGTCCGAAGCCACCGGATACCCCAGACATTTCACGTTGAACTATGGCGTATACGCCCTTTTCCTCAAAAATACCAAATGCGGAGATATACGCTATGGAAAACAGTTTTACGATTACCAGGAAGGCACGGTAACCAGCTTCGCCCCGGGCCAGGTGACCGAGGTCAACATGCTGGAAGGTATGCAGCCCAGCGCCTCCGGCCTGCTGTTCCACCCCGACTTGATAAAAGGCACCTCGCTGGGACAGGGAATAAAGCAGTATTCCTTCTTTTCCTATTCCTCTACCGAGGCACTGCATTTGTCCGAAGACGAGAAAGAAATCTTCCTCGACTGTCTGAAGAAGATTAAGATGGAAATCCAACGCCCCATCGACAAGCACAGCAAGGGTCTGATTGCACGCAACATCGAACTGCTGCTGGACTACTGCATGCGTTTCTACGAACGCCAGTTCATCACCCGCTCGGCAGCCAACAAAGACATCCTGATGAAATTTGAAGCACTGATAGACGACTATTTCCAGAGCGACAAACCGCAGACCGAAGGACTGCCTTCCGTGAAATACTTCGCAGACAAAGTGTTCCTCTCTTCTAACTATTTCGGAGATTTGGTGAAGAAGGAAACCGGAAAGACGGCGCAAGAATATATCCAGAACAAAATCATCGACCTGGCCAAAGAAATGATTATAGGAAGCGGGAAGACAGTCAGCCAGATTGCCTATGAGCTGGGATACCAGTATTCGCAGCACTTCAACCGAGTATTCAAGAAAAACGTAGGCTATACTCCGAGCGAATACCGGCACTTGCAGGTTTAGACAATAAAGTTTCACCACAGATTACGCGGATTAGCACAGAGTTTTTTCGGTTTCGTCAAATATAAGTTCTATCTTTGTATGCCAATAGAACATATGGATATGAAACACCCCAAAATAATTGTTGCCGGCATCGGACCGGGCAATGAATCGGATATAACTCCCGCCGTAATTTCCGCTTTGCAAGAATCAGATGTAGTGGTGGGATATAAGTATTATTTCCAATTTGTAATCCCTTATCTCCACCCCTCAACAACATGCATAGATACCGGCATGAAGCGTGAGCGCGCCCGTGCCGAGCAGGCTTTCGAGCTGGCAGAGCAGGGAAAGACGGTCTGCGTCATCAGTTCCGGGGATGCGGGCATCTATGGTATGACGCCGCTTGTCTACGAGATGAAGCGGGAAAGGAACAGCAACGTGGAAATCGTTTCGCTGCCGGGCATCAGCGCTTTCCAAAAGGCAGCCTCACTGCTGGGAGCTCCCGTGGGACATGACTTCTGCGTCATCTCCCTTTCAGACCTGATGACTCCCTGGGAGCGTATTGAAAGGCGTATCATCGCAGCCGCTGCCGCCGACTTCGTGACGCAGTCTACAACCCCAAAAGTGAAGGACGCTACTGGCAGCTTTACCGCTTGAAAGAACTCTTTCTGCAGGAAGGACGCTCACCGGAAACGCCCGTGGGATATGTGCGCCAGGCAGGACGCCCGGAACAAGCGGTACACATCACCACGCTGGGAGATTTCAATCCCGAAGAGGTGGATATGTTTACAGTCGTATTGATAGGCAACTCACAGTCCTACGAATGGAACGGAGCCTTCATCACTCCGCGCGGCTATTACCGGGACACGAATACCGAAGCCACGGGCATCGGGCAAGACATCATGATTCGTAGTTTCCGTACCATCGAAAAGGAACTGAAGAACAAGCATATTCCCCTCGACCATAAATGGGCTTTACTCCATGCCATACATACCACCGCCGATTTTGAAATGGAGCATCTGCTGCATACGGACGAAGGTGCCGTGGCTTCCTTGTATCAACCATCGAGAAAGGCGGAATCAAGACGATTGTCACAGACGTCACGATGGCAGCCAGCGGTATCCGCAAAGGAGCTTTGCAGCGGCTGGGCATAGAGGTGAAATGTTACCTCGGCGACCCGCGCACAGCGACGATGGCTGCAGAGAAAGGCATCACCCGTACCCAGGCAGGCATCCGCCTGGCTGTGGAGGAGCATCCCGATGCTTTCTTTGTATTCGGCAATGCACCTACGGCACTTATGGAACTCTGCGACCTGATACGTAAGGGCAAGGCACATCCGGCGGGCATTGTTGCTGCACCGGTAGGCTTCGTGCATGTGCAGGAGTCCAAACACATGGTGAAACCCTTTACGGAAATACCCAAGATTATCGTAGAAGGACGTAAGGGAGGCAGTAACTTAGCTGCCACGCTGGTGAACTCCGTGCTGTGCTACAACGATGCGGAGCAGTTGCGCCCGGGCAGGGATGTGTAAGTGAAAAGAGACATTCCATAACATTACTTGTTACGACCGATAACATTACTTGTTATGCCCCCTTACATTACTTGATATTTTCATAAGATTACTCATTGAATGAAACACAGATTTATAATCATAGGAATGGATGACAACCGTTCCCCCTTCTTTCCACCGGAAGCACTGGCACAGATACGGAAGGGGAAGGTCTTCTCCGGTGGCATACGGCATAAGGAGATTGTCGGTCCTCTGCTGCCTGCCGGGGCCGAATGGATTTCCATCACCGTACCGCTGGAGCGTGTCTTTTCCCGTTATGAAGAAATATTTACCCGCTTCGAAGAGACGGCTACGGACGACTCCATCATTGTATTCGCGTCCGGCGACCCGTTATTCTTCGGTTTTGCCAATACCATAAAGCGTAAGCTTCCCGAGGCAGACATTCTGCTCTATCCCGCTTTCAATTCCTTGCAGACATTGGCACACCGCCTCGTCATGCCGTATGACGACATACGCACCGTCTCCCTGACAGGACGCCCCTGGCAGGAGTTCGACCGTGCCCTCATAGAGCGTGCCCCCAAAATAGGCATCCTCACCGACCGCGAACATACCCCGGCCACCATTGCCGCCCGCATGCTGGAATACGGGTACTCCCACTACACACTATACATCGGCGAGCATCTCGGCAATCCCGAAAAGGAACGCATACGCCGGATGACACCCCAGGAAGCGGTTTCCGGTGACTTCGAACATCCCAACTGCCTGCTGCTGGACAGCCATCCCGGACAATGCCGCACAAACTCCCTGCACGGTAGCGAAGCCCCAGACTTTCCAGTCCGTCCCTTCGGCATCCCCGATGAAGAGTTTGCACATCTTGACGGACGCGCCCGCATGATAACCAAGGCTCCCATCCGCCTGCTCACCCTGCAGGCATTGGAACTGAACCGCCGCCGCGTCTTCTGGGACATCGGTTTCTGTACCGGTTCCGTCTCCATCGAAGCCCGCCTGCAATTTCCTCATCTCGCCGTCATCTCCTTCGAGATACGCCCCGAAGGAAAAGAGCTGATGGACACCAACTCCCGCCGCTTCGGCGCGCCGGGCATTACGGCGATAACCGGAGATTTCCTGCACACCGACCTCACTCCCTTTGCCCGCCCCGATGCCGTCTTCATCGGTGGACACGGCGGACATCTGGAGGAAATGATAGAGAAAGTGAAACAAGTGCTGCACCCCGAAGGCTGCATCGTCTTCAACTCCGTATCGCAGAAAGCAAGGAGGCGTTCTGCCGAGGAATCGAGCGGAACGGAATGGTGCTCCACCCTTCCACCATATCGCCTTGAACGAATATAACCCCATTGAAATTATGAAAGCCACGCTTTCTTAAACATACCCATTATGAAAACAGCTATTATTCTAATCTCCGAAGCCGGTTTGAGCATAGCCCAATCACTGCTCAACGAACTTCCCGACTCCGAAATCTTCACCCTCAGGCACGAAGAGGGATGCACACATATAGAATCCGCCGGCAAATTCACAGCGGAAAACTTCAACGCTATGATGCCTTTGTCTTCATTGGCGCCATGGGAATCTGTGTCCGCACCATCGCTCCTTGCGTGAAGAACAAATATACCGACCTGCCGTGATTTGCGTGGACAGTACCGGTAAATTTGCCATCTCCGTACTTTCCGGACACATCGGAGGAGCCAACGAACTGACCCACCAGGTAGCGAATATCCTCGGGGCCGAACCGGTAGTCACCACGCAAAGCGACTGCACCGGTCTATGGGGACTCGATACCCTGCCCCAACGTTTCGGGTGGTTTCCGGTCATCAACGCCGAACCCTCCACCTCCTGCTGGCAGAACTTGCCAAGACGCCCGAAGAGAAAAAAAGAGTATGCATGAACGAGCATATCAGCCTCTTCGTTTCCGGCAAGCCCACCGCCCTGCTGCTCACGGTGCGCAATGAAGGCACGGACTGGATGGAGGCGCACCTGCCGCCTCATGTAGAAGTATTCTACCGGGTGCAGGACATTAAACCTTCACGCTTCAACTGATTCTGTGCGTATCTCCCCAAGTCCCCAACTTCCCGGAAATGCCTATGATATGCTACGTGCCCTGTGTCGTACACCTCGGCATCGGCCTTGCCCGGCTGGCAGGTCCCGTGCGGAAAGTGGAGAAAGAGATTATGAACACACTGAAGGAATACGGCATCATGCCCCAAAGCATCGCCTCCATCTCCACGATTAAAGCTAAAAGTGACGAACCGGTAGTGAAAGCGCTCCAAAAGAAGTTCCCAGTCTACTTCTATACAGCCGAGGAACTGGCAGAGATAGAGGTGCCCCATCCCAGCAAAACCGTCATGAAGCACATGGGTACCCCCAGCGTCAGCGAAGCCGCCGCCTTACTGAGTGCAAACAACTCCCGGCTGCTGGTGCCCAAGAAGAAAGGAGAGAACTATACCGTGGCCGCCGCCCTTGACATAAGAACTGTGCGCCAGGGCCACATCGAAATAGTGGGTGCCGGCCCGGGCGACCCGGACCTGGTTTCCGTACGCGGACGCCAAATGCTGGAACGCGCCGACCTCATTCTGTATGCCGGCAGCCTCGTTCCCAAGGAGCTGACTCTCTGTGCCAAGCCGGTGCTACCGTACTCAGCTCCGCTTCCATGGATTTGGAAGAACAATTTGAAGTGATGAAGAAGTTCTATGACAAGGGAAAATTCATCGTACGCCTGCATACGGGTGACCCATGTATCTATGGTGCCATTCAGGAACAGATGAACTACTTTGACCAGCACGGCATGAGCTACCACATCACCCCCGGCATATCCTCCTTCCAGGCGGCGGCAGCTGCCTTGAAGTCGCAGTTCACCATTCCGGAAAAAGTGCAAAGCATCATCCTAACACGCGGCGAAGGACGTACGCCCATGCCCGAACGCGAAAAGCTACATCTCATGGCACGCTCACAAAGTACCATGTGCATCTTCCTCAGTGCAAGCATTGCGGAGCAGGTGCAGGAAGAACTGTTGCAGGAATATCCGGAAACTACCCCCGTAGCTGTCTGCTACCACTTGACATGGAAAGACGAACAAATATTCAGGGGGGAACTCAAAGACCTTGCCAGAATAGTGAAGGAAAATAACCTCACCTTGACAACCATGATTGTCGTAGGCGAAGCCATCGGCAACCGTGAAGGTCTGTCACGGCTCTATGCACACGAGTTCAAGCATCTGTACCGGAAATAAATCAACGATTAATCACCCATAAACATTCAAACATGATATTAATATTTGGCGGAACCACCGAAGGACGCATAGCCATCCAAACCCTTGAAGAAGCCGGAAAAACTTCTACTATTCTACCAAAGGGGATGAGCAGGACGTACTTCTGCATAATGGCATCCGCCTGCAAGGCGCGATGGATGCAATAGAAATAGAAACATTCTGTGCACAGCATCACATAAAGCTGCTGATAGACGCCGCGCACCCCTTTGCCACACAGCTGCATGAGACTCTGGAACAAGTCTCCGTGGAATCGAATATCCCCGTCATCCGTTTCGAGCGTATCTTCCCGGAACGCGATGAAGAACACATCACCTGGTGCAGGGATTATGACGATGCCATCGAGAAGATACAGAAAGAAAAGATTTTCATCTTACTTGCACTGACCGGCGTACAGACCATAGGTAAGCTGAAGCCTTTGTGGCAGAATGCCTGCTGTTACTTCCGCATCCTCGACCGTAACAGCTCGCGCAAGCTCGCCCGGGAACAGGGCTTCTCCGAGAAGAACCTCTACTACTACACACCCGGAGAAGACGAGCAAGTCCTGATGAAACAGCTTCATCCCGAAGCCATACTCCTCAAGGAAAGCGGGATATCCGGTGGATTCTGCGAGAAGGTGGAAGCTGCCCGGCAACTGGTATACGCATCTTTGCCATCCGACGCCCCGAGACATCCGGCAAGTTTATCTGTGTAAACGGCGAGCATGGCCTGCGCCGCATAGTCGAGAAACATTTACCCGACTTCTTCCCCCTGCGCAGCGGACTGACTACCGGAACATGTGCCGCCGCTGCGCCGTAGCCGCCACCTGGGATGTATTCAATATCTACTTCAAAAAGCGTCCTACGGAATTTCCGGTAGTTCTTCCCAACGGAGAAACCATACAGGTTCCCGTAGAGCCGCAGCACCATATTCCCCACTCCGACCTTCTGGAAAACGGTGACGGCATGTTCGAGACAAGCGCTACCGTCATCAAGGATGCCGGCGACGACCCGGACATCACCAACGGGATGAAAGTTGTGGCCAATATAGCCATACCTTTCCGCATAGACGACCCGCTGCCGGAAGACACTCCCCAGGACGACTACAACATCATCGTCTGCGGCGGCGAAGGCGTAGGTGTCATCACCATGCCCGGTCTGGGACTTGAGCTCGGTAGCTCTGCCATCAACGACACCCCACGCGAAATGATAAAGAAGAACGTCAAGCTATGGCTTGAACGCCTCCATATTGCCAAACAGCCCAATCCTATTCTCATTACCATCTCCATCCCCGGTGGAGAAGAAATAGCCAAACGCACCTTCAATCCCCGCCTCGGTATCGAAGGAGGCATTTCCATTATCGGGACCTCCGGCATCGTGAAGCCATTCTCCTCGGAAGCCTTCATCAATTCCATCCGGAAGTCCATGGAAGTGGCAAAGGCAACCCGGAACCCTCGTATCGTCATCAGCTCCGGCGCAAAGAGCGAACGTTTCATCAAGGCGTATTATCCCGACCTCCCCACCCAGGCTTTCGTGCATTACGGCAACTTTATCGGCGAAACCTTGAAAATAGCAGCCGAAGAGCAAGTACCGCACGTCACCCTCGGCGTATGATGGGAAAGGCCGTGAAACTGGCCGAAGGCAATCTGGATACCCACAGCAAGAAAGTGACCATGAATAAGGAATTCATTCAAGACCTGGCACGCCAGACGGGATGCAGCGAAGAAACACTTGCCGCCATCGGACAGATGAACCTGGCGCGTGAACTCTGGGACATCATTCCCGAAGAGCTGCTGGAAAAGTTTGGCAAGGCACTGATTGAGCTCTGTCACCGGCACTGTGACCCCTTGCTGCCCAACAGCGAACTAACAGTATTACTCATAACCGAAAACGGAAAAATTTACTCATGAAGAAGAAGATAATCATTACCGTCTGTATGGCAATGACCGTACTGACCGGTCTGGCACAAAGCCCGCTGTCCTTTCATGCAAAAGCTGGAATCGGTACCTCCCATTTTCATGGAAAACACTCCAGTAGTGACACCCAAATAGCTTACAAAGCTGGTGTCGGTGCAGAATATGTCCTCAACAAGACCTGGGTGCTGCAATCCGCATTGGAATTCGTGTCCATCGGCGGTAAAGACGAGATAAGCCACATCGCAAGGCCAAAATGCATGAACTGTATCTGCAAATCCCCCTCATGATAGCGGCCCGCCTCCATCTGGGCAAGGATTATCATGCCTCGCTGAGTGTCGGCCTTATGCGGCCATAGGTGTGGCAGGCAAGACCTCCGGCGAAACCTACGAATATAGTAGCAGTATCCAGGGAGGATACCAGTTCAAGATAGACACTTTCGGCAGCATGGTAGACGGGAAAATGGGTAACAACCGTTTCGATGCAGGTATTGCCTTGGGACTTACTTTTGAATACAGAAGATTCATCATCGGTGCAGAGACACAAGTGGGACTGGTAAAAGTCAATGAGCAGATAAACCAGATGATAGGTCATTCGGAAGAAGGAGGATATTTTCCCAAGAACTTCGCCGCATTCTTCACGCTGGGGTACCGGTTCTGGTAAGGGAACATTGCCATACAGAGTTGTTTAGTATACAAACAGATACTCAACAATATAAACTGAATAATATGGCAAAAAGAATTCCTATCCTGCTGGCAGCAATGACAGCCCTCACCTTCGCCCCTCAAACAGCAGAGGCATGTACCGGTATCACCCTGACGGCCAAAGACAATGCGCACGTCGTAGCCCGCACCATCGAATGGGGAGGCAGTGAGCTGAACAGCCAGTACGTCATCGTACCGCGCGGTTATTCGCAACAATCACTGACACCCGGAGCAGTCTGTCCGGCATGGAGTTCACCTCACGCTATGGCTACGTAGCCTGGCAGTGGAGCAAAAGGAGTTCGTGGCCGAAGGTCTGAATGAAGCCGGGCTCTCCGCCGGGCTGTTCTACTTTCCCGGATATGGCAAATATGAGGAGTACGACCCCACACGAAAAGCGTCGAGCATAGCCGATTTACAATTGGTATCATGGCTGTTGGGAAGCTTTTCTACTGTGGACGAGGTAAAGGAGGCTATTGAAAATGTAACGGTCATAGCCATTGACCCACGCGCCTCCACCGTACATTGGCGGATTGCAGACAAGACCGGCCGCCAACTGGTATTGGAGTTCATCGACGGACAGCCCCGTTTCTATGAAAACAAACTGGGAGTATTGACAAACTCCCCCGGCTTTGACTGGCAGATGACCAACTTAAACAATTATGTGAACCTCTACCCGGGCAGTGCCGAAAGCAAATCGCTGGGCAATGTGACTATAGCCCCTTTCGGTTCGGGAAGCGGCTTTTTGGGAATTCCGGGAGATGTGACTCCCCCTTCCCGCTTTATCCGTGCCGCTTTCTACCAGACTTCTACACCACCACAGAATACCGCACAGGAAACCGTTCTCCAATGTTTTCAGATACTGAATAACTTTGATATACCCGTAGCATCGAGTTTCCCCTCGGCCAGGTTCCTGCCAATATTCCAAGTGCCACCCAATGGACATCGGCCACAGATATGACAAACGGTATCATCTACTATCGCACCATGTACAACAGTACAATCAGAAGCATTGATTTGAGACAGATAGACTTCGGGCGCATCGAGTACCATGCAGCTCCCCTCGATAAAGTGAAGCGGCAACCGATAGCTCCCGTGAAAATTGAATAGGGACGCAGAAACTTCAAGATTGCCGCTGTTGCAGTTGTTCCGCCTCCTTCCTCTTCATCTCCGCCAGCACCCCGCAGGTCAATGGAATGGCGAGGAAGAAGGTCAGCATGTCCGACGCCGCCTGGCACATCTCCACCCCTTTCAGTCCTAAGAAATAAGGAAGAATGAAGATGAGGGGGATGAAGAACAGCCCTTGACGGGCAGAGGAAGTATCGTAGCGCGTACGGGCTTGCGGATAGTCTGCAGCATCATGTTGCTGACCACAATCCATGCACCCAACGGATAGGTGATGAACTGCCAGCGCAATGCTGCCGCACCGGTAGCTACAACAGCAGGGTCTCCCTTGCGGAAGATGGAGACAATCTCCTCGGCATATCCCATACCTGCCACCGCACAAACCAGCAAAAAGAAAAAGCCTACCTTCACACAGAACCAGAATCCTTGGCGCACTCTGGCATACAGCCCGGCACCATAATTGAATCCGCATACCGGTTGGAAGCCTTGCCCGAAACCAATTAGGAAAGCATTGATAAACATAGAGATACGCGTCACAATGGACATCCCTGCAATAGCTGCGTCACCATATGCACCGGCCGCCACGTTCAGCAAAATGGTTGCCACGCTTGCCAGTCCCTGCCGGGTGAGTGACGGAGTTCCACCCCCAATAATTTCCTTGATGAAAGCCAGTGTAGGCGTAAAGTTTCTGTAACGTATACGTATATTTCCTCCTCTGCGCCCCATATATAGCAAAAGGATGAAACTACATATCTGGCTGACTACTGTGGCCAGTGCGGCACCGGATATGCCCATATCGCATACAAAAATCAGGATAGGGTCGAGCACCACGTTGATGACCGCCCCACTCACAATCCCCACCATGGCATACGCCGCATTACCTTGAAAACGTATTTGGTTATTCAGCACCAATGAGGCGGTCATAAAAGGAGTACCCAGCAGAATGATTCCCAAATAGCGCTCCGTATACGGAAGAATAGTAGGCGTCGACCCCAAAGCAAGGGAAAGCGGTGTAAGGAACAGCAATCCCAGCACAGCCAGAGCCGCTCCGATAAACAAGGCAAAAAAGAAGCCGGTGGATGCCATCTTCTCGGCACTCTCCGTTTCCTGCGCCCCCAACTTACGGGAGATGTAGTTCCCCGAACCATGACCGAAGAAGAATCCCACAGCCTGGATAATGGACATCACAGAAAACACGATACCTACGGCAGCCGTAGACTGGGTATTTATTTTACCCACAAAATAGGTATCTGCCATGTTGTAGAAGGACGTCACCAGCATGCTGATGATGGTCGCACAGCCAATGACGTAATCAGCCGGGGGACCGGAGTCGTCGTTAAGTGGACATAATTATCCTTTGCAGAATGGTGCATCATAGGGAATGGAATGACAAGACTATTTGCAGCAATTTCTCAATGGAGTACACTGTTACCGGCTCCTTGCCCGGTCGATGGAATACGAAGCTGCCGTCTCCCTTCAAATCTCCGGTTTCGATATAAATCTCCGATTCAACATTCCGGTTTGCCAGAATCCCGTTTCTCTGGAGTGCCTTGCGCACCATGCATACTTCTGCCGTGGCCCGCCAAGCGTATCTGGGAGGTATATTCATTGGCTACCCTGAACAGTCCCGTTTCCAAATCAAAGGCAATACCCTTACGGGCAAAGAAATTGCTCAGGCTGCCGTTCAACGAAAGGTCCTCGGGAGTACCGATAGTTACGCCGTTCACCTTGTCCATCAGCCATATTTTGTCCGCTATCTGCAGGGCCAGTTCCAGGTCGTGAGTAGAAAGGAAAATCGTCTTGTCCGTTTGCCGGCTGAGCTGGTGAAGCAGTTGCATCATCTCTACTTTACTGGGAAAATCAAGGAAAGCTGTCGGTTCATCCAGATAGATGACGGGAGTTTCCTGGGCGAGCGCTTGGCTATCATCACCTTCTGCCGTTCACCGTCACTCAGCGTATGCACCATGCGGTGTGCCAGATGGGGAATGCCTACCAGGGCGATGGATTTGTCCACCACAATCTTGTCCTCTTTCGAAAGGGTTCCCCAGAAACCGGTGTAGGGGCTACGCCCCAGACCTATCAGTCTACGACGGACATATTGCGTATATCGCACTTCTCCGTCAGCACCACGCTGATGACGCGCGAAAGCTGCTTGTCGGTATAGTCCCCTATCTCTTTTCCTTCAATAAATATGTTTCCTCCAAGTTTCGGCTGGAAGGCGGACAGCGTACGGAGCAACGTGGACTTCCCCACTCCATTGGCTCCCAACAGGCAAGTCAGCTCACCACTGTTAATTCCGGCGCAAATGCCGTCTGCCACCACTTTCACATCCCCCTTACCGGGGTAACCGATGGAAAGATTCTCTATATGTATGGTTTCCTTATTCATTCAATTCTCCTTTCCGTTTTCTAAAAAGTACAGAAGCCACTACCGGCGCACCTACCAGTGCCGTCACCGAGTTGACCGGCAAAGCTCCCTCGAAGCCGGGCATACGGGCTATCAGATTGCAGACCAATGCCAGGGAAGCGCCTACCAGCAATGTGGCAGGCATCAGTACCCGATGGTCCGAAGAGTGGAAGATGGCACGGCACAGATGGGGAACCGCCAATCCGATAAACATAATCGGACCGCAATAGGCCGTTACAATAGCCACCAGCACGCCGGAGCATGAGATAACCAGCAGGCGTGCCCGCTTGATGTTCAGTCCCAGATTGCGTGCATAGCCATCGCCCAGCAGCAACAGATTCATCGTCTTTATCAGCAGGAAGGACAACGGAAGCAGCACAGCCATGATGCAGACAAACAGCACCATCTGGTCGCCCGAAACACGGGCAAAGCTACCCAATCCCCAAATGACATATGCACGTATATCTTCCTCCACACTGAAATATTTCAATACGCCGATGACGCACTTGCCACATAGCCTATCATCACACCGATTATCAGCAGCGTCACGTTGCCCTTCACCTTCTGGGAGACATAGACAATGAGCGCCATCACAGCCAGCGCACCGATAATGGCGGCAACCGACAAGGCAACCTCGCCCATATACCCCAAACGGCTCAATGCCACACCGCCCATCGCCCCGGACAGTAATACCACACAAGCCACACCCAGGCTGGCACCTGAACTGATGCCCAATACCGAGGCCCTGCCAGCGGATTGCGGAACACCGTCTGCATCTGCAGACCGCTGACTGACAGCCCTGCTCCCGCCACCAATGCCGTCAACGCTTGGGGCACGCGGGACTTCCAGATAATATTCTGCCAAATAACGGATTCATCCGTATTTCCCCACAATATGTTCCACACGGAGCGCAGAGGAATGTGAACCGACCCCAAAAGCAGGTTCAGCAGGAAAAAAAGAAAGATAGATGCCAGTGTCAGCAACATCAACGGAAGTACGGGTCTTTTTATCATTTCAGCAGTTCGTAGTAAGTCGGTTTATAGTCAGGCAACAAATCGGGATGGAAAGCATGTATCAAGTCTTCCAATACAATTTCGGGCTGCATGGGCATACTTTCGTAGAAGGGTTTCTCACGCATGTTGCAGTATACCACTCCCTTCTCACGAAACGCACGGAAGTCGGCATAACGCGGGTCGAGGGACTTCAAGGCATCATACGTGAATGTCCCGTCATAGCTGTTGACAATGCGCCAATAGTCGCACTCTCCGCCTGGCTATATACGGTTTCAAAATCCAGCGTGACACCTCCCGAACGGGGATCGTCTTTCAAGAAATAATCCGCACCGGCATCACGGAACAGTTCGGCAAGAAAGCTCTTTCCTCCACTGCATACCAGTTGCCACCCCGTATCTCGCCGCTGAATACCATCGGACGCTTCTTCACGTTGGCAGCCAGCTCCTTCAATTCGTTATAGCGCTTCTCTATCGCAGCAAACTTTTCATTCGCCTCCACTTCCTGGCCTATAAACATGCCGATGAATTTTATCCATTCAGCCTGCCCCAACGGGGTCATCTCCTTATATCCCAAATGGGGAACCAGTGGAATACCGATTTCCCGCATGGCATCATATCCGCCCCGCTTGAAAGGAGAGATAAAGATAACATCCGGATTCATGCTCATTATCACTTCATTATCAAAGTTCCCTTCGATACCAATCTTCACGGTCTCGCCGGACTTCAAACGTTCGTTCATCTCCTTGTTGAAGAGATGGCGCGTACTGGTGATGCCCACCACATAATCGCAGGCATCCAGACGGATGAAGTTGGAAAGTTGCAGGGATGTCATACACATAACGTGCTCTACCGGCGTTTCAATCACCGTATAGTCGCTCGGTATACCGACAGGCTTTATGCCTTTCGGTACCAGCGCATAGTGGAAAGTGCTGCTGCTTTCTTTTTGAGGGTCGTGTATATCCACCAGACGGACATGGTGCGGAAGATATTTCACCGTATAGCCTTTGGCATAGCACGGTACAATGGTAGCTGCCGTGTCTGTCGTAACCGGAGAATAGCCCGTTTCGGAAGAAGATTCGGTAGTAGTCTGTCTTGATTTTAAGCCGCAAGAGGTTACGCATAAAATGCACAGCAGTGCAATGCCTATGGCAGATATCCGGGTCATGACTATTGGGGTTTATAGAATTCGGGCACAATATTCGTCATTTTTGGGGAAATACGCAAATGCTCTTCCCGCAAATTGGTGGATATTGTGCCTAAATAATCTTTAAAAGCCCATCAAGTCATTCAGCGCTTCGCTCATGCTGGGATGTGTAAAGACAAAATCACGGAGGAAGGTATATTCCTGCCCGGTCTTCATGCCATTGCCACCAGGTTGATGACTTCACTCGATTCCGGCCCAAACAACGTGCAACCCAAAATCTTGTCCGTATCGGCGTCCACCACTACCTTGAAGAGTCCGTTCGTATCGCCCAAAGTCCTGGCACGCGGAATGGCGGCTACCGGCAGCTTGTTGACCTTTATATTCAATCCCTTCTTGCGTGCTTCCGCTTCGCTCAGCCCGATGCGTGAAAGCGGCGGGTCGATGAATACCGAATAGCTCACCGGGTCACGGTCGGACACCTTGCGTTCTCCCGCCCCGAAAAGGTCTTCGCGCAGAATGCGGTAATCATCCAAAGAAATGTAGGTGAACTGCAAACCGCCCTTTACATCACCGATAGCATGTATCTTGGGTTGGTAGTCTGCAAATAGTCGTCTACCACAATGGCTCCGCGCTCATTCACCTCTACACCTGCCGCCGGCAGATTCAAGCCAGCCGTATTCGGACGCCGGCCGGTAGCCAGCAGGATGGCATCTGCGTGTAACTGATGTTCCTCTCCCGTGACCGCATCCCGGTAAATGACGTCAGAGTCTTTCACGGACTGCACGCGTGCATTCAGCCTGAAAACGATTCCTTTCTGTTCCAATACCTCCCGGACACTGTCCGCAATGTCCCGGTCCTCCCGGGATATCAGTTCGGAAGAGCCCTCGAGCACCGTGACTTGCGAACCGAATGAAACATACATGGAAGCAAATTCTAGTCCGATGTATCCCCCGCCTACAATGACGAGCTGTACCGGCAGCTCAGTCAGTTCCATAATGGAGGTGCTGGTATATACCCGTGGGTTACCTTGTATCCCCTCTATCGGTGGAATGACGGTTTCGGCACCCGTATTGATGAATATCCGGGGAGCTTGCAATTGTAATGTCCCTTCCACATCCCAACTTCCACCACATCCGGACCTGCAAAGGAGCCAATACCCGTATAGACCGTTATATGAGGATTGTCGGCCAGATTGTGATAGTTCTTCTGACGCAGGAAAGAGACGACCTCTTCCTTCCTTGCAATGGACTGACGATAGTATGCCTTCTTGACCTCCCAAGAAGCGTCTTTGTCCGCCTGCTTTGCCGCATGCACCAATGTTTTTGTGGGAATGCAACCGATATTGATACATGTCCCTCCGTACATCTTTTCCGAACGCTCCACTACGCAACGTCCAGCTTCCGTTTTGCCAACTCGGCAGCCAATGTCTTTCCGCCTTTGCCGAATCCGATGATAATGACATCATACTGTTTCATACGTCTATTTCCTTAATTGGTTCAATACTCTTTTTGCACTGTCAGACAGTACGACAATGGCACCGGCAAGAATGGCCGTATCCTTGATGACCAAGCGCCCTGCCCCCGTCAGCAACGGAAAGCCGTGCTCCCCGCTTCCCAAGTCGGGCACCCACACCTCAGGGGTTGTCACCAGGAAAGAGAGGGTACCTATGTCATGACAATGGCCAGTGCAGCTCCCGCCAGTCCGATTTTCGGAGAGAATATCCCCAGAAATGTCAGAATGCCGATGGTCATAATCAGAATGCCCAGACCGTGAGAGAAACCATACGTATTGTTCTCCACGTGCCACTGATGTTTCGCCTCATTGAACTCGCCCTCTTTCAGCTTATACTCCTTGTACTCCGGGGCACTCTTTGTATAAAAGAAGCTCATGAACGGGCTGTTCGCCACAAAAGGGACAATCCCTTCAGCCTCATAATTCCAGAATTTCAACCCACCAATCCATACGAAAATAACCAGGATGGCTACACGAATCAAATTAACACCCAACTTTTGAGTGGAAGCGGCCAGCGTCAACGCAGCCATAAACAAGTTTTGCAATTTCGTTTTCATCTTTGTTCTACTTTTTAAATGGTTTCAGTAATATGACTTGATTTTTGTTTTTGCAAAGTTCCTTGTTTTCCACCACGTACGAAATGGCAATTATTCCGCAACAGTTGGCAATTCTTCCCGTTTCACTCTTTTCCGGTAGTCCGAGACACTCTCGCCGGTCATTTTCTTGAAAAAACGGCTGAACGCGGGCAAGTCTTCAAAGCCCAGAATGGAGCTGATTTCTTTGGCGCTCTTGCGGGTATACAACAGCAGTCTCATGGCTTCCGCCTCAATGCGCTCATGAATCACCCGCAACGGGGAAGGCAACCCGCAGGCCGAGAACAGATTGGAAAGTGTCTTGGGAGAACGGCAAAGAATATCGGCATAATCCTGCACCTGCTTCTTCTCCTTGAAATGCCGGTCCACCAGCACATAATACTGCCGGATGATGTCAAACGTCTTTTCCTTCTCCTGCCCCACCCCGAAAAGCTGGCGCGCAATGCGTGTGCAGGTAATGATGAAACGTTTCAAGACAATGCGCAGCATCTCCTCCTGCAGGTTGTCATGGATGACCGATTCCTGCCGGAAAATGCGGACTATGTCATGCAGGTTGGAAGACTGCCCGGCAGAAAGCGCCAGTCTCATCACCTTGGAAGAGCCATAAAAAAGGAATCCGTTGCAAGAGACCTCGTTGTCATGTCCATAGATGCAATAAAATTGCTGTTGAATACA
>ENA-OQCK01000485-OQCK01000485.1-human-gut-metagenome-genome-assembly--contig:-NODE-485-length-21485-cov-3.394559_pt1 | contig 21485 bp, 25 predicted proteins | sample MGYA00242498_ERZ504578 | MGnify/ENA primary metagenome ERZ504578 (study PRJEB26092, sample SAMD00036229) | human gut metagenome | host: Homo sapiens | study: EMG produced TPA metagenomics assembly of...
GTCAGTCGGGCTGTCTTTTCTGCCTGGCTGCTGCCACCTATCATCACATCGAAATCTCCCGGCTCGGCCACGTGGTTGAGGTCGTAGTCGTAGAAGCGGAGCAGCTCAGGGGTAATCTTGAAGGATACGGTCTTGCTTTCGCCCGCTTTCAGGAACACCTTTTCAAAGCCTTTCAGCTCGCGTACGGGGCGGGTAATGCTGCCTACGAGGTCGCGGATATAGAGCTGCACGACTTCTGCGCCGTCACGCTTGCCGGTATTGGTCACGGTGACTACGGCAGTGGTGGAGCCATTTTGTCCCATGACCGGGGTACTGAGGGCGATGTCGCTGTACCGGAAAGTGGTGTACGAGAGACCGTAGCCGAAGGGATACAGCGCTCATTGTCCACATCCAGATAGTTGCTGCGAAACTTCTCGAACCATTTGCCTTCTGCCAGCGGTCGTCCGGTATTCTTATGGTTGTAGAACAAGGTATCTGCCCCACGTTTTTCGGGAAAGTCATGGTCAGCTTACCGCTTGGGTTCACGTCGCCGAACAGCACGTCGCCAATGGCATAGGCCGCTTCGCTGCCACCGAACCATACGTTCAAGATGGCGGGCACATGTTCCTGCTCCCAGGTGAGCGTCAGCGGCCGGCCGGTGAAGAGGTTAGTACAACGGGCTTGCCGGTCTTCAGCAAGGCTCCAGCAGGGTGCGTTGCACGTCGGGGATATCGAGGTCGGTACGGCTGGAGCTTTCACCGCTCATTTCGGAAGACTCGCCCAGGGCGGCTACAATCACGTCGGCACCGGAGGCCACCTTCAAAGCTTCGTCCAGCAGTTCCTTATCCGTACGGTTGTCCCGGCTCAGCGATCGGCCGAATAGGGTGGCGCGTTCCTCGTAGGCTACATCACCGATGAGGTTGCTGCCTTTGGCGTAGGTGATGTTCACCCGGCCGGCTGTCATTTCTTTCAATCCTTCGTACAGAGAGGGATAGTCGTCCAGGCGTGCGGCAACACTCCAGGTACCGGGCATGTTGCTGCGGGTATTGCCCAGGGGGCCGATGACGGCGACGGTGCCTTGCTTCTCCAAAGGAAGGACGGGACGAGAAGACTTCTTGCCTTGTCCCTCAAAAGGTTCGTTTTTCAGCAGCACAAAGCTTTCGGCGGCAATCCGGCGTGCGGCGTCGCGGTGCTCGCGCGTGAAGATGTCGCGTGCGGGACGGCTGAGGTCGCAGTATTTGTAAGGGTCATCGAACAGCCTAATTTGTATTTCGCTTCAAGGATGCGGCGGCAGGCTGCATCCAGCGTCTTCATGGTTATTTTGCCTTCGGTGAGCGACTTTTTCAACGTGCCCACGAAACCTTCGCTCACCATATCCATGTCCACACCGGCGTTGAGCGCACGGGCGGAAACGGTCTGCAGGTCACCGATGCCGTGCTCCACCATTTCGGAGATACCGGTAAAGTCGGTCACCACAAAACCGTTGAAGCCCCATTGTTTGCGCAGCACGTCTGTCATCAGCCAGCGGTTGGCGGTGGCGGGCACACCGTCCACTTCGTTGAAAGAGGCCATTACACTGCCCACTCCGGCATGGACGGCTGCTTCATAGGGTACATGTATTCGTTGAACATGCGGTTGCGGCTCATGTCTACGGTGTTGTAGTCGCGTCCGGCTTCTCCGGCACCGTACAGTGCGAAGTGCTTGACGCATGCCATGATTTCGTCGTTCCGTTTCAGTTGGTCGTTCAGGTCTTTTCCCTGATACCCCAACACCATGGCGCGGGCGATGGCACCTCCGAGGAACGGGTCTTCGCCCGAACCCTCGGATACACGTCCCCAGCGTGGGTCACGGCTGATGTCTACCATCGGACTGAATGTCCATGAGATACCGTCGGCACTGGCTTCGATGGCGGCGATGCGGGCAGACTGCCCGATGGCTGCCATGTCCCACGTGCAGGAGAGGCCGAGGGGGATGGGGAAGATGGTCTCATAGCCATGTATCACATCCATGCCGAACAGCAGGGGGATGCCCAGGCGGGAGTTCTCTACGGCCAGTTTCTGTACGTCGCGTATCTTGGCCACTCCTTTCAGATTGAAAAGCCTCCCACGAGCCCCTGCTCAATCTTCTTGGCCACGTCGCTGCTCTTTGCCTGACCGGTGGTGATTTCTCCGGTCACGGGCAGGTTGAGCTGGCCGATTTTCTCTTCCACAGTCATCCGGCGCATCAGTGCGTCGATGAAGCGGTCCATGTCCTGCGGAGACTTCTGCGCCTGCACGGTGACGCCTATTAAAGCGGTCGCGAGCAGCAGACTTGTTCTCTTGAAAATTTTCTTCATATTCATATTGAATTAATTGTTTGTAAGTATGTTCCTTTCATTGTTTTTAGATTGCCGTCACTCTATTGCAGTGGCGCTATGACTTCTTTGCAACGGTGCTGCAATTTCTCTGCAGTGATACTGCAAACGATTTGCAGCGCTACTGCAACTGCTTTGCAGCGACACTGCAACTGTTGTGCAGTGCTACTGCAACACTTTTGCAGTGCCACTGCAAAAAGTTTGCAGCTCTTTGCAGTAGCAATGCTTTGATTGAAAGCAAGTTATGAAATAGACCTTTTGCCATTGATTGGGTCGGCTGTTTCCTTTGGCCGGGTATCAATAGTCGGGGTTCTGTACCAGTACTCCGTTCGATTTGTCTATCTCTGTCTGGGGCAGAGGCAGCAGCGCATTCTTGTCCTGGTAATTCTTTCCGGCAGCTTGCAGCACTTCTTTGGCAATGCCCCAGCGCACGAGGTCGTAGAAGCGGTCGGGTTCCAGTGCCAGCTCTACGCGGCGTTCGTGGCGAATGGCGTCACGCAGCACAGACTGGCTGGCAGATTCTACCTTCGGAAGCACGTCTGCCAGTGTGCCGCGGGCATGGGCGCGTACTTGTTCCAGATACCCGGCGGCTTCGCCCGTCAGCCCTTTCTCGTTGGCGGCTTCGGCAGCCATCAGCAGCACGTCCGGATAGCGGATGAGGCGGATGTTTACCCAGAAACCCATACGGCTGTACTTGCGGCGCAGTGTCGGGTCCGTGTAGGCCTTCTTGTTGAAGTAGGCACCCATGGCGGTGGATACGGGTGACTCGCCATAAGGCTGGTTGGTATTCTCCGGTGTGATGGGCTCGTCCGTGCTGCGGCGGAAGTAGAGCAATGTGGCGTTCCGGCGCGGGTCGCCCGGCTCAAAGGCTTCTCCCATCAGTTGGTGGCCATGTGCCAGCCCCATCCCAGGTCCCACTCGCCGGCTCCGCGCACCCCTTGCACCTGGCAGAACTGGCTGCCGATGCTGGCATCCTCTTTCATGGCATCGGTGGCTTCGCATTGCAGTTCGAAGATGCTCTCGCCGCAGTTTTCCCCTTCTACGGTGAAGACTTTGTCGACCGGTGTATTCAGGTTGTAGATGCCCGACTTTATCACTTCGGTGGAGGCTGTGTACATATTGTCCCAATCGTTCCGCATCATATAGGTGCGTGCGTGCAGAGCGTGCGGCGCCCCAGGTCAGCCGTCCCGTATAGTCGCTGTCCCACCGCAGGGGCAGGCATTCTTCGGCTTCGGTCAGGTCTTTGTCAATCTGTTCGTATATCTTTTCCGCCGTGGTCTTGGGCACGTTGGCATCGGAGGCTTCCACTACCTTGATGGTGACCAGCGGCACTTCGCCAAAGGCGCGTACCAGGTTGAAGTAGCACCAGGCACGGAAGAAGAGCGCTTCGCCGCGGTTGCGGATGGCTTCGGTGTCGTCCTTGTGTCCGCTCTTCTCAATGTCGTCCAGGATTTCGTTGCACTGGTAGATGATTTTGTAGTTCTGTCCCCAATAGGCGCTGAGCGGCCCGTTGGAGGCAGTGTATTCGAAGTCGTCCCACATGGCGGCCTCGTTGCTGCCGTCGCCGGCGTCACTGCCTTTCTCGGAGTCCTCGCTGCGCACCATGTGCACCATAAAAGCAGGAATACCGGCAGTGATGTCGTACGAGCGCATCAGGTAGTAGACGTTGAATATCTTCCCGCCTACAAGGGCGTTGGGAGAGTCATCTTCCGTGAACTGCCCCAGCGGATCGCGGTCCAGGAAGTCGTTGCAGGATGTCAGTGAGAGGGCTGTTGCACCCACCAGCAATGTAAATATGTATTTTATCAGTTTCATAAATTTATATTTTTCATTCCCCGTTCCCTTTGAAGGAGTCGGGGGAGGTTTGGAAGTTACTCTTTTTTAGGGGAGAGCTTTTAGAACGTCAGATTAAATCCGAACGTATAAATCGCCGGCATCGGATAACTGCCGTCGTCCACCCCGAAGGCGATGGCACTTCCGCCCAGTTCCGGGGTATATCCGGTGTTGTGCTTCCACGTCTTCAGGTTCTGTATGTTCACGTAGAGCTTCAGCGCCTGCATGCCTATCTTCGAAATCAGCGCCTTGTCGAAGTTGTATGCCAGCGACACGTTACGGATGCGGAAGAACGAGCCGTCCTCTATGTAATACTCGGAGTTCAGATTGTTGATGGTATGCTTGGTGTTCAGCAGCGGCTGGGTGTTGCTGGTCCCTTCACCGTGCCAGCGGTCCATGCGTTGCTCCATAAAGTTGAACTGGCTCCAGTTGTAGTTGTCCCAGGTACGGTAAATCTGATTGCCGCCTTGTCCCATCATGTCAACGGCAAGCTCCCAGTTCTTGTAGCCCAGGCCGAGCGTGAAGCCGTAGGTGACATCGGGTGTAGGATTACCAATCATCGTACGGTCTGCCGTGGTGATTTCACCGTCACCGTTCACGTCGCGGAATTTCAGGTCGCCCGGGGTGACGGTTGCCAGTGTGTTCTTGGGAGAGTGCTCAATCTCCTCCTGGGTCTGGTAGACGCCTTCCACCTTGTAGCCGTAGAAGTAGCCGATGGGGTATCCTGCCATTGTGTAGCTCTGCTGCTTGTCTCCGGCTATGATGGAGTAGCCTTCCTGCACGAGGCTCAGTACCTTGTTCTTGATGGTGGCAAGGTTCATTCCGATGTTGTAGTTCCAGTCGCCTATCCGGTCGCGCCAGCTCAAGGCAAGCTCTACGCCCGAATTCTCGATGGAGCCAAGGTTTCCGATACCCGGTACGTGCCCGAGATGCCCGGCACTTCGGCCAGCAGGTCTTTGGTTTTCTTCTTGTAGTACACCCCTTCAAAGTGCAGGCGGTTGCGGAGGAAGTTGGCTTCTGCACCGGCTTCCCAGGCTTCCACCTTCTCCCAGCGCAGTTTGGGGTTGGGCAGGTAGGCAAGCTGGTAGCCCGGATAGATGGCAGACGGGGTGCCGAACACGGCGGAGTAGGCATTCGTCAGCAACGGTTCGGCGGGATAGGCGCGGTCCAGGTTCTGGTTGCCAGTGTGCCCCATGAGCTTTCAGTTTCAGCATATCCACCAGGTGATGTCCTTCATCCATGCTTCCTCGCTCATCAGCCAGCCCAGGCCGACGGAGTAGAAGTTCTGCCACTGGTTGCCGGTGTAGGAGAAGGCGGAAGAACCGTCGCGGCGGTAGGAGCCGTTGAACAGGTACTTGCCCTTGTAGTTGTAGAGCACGCGTGCCAGCACGGACACGGTGGAGCGCTCCCACTGCGTACTGCCGTTGGTGGCGGTGGCTGCGTCGCCGATACTTACGTACCATTGTCGGGATTGTCCGGAATGACCAGGCCTACCCCTTGGGTACGGGCGCCGTTCAGATTCTCGAGCTTGTTGTAGTAGGTGGTGAAACCGGCTGTGGCCGTCACGCTGTGGTCTCCCCAGGAGTTGGTGTAGGTCAGCAGATAGTCGCTCTGTACCTTCATTTCCGTTTCTTTGGCTTGGGACACTCCGGTCTTGCCGTTGCCCAGCGTGGCTATGTCTCCCTCGACGCTTGCGTCATATACCTGGATAACCGGGGTGTATGTCCGTGTGCTGTTCGAGGCATAGTCCAGGGAGAACATGGCCTTGAACTGGAAGTGTTTCAGGAAATCCCATTGCCCGTACACGTTGCCCGAGCCACGGTAGTTCTCGCTTTCGTGGTATTCGCCTTCAGTCTACGTCCACCATCGGGTTGTTCATCTGTGCCTTCTGGAATCCGGGCAGTGAGGTGTAGAGGCCGTACTCGGAGTTGAATACATGCGCCACCGGAGCTGCGCGCAGGGCTGTAGCCACACTCTTCGTGTCGGCGGGCAGCATGCGTGCCCCGTTGAATTGGAAACCTACCTTGAGGTTGTCCGTCATTTTATAGTCGTTGCTGATGTTCAGCGTGATTTTGCTGTACTTCTCGTGCTTGATGTTGCCTTGCTCGTAAGCATAGCCCGCACCGAGATAGAAGCTGTTCTTGTCCGAGGCACCCGTGATGCTGATGTTGTTGTTGGTGATGAACCCAGTCTGGAAGATTTCATCCTGCCAGTTGGTGTTTCCCGTCCAGTCCGAGAAGTTGTATTCCGGGTTGCCTTCATTCCTCAACTGTTCGTTGTACAGCAGTTTGAAGCCTTCGGCATCCGTCAGTGCAATTTTGTCGGTGATGGACTTGAAACCGAACGAGCCGTTGATATTGACGCGTGTCTGTCCCTCTTTCGCCTTCTTGGTGGTGATGATAATCACGCCGTTGGCACCGCGCACACCGAAGATGGCGAGCGACGACGGGTCTTTCAGTATCTCCATGGATTCGATGTCCTGCGGATTCAGGAAGTTGATGTTGTCGTTGAACAGTCCGTCCACCACATAGAGTGGCTTGTAGCCGTTGATGGAGTTTGTTCCGCGTACACGGATTTCCGGGTCGGAGCCTGCCTTGCCGGAGTTTATCACCTGCACGCCGGCAATCTTTCCTTGCAGTGCGGATACGGGGTTGACCACCGGCTTGTTGGCGATTTCGTCGCCTTTAATGTTGGTGATGGAGCCCGTAAGGTCTCGCTTCTTGGCGCTGCCATAACCGATGACAACGGTTTCGGCCAGCATCTGCGAGTCGTCTTTCATCTGGACGTTGATTACCGACTGGCTGCCTACCTTGACAGCTTGCTTCACCATGCCTACATAGGAAAAATCCAATGTGTTCTCCGGGGTGGCCTGGATGGAGTACCGGCCGTCTATGTCGGTAATCACGCCATTGGAGGTTCCCTGCACCAATACGGTGGCACCAATCAGCGGGTCACCCAGGGCATCGGTCACGGTACCGGTTACTGTTTTCTCCTGCGCCGATGCGGCGACACTTGCCAGCAGGCACACCGTCAGAAATAGGTTTCTCAGTCTTCCGGTTTTCTTCTTGGGAAGGTTTAGGTTCTTCTTCATTACATTTGATTTTTTAGTGGATAAATCATTCAGTTTCTCCTCTGAACAATCAAAATGCAAAAAAGATTTGGTGACGGTGTTAAAAAAGGGCAGCCCGGTTTTCGCGGACTGCCCTCTTACCTAAAAGCAAAACTATACCTATTTCAACTCAAAACTCGTAGTCTTTACATCGCGGCTGTTGGGTCCAATCATTACATGGAACTCGCCGGGTTCGTATACATACTGTATGTCGTAGTTGTAGAACTTCAGCAATTCGGGGGTAATGGTGAAGGTCACCTGCTTGCTTTCGCCTTTTTTCAGGTGGATGCGCTCGAAGCCTTTCAGCTCTTTCACGGGGCGGGTAATGCTGCCCACCAAGTCGCGGATATAGAGCTGTACGATTTCATCTGCATCGTAGTTACCCGTATTGGTTACGGTTACGGAAGCGGTCAGCTTGCCGTCCGCATTCAGTTGCTTGGAGCTGAGCGTGATGTCACTGTACTGGAAGGTGGTGTAGCTCAAGCCATAGCCGAAAGGATACAGCGGGTCGTTGCTCACATCCAGGTAGTTGCTGCGGAACTTCTCGAACCATTTGCCTTCTTTCAGAGGACGGCCGGTATTCTTGTGGTTGTATGCCATAGGCAACTGGCCCACATTCTGCGGGAAAGTGGTGGTCAGCTTACCGCTGGGGCAAACGTCTCCGAACACTACGTCGCAATGGCGTCTGCAGCTTCACTACCTCCGAACCATACATTCAGGATGGCAGGAACATTTTCATTCTCCCAAGTCAGCACTACGGGACGTCCGGAGAACAATACCAATACTACGGGTTTGCCCGTTTTCAGCAATGCTTCCAGCAGGTGGCGCTGTGCGTCCGGCATTTCCAGTTCGGAACGGCTACTGCTCTCACCACTCATCTCGGAGGACTCGCCGAGGGCGGCTACAATGACATCGGCTTGTGCGGCTACTTTCAGGGCTTCGTCCAGCAGTTCTTGGTCATTGCCACGGGGCAGTTCACGGCCGAACATCGTGGCGCGTGTCTGGTAGTCGGCATCGTACATCAGGTTGCTGCCTTGTGCATAGAGAATGTTGGCCTTGGAGCGACAGAATTCTTGAAACCTTCCAGCAGGGTGCTGTATTTGTCTGCTGTGGCTGCCACACTCCAAGTGCCCGGCATGTTGGCACGGGTGTTGGCAAGCGGGCCAATCAAGGCGATATTGCCTTTGCGTTGCAAGGGCAGCAGATTGTCCTGGTTCTTCAGCAGTACGAATGTCTCTGTGGCAATCTGGCGGGCGATGGAACGGTGTTCGGGAGTGAACACTTCTTTTTCGGCACGCTTCACGTCGCAGTATTTATACGGATTGGCAAACAGTCCCAGCTTGTATTTGGCTTCTAGGATGCGTCGGCAGGCTTTGTCAATGTCGGCCTCGGTCACTTTGCCTTCTTTCAGAGACTTTTCCAGTGTGCCGATAAATCCGTCGGCTACCATATCCATGTCTGTTCCGGCGGTCAGGCACGTGCGGATACTTCCTGCAGGTCACCGATTCCGTGGTCTATCATTTCGGAGATGGCTGTATAGTCTGTCACCACGAAGCCATCAAAGCCCCATTGGTTGCGCAGAACGTCGGTCAGTAGCCAGTGGTTGGCAGTGGCGGGTACGCCGTCAATTTCATTGAAGGAGGTCATTGCGCTACCCACACCGGCTTCTACGGCAGCCTTGTAGGGAGGGAAGTATTCGTTGAACATACGGTTGCGGCTCATATCCACCGTGTTGTAGTCGCGGCCGGCTTCTCCGGCGCCATACAGTGCGAAGTGCTTTACGCAAGCCATTATCTCGTTGTTGGCACTCATATCCTTGCCCTGATAACCGCGAATCATGGCTTGTGCAATGGCTGAACCAGGAAGGGGTCTTCACCGTTGCCTTCTGATACACGTCCCCAACGGGCATCGCGGCAGATGTCCACCATCGGGCTGAACGTCCAGCAGATACCGTCTGCACTCGACTCAATGGCGGCGATACGGGCCGATTTCTCTATAGCCTCCATGTCCCAACTGCACGAGAGTGCCAAGGGGATGGGGAATACCGTTTCGTAACCGTGAATCACGTCCATACCGAACAGCAAGGGGATGCCCAGGCGGCTGTTCTCTACGGCAAGTTTCTGCACTTCGCGGATGTTCTTCACGCCTTTCAGGTTGAACAGACCTCCGACTTCACCGTTGCGGATTTACCGGCAACGTCGCTGCTCTTGCTTGTCCGGTGACGATGTTTCCCGTTACCGGCAGGTTGAGCTGACCGATTTTCTCGTGCAGCGTCATTTTGCCCATCAGCTCCGTAATGAATTTATCCATCTCCTGCGGATTGCCTTGGGATGTGTTTTCTTTGGGCGTTGCCGTCACGGTGAGGGCAGAGAAAGCAAGCTGCTAATAATGTGTATTTCTTCATATGATATAATTTTGATTATCCCCTCCGGCCCCCTGAAGGGGGAGGGGAATAGTGATATAGAAATTCAACTTAAGCTTAGCTGCTCCATCATGTCGCATACTAACTTCAATCGTAAATCCCTAAGCCTTAAATCCCAGCTTCTGCAATCCTTCCTGAACCTCGGGACAGCTCATGAAGAGTTTCCACAACAAGCCGGAACGATAGTTCTCAATCATCGGGGCAATGGTGCATTGGTCGATGGCAAGATAGCGGGGCACCGTCCAGTCACTTCCCTCGGAGAAGGCATCGTAGAATCCGTACTTGCCCCAAATCCAGTCGCCTTTGGAATAGAAATACTTCAGTGCACGCATGGATTCCTCCGGTGTGTAGGGAAAACTGGACAAGGCTGCTGTCGGTGTGATGACACCATGGTCGTTGTCGCCCGGGCAGTGGGCTGCATAGCCTTTGGTAGAGTAGCTGGCGGTCAGTCCCCAGCAGTCCTCGCCGTAACCTTTGTATTGTTTGGGATTCTCCACGCAGTAGCGGTAGTTGGAGAGGGCATGGTTGCGCACCACGTTCCAGTAGTTGGCATAGCGGTCGCTCAGGTTGCGCGGGTCCAGACCGATGTGCGAGTATTGTGCCCAGAACAAGGGACCGCCCAGTTTCTCGGCTCCGTTGTGTTTCAATTCCAAAGGCAGGCCGTAGGGGCAGAGTCGGACTTGATGCCGCCGCCGCGTGCCCAGCCGTTGTGGTAGGCTGAAGCCGGAACGGGATAAGTGGGGGAGGAGGCTGCGAGCACATACACAATCAATGCTTCGTTGTAGCCTTCCAGCGGGAAGTTCATTTCCCAGTTGTATTCGGGAGACCAGTGCCAGTAGATGACATCCTTGCCATTCTGATACCAGCTGAACTCCATCTCTTTCCACAATTGGTCAATCTTCTCTGCCAGCGCCTTTTCCTGCTCGTTGCCGTCGCGGAAGTATTGGCGTACGCAAAGCAAGCTTTGCATCAGGAAGCAGCTTTCCACCAAGTCTCCGCCGTTATCTTTTTGTCCGAAAGGTTTCACCTTGCCGGTAGGGCCGTACAACCAATGGGGCCATACGCCGTGGAAGCGGTCGGCGCGTTTCAGGTAATCGGCAATCTTGGTCAGGCGCTTCACGCCTTCTTCCCTGGGGATGAAGCCGCGTTCGATGCTACCAGCAGTCCGGCTATACCAAATCCGCTGCCGCCGGTGGTGACAACATTCTGGTCCTTTTCGGGATAATCCCCATCCAGGTGGATGCGTTCGCGTGCCAGTCCGGAGGTCGGTTCCGCACCGTCCCACATGTAGTTCAAATGTACCTTCTGGATGTAATCAAGCATTTCGTCATCCGAAGCGAATGATTCGGGACGTACTTCCTCTGTGTCGGGCTTTTCCTCTTTTCCGTTCTCTTTCCCGTTTTCCTTCAAGTCGGAAGAGCAGGATGCACAGCCCGCCAATGTGGAAATCAGGAACAAAGCCAGCACATGTATCATTATTGGTTTTTTCATATCTTTATTTCTTGTGTTTAATTTTTTGTCGTCTTGCACAATGGCGAGCGGCCGTTTTCGTTCAGCGCCTCGATAGTGAAGTAATAGTCCGTGTCCGCATCCAGTCCGCGGAAGTCATATTCCGTCTGTCCCAGTACCGTGATGGCATTGTACATCTTGCCTTCGGCGGTGCCGTAGTAGATGTTGTAGCCATAGGCGCTTGCTTCGGGTTGCCAGGAGATAAGGGCATTCCGGCGGTCTTTCCTGTCACGTTTCACAGTCAGTCCTTTCACGGCTTGCGGGACATCGCCGTCACCGTTCCCGAAGACGCGGAAGCCGGACAAGGCGACATTTCCCGTAGGCATGTGCACATTCTCGTATTTCAGATAACGGGCACGCAACGGCTCGTTGAGCTCGATGTAGTCGTGCGGACAATCCTTGTCACTGTCGCTCTTGTCTATGACCAATGTCCATTCTTTTCCGTCTTCGGAAGCAAAAATACGGTATTGGTGATAAATATCCATGGCACGGTTGTATTGAACCGCTTTATGGTCGTAGAAGTTCAACTGCACGGCACGTACATTCTTTGTACTGCCCAGGTCTATCCCGGCCCATTCGCCGGGGTTGCCGGAACGGGCTGCCCAGTAGGTGCGCATACTTTCGTCCGTCAGGTTGGAAGCTGCATGGATGCTATCCGTAGATGATACCTCCACCGGTTTGCCGTAGGACAGAAGCATCCATCCCGTGAAACGCTCTGCAGGGTTCTTTACGTCCATCGGTTCTGCCCAGTTGGGATAATCGCCGAAGGCAGTGGACGAATACATGACACCATCCTTGTCGAAAGCCACCGGATAAAGACCGATGCGGCGTTCGAACTTGTACTTCAGGGAGAGCATGCAGGTGGCCACGTGCCAGTAATTGCCTTTCACGTCGCAGAACGTGCCTCCATGACCGGCACCTTGCACATAACCGCCCGGCTTGTAGCACATCGGGTTATGCTTCTGGTAGACAAACGGGCCCAGCGGGGAATCCGAAACATATACGCCATCGGCATAGACTTTGAATTCAGTGCCCGGAGCACCATATTGGAAATAATATTTGTCATTGTGTTTGGTCATGTAAGCGCCCTCTGTGAATGGGCGGAGTGTCACTTCATCGTCATTGTTCATGCCGAAACGTTCCCAGCCGTGTTCTTCGGGGCGGAGCATCATGACATCGTGAATCTTGCTGATGGGGTAGAAATCATTCCGGTCCAGTTCTACCGCTTTCAAGGGATATTCATTGCTGGAGCCATAGTACAGATACAATCTGCCGTCGTCGTCCAGAAACAGACAAGGATCCCATGAAGGAAGTACGTTCTTTTCGATGGCACGTTTGAAACGTCCCGTTTTGGGATGCGTGCTGTACCACACGGCCAGACCTTCGTAGGTGGAGCCGGTATAGAACAGCGTGTCGCCGCTTACATAGCGGCCGGCGCACACTGGTCATCGTCCGTAGGCTTGCGCTGGAAGCTGGCAGGAACGAAATCCCAATCCACCAGGTTCTTGGAATAATGAAAACCGCCCTGGTTGGTGGAGAACAGAAAATATTCTCCTTTGTATTCCACAGCCATCGGGTCGGCAGAGGAACGGAACGAACCGTTGGGACGCACATTGTTGTTGAAAGGCTCGAAGTTGTAACTGATGTTCATCGGATTGCAGAAGGTGCGCGACAGAGGCGCCTGTGGTCATACCACCGGGTCGCCTGGGCGGGGCGGCAGATTGCGGTTGCCTTGTGTACCTCTTTTTCCATCACTACCTCAATATCGGTTTCATCCAGTGCCAGGATTCTGTTCACTATCTTTTTCCCGGGATAGTAGACATACAGGTGCACGTCGTTCTTCGCTCCTTTGATGGCAAAGCTGCCGTCGTGGGCAGTGGTATTGTGCATGGGACTTGCGAAGAACATGACTGTGGCGCCTGCGAGTGGCTGGCGGTTGGTGTCCAGTACGTGTCCTTTTACGATACGGTCTTGGGTTACAGTGATGTAATAGTCACTGACTTGCCCCTTCACCACTTTGATGGAATCGTCAGGGGTTGCCTTTGTCGCCAGAGCGGCAAAGGCTATTCCACAACTGATTAGGAATCTTTTTACCATATTGGAACGGATTTATTCGGCAATTCCGTCAATGGGTTCCAGCTTCAAATCAGGAAGGTCGTCCAACTGGTTGGCCGGTATGGGCCAATAAGTCTTTTCTGCTGTCCATCCTTTGGGACCGAGTACGGTGGCGGCATCGCCGGTACGCACCAAGTCCACATAACGGGCACACCATTCGCCGCAAAGTTCCATCCGGCGTTCGTCCATCACGTCTTTCAGGGTAACACCGGTTTTGGTGCTCATGCCTGCACGCCGGCGCACTTCGTTGTAGCCTGCGTCTCCATCCTTGCCCAGTCTGACTTTGGCTTCGGAGTTCATCAGCAGTACTTCGGCATAGCGGATGATACGCACATTATTGTTGGCTCCGTAGGTTGTACGTGGAAGAGTCATCTGATTGTAGGGAAGGTAACCTTTGCCGTTCCAACAGTCGGTCTTGGTGGCCGATGTGGGACCTACCTGCCAACCCTCGCGCGTCTTGCTCAGGGCTTTCAGGAAAGAAGTTTCGGCACGCACACCTTCGCCACGGGCTTCGGCCCATGCCACGAACTCGGTTCATAGCCTATGAAATTCCAGCCGCCTATGGACTTGGTGCCTTCGGCTTGCTTGTAGCTGATGGTACCGTCTGCGTTCACTACTTCATCATACCTCTCTGCCATGTTCGGACCTGGAAATTGACCATTGGTCTACGCCCAGGTAATCGCCGGAACCATTGCCGTAGTCTGTTACCTGGCATTCGAACAAAGATTCGTCACACAACTTCCGGGAATTTTGAACAGCTGGTAGAAGTCGTCGTAGAGACGGAATCCACCGTTCTTGATGATGTCATCGGTCAGTGTCTCCACTTGTGCATAGTCTCCTTTCAGCAGATAGATGCGGGCGGCCAATGCTTGGGCGGTGAAGGCTGTCACGGCTCCCTTGTGTTCCATCTGGTTGGGACGCATGCGGGGCAGTTTGTCGATGGCGTAGTTCAAATCTTCCAGCATATAATTATATACGGCCTCTACGGTAGAACGGCGAAAATCGGTCTGCAGGTTGTCACGGTAGATGACGGTGGGACCGAAATTGGTCACCAGACAATAGTAGGCCCATGCACGGATGGTACGTACTTCGCCGCAATAGGATTCGTAGGTTTTGTAATCTTCGCTTCCTGCAGCAAGATATTCGGCATAACCGTCGAGGCTTTGCAGGGCGGCATTGGTGATGCGGATGATGTCGTAGAAGTTCATCCATACCTGGTTCAGTGCCCAGAATGAGTTGTTGTAGTTGAACTTGCGTCCGAAGGCCACGGCATCGCCTGGTCATCGGTACGGCCCGACCACACGTCACCGTCGCGGGTGAACATCAATAGCGCGTTGCACCAGTGCATGCCCTGTGTGCGTACTTTGGAGTAGGCACCCACTACGGGTTGGTACATATTGTTCTTGTTGGTAAAGTCCACGCCTTGTTCGGGAACTTTGTTCTCCGGATCGATTTCTATGAAATCGGTGCAAGCGGTAGCTCCTCCCAGTACCATCATGGCCGGAAGTATATATGCGAATGTTTTCTTTAAGAATTTCATTGTTTTACGTTTTAGGGTTTAGAAATCTATTTGCACTCCGAAAGTATAGGTTGAAGTCAGAGGGTATACTTCGGTATCCCAACCTTCGGCATCCGACACTTCAGGTGTGAAGCTGTTGGCCTTGAAGGTAGTGAAGGGGCGGTCGGCCGTCAATGAGAGGCGGAGTCCCGGCATCACGTAGCTGCCTATCTTCAAGTTCTTGAACGAGTAGCCCAGCGTGATGTTCTGGATGCGGAAGTAATCGGAGCTTTCTACGAAATAGGAAGCGTTGTTACTGTCTGATTTGTTCCAGGTTTTGAGAAGAGCCTTGGCCGACGGATGTTCGTTGGTAGAGCCTGCACCCGTCCAGCGGTTCTCATACTGTGCACGGTCAAAGTTATAGTAGTCGGCTGCATAGCGCAGGGCACGCTTACGGTTCCACAGTTCGCCGCCTGCTTGTCCGTAGGTAGTGAGGCTGAAGTCGAAGTTCTTATAAGAGAATCCGGCATTGAAGCCATAAGTAAAGCTGGGCACGTATGAGCCAACACCTGCTTGTCGTTTCCGTCTATCACATGGTCGCCGTTCACGTCCTCGTAGATGAAGTCGCCGGGTTCCAGTCCGTTGGCCACGGCGATGGGGTCGGCAGCACATTGTTCAGGAGTCTGGTAGATGCCGATGACCTTGTAGCCATAGAATGAGTTCATCGTCTCGCCCACCATATTCACGGTCTTTCCGCCTTTGATGATTTTCATGTTTCCTTTTAGGCTTTTCACTTCGTTATGCAGATAAGAGAGATTGACGCCGATGTTGTAATTGAAGTCCTGGCCAATCTTGTCGTTCCAGTTCAAGGAGAGGTCGATACCGGTATTCAGAATCTGTCCGTTGTTGCCGGCCAGCAGCTCGCCACTCATCGGGAGCTTGGGTGAAATCACGGCGTTGTCAGTCAGACGGTAGTACCAGTCGATGTCGGCGTTCAAGCGGTTCTTCAGTGTACTGAAGTTGACGCCCACGTTGGTTTCGTTCACTACTTCCCAACCCAGCCAGCTGAAGTTGGTGGTGTTGATGAATCCGTCGATGGCGGTATTGGGACCGAATACGGACTGTACGTTCTGTATGCTTGCGAAGCCTGCACTGGCAGCAATCTTGTCGTTACCCAGCTTACCCCAGCTGGCACGCAGCTTCATGTAGTCGAAGATATTCTGGTTCTTCATAAACGGTTCTTGGGAGATGACCCATGCGGCACCGATGGAGGGGAAGTAGCCCCATTTGTCGTTGTACTTGGACGAGCCGTCGGCACGGAAGGTGAACATCAACATGTACTTGTCGTTGTAGTTGTAATTCAGTCGGGTGAAATAGGAGAGACCGCGGTATTTCCAGCCGTCGTCTTTCACCGTAGCGCCTTCCTTGTTGCCCAGTGCGATGTATTTCCACACGTCCTCACCTTCGGGCACGTTGGTGGCGGTACCTTCGAGCAGGCGGTATTGCTCTTGACGCATGGATGCACCCAGCATACCGGTAAAGGAGTGTTTGCCCCACTTGTCAGTATAAGTGGCCACGTTGTCCCATATATATTTGTAGTAGTTAGTGTTCTTTTTAGTGAGTTCGGTAACCTCTTTCTTCTGGTTGGTGCTACATAGTAGGTAGGAGTGAACTCAGAACCGCGAATCATTGAGTAGTCGTAGCTGTAGCTACTGCGTATATTCAGCTTGTCGGGGATGAGGTTGAGCTGTGCATAGAAGTTGGTCAGCACTTGGTAGGTCTCGTTCCGGTTGTCGTAATAGTTGGCAGTGGCTACCGGATTGTTGAAGTTGTTGGTCAAGCCCACCTGCTCGGGCGATGTGTACTTCTTAGGGAACACGGCATCGTCGCGGCGGTCATCATACACCGGGATGATAGACGGTGTGTTGTATGCCTGTTGCCATGCGGCATTCTTGGGAAGCTGCTGCTGCGAGTTGCTGAATACGCCGTTGAAGCCTACTTCAGCCATTTGCGGGCTTCGTAGTCAAGGGCGGCACGGAAGTTCAAGCGGCGGTAGTAGTTTTCCACGTCCATGATACCGTCTTGTGCCAGATAGCTCATGCCGGCAGAGTAGGTCGCTTTTTCCGTACCACCGGAGATATTCAAGCTGTGATTGGTCATCATGGCTGTGCGCAACAGTTCGTCATACCAGTTGGTATCGGCATTGAATTGCAGGTTTTCCATATTGCCTCCGAATTCGGCTACTGACTTTCGAAATCGACGGTAAGCTTCCGGGTTGGCTTCCAACATCATGGTGGCATACTCGTGAGAGTTACACATCTCCAGCAGGTTGGTGGCTTTCTGAATACCTACATAACCGTTATAGGTAATCTTGGCATCCTGGTTGCGGCTTCCTTTCTTGGTGGTGATGATTACAACACCGTTGGCGGCGCGTACACCGTAGATGGCAGATGCGGATGCGTCTTTCAAGATGGTCATGTCCTGAATGTCGGAATTGTTCAGGAAGTTGATGTTGTCGTAGAACATTCCGTCCACTACATAGAGAGGAGAGGTGTCACCGAAGGAACCCATACCACGGATGGTCACTTTAGGACCTTCGCCCGGCGTTCCCGAATTGATGATGTTAACACCCGGTACCTTTCCCTGCAATGCTGCCATCGGGGAGGAGGTAGGAACATTGATAAGTTCTTTCTCTTTGACAACGTCAATCGGGGCCGTCAGGTCTTTCGCCTTGGCCGAACCGTAACCGATAACAACAACTTCTTCCAGTAGTTGTGCATCTTCACGTAGCTTTACATTAATGACGGATTGTCCCGCAGCGCTTATTTCCTGCGGCAACATGCCCAAATAGTTGAATACGAGAGTTGCGTCTTCAGGGACGCCGTTCAGTACATAGTTACCGTCGAGGTCGGTAGCTGCTCCAATAGTAGAGCCTTTTACTACAACCGTGGCTCCAATAATCGGTTCGTTGTTCTGATCAACAACAGTTCCTTTAACTGTCTTTGTTCCTTGTGCCAAAACTGTCAGTGGCAATGAGAACAAAATCATGAATAGAAGAAATAAAGTTTGCCTTCTCATAAACTAAATTTAAGAGTTAATAATTCTGCCGGCAAAGGAAGTAATTACGGTAAGTAAGGCAAAAAAATCACTACCACGATAATACGTTTAGGGTAAAAATGGGTACCGTTTTACTACGTTTTCGTGTTACTTGTTTCTAATAATCAGTTTATTATGATTGAATGATTTGTAGCCGCTTTATTTCAAGTCGATGAGAAAATCCACTAATCCCGTTCCGTCGGGGATATCCAGTTTCTTGCGCAAACGGTAGCGTGCTGCCTCTACTCCCCGGATAGTGAGGTTGGTCATTTGCGCAATGTCTTTCGTAGAAAGATTCAGGCGCAGCAGCGCACAAAAACGGAGGTCGGTAGCGGTAAGACTGGGATAACGTTCGCGCAAATTACGGAAGAATTTCTCATGAATCAGGTCGAAATTGTTCTGGAATACATCCCAAAATTCCTGTGTCTCGATGTTTTCGTTGATGAGCTTCAGCAGAGATTCGAGGTTCTTGCGTCCATATTGCCCTTTCACCAGGGACTCTTGTACGACAGTACGAAGTTTCTCCAGGACTCGTTCTTGGCAAATACACCAGTGCCATGCTGGCAAGGTCTTTACTCTTTGCCGACAACTCGGCTTCCAGCAATTGCTGTTGCTGCAGAGTTATCAGATGCTCCTGCTCGCGCATCTTGATGTTCTGCTGCACCTGCTCTGCCTCATACTCCTTCCGTTTCTTTTCCATGGCACGGTTGCGCGCCACTTGGAGAAAAAGTAGACAAGCGCTGTGAGAACTATGAGATAGAGCGCAAAGGCATAATAGGAGAGGTAGAAAGGGCGGGCTATGGCAAAATGATATTCCACCTCACCGATTTTCTGTCCCAAATCATTATAGGCTTCTGCCTGGAATGTGTATTCTCCGTAATCCAGGCTACCGTAGCGGATTTCGGGCTCTTTCAGGTCCGATGTCAGCGCCATGCCTTGTCCTCCTTGCAGGACATAATGGAAATGTACGGACAATTTATTGTAATGCGGCAGGCTTACTGAGAACAGCAAATCCCGGTAATTGCTTTCCAGTTCGACATTTCCAGACAGAGGCAGGCGTTTCTCCTTTTTATCGGAAGAGGAAGCAGTGACCGAGCTCAGTGAGAGGGCGGACTCCAGAGTAGGACTGAGCTGTCTGTGTTTTTGCTGTAACTGGCGATTCCGTTGTTCAGATTAAAATAGACAACGTCATTGTCGACGAACACATTGTTGTAGTTCTCTATGCATGGAGAATCAAACAGTTCGATGAGGATGCGCTGCTTCACGATGTACTCTCCTTCTGCGTACTCTACCAATACGTACTCATGTGAACCGGACAGCCAGAAGCGGTCGTTCGTGACGGATACCACAGAATGAGCATTCCTGATGTAAGGCAGAATGGCATTCAGCTTTTGGAAGGGGATAATCTGCCGGGTGATGTCGTCATAGGTATAGAAGCCGTTGGGACTGGAAAAGACGATACGTCCTCGCATTTTCATTACTTGGATAGGGCCGATGATATATTCCGAGCTAAATGGGAGATGTGCCGTACGCTTTTTACAGCCGACAAGTCATCGCTCAAGACTATTTTATAGACTCCCTGATACATGTGTGAAGCCCAGATGACACCGCTTTGGTCCACCTCCAAGTGCATGACCGGTGCAATGAAGCCGTCTATGACATGCGAAAAGGTCCATTGCCCGTTCTTCTTTTTATAGATACGCAAATTGGCGTAGGATGATTCCAACAGTATCTCTTCGCCATAGAGGGTGCACTTTATCAGACACGTACTGCTGTTGGTATTGCTTATGACGGAAACATTCCCTTTTTCGCCTATTAATAAGGTATGGGCATTGTTGCCTGCAAAGAGTTGCCCGTCAATGTCCTTCACATACCAGTTCTGTCCTTCAGTATGGGGAAGCAGGCGCAGATTCTCGGTAACCTGGTGGTATTCGTACAAGCCTGGTTGGTGGCCAGATAGAAACAGTCGCCCCGGTGGGCTATGTCGTACACCATGCCCAGTTTGGTTTCATGGTTGGCAGGAGTCAGCAGCATGACGGGTGAGTTGTGGTGGATGTATGCGATGCCGTCGTCCAATGCTGCCCATACGTTGTTATCTTTGTCACAGAACAAGCCCAGGACTGTGTTGTTGTCCAGACGGTTATCCAGATTGAAGTGCCAGAGGCAATGTCCTTTGCGGTCGATGGCGTATATGCCATTCAAGACTGTACCTATCATGAATATGGAATCATTGGTCATGACGGCGCGGTTCACCCGCTGTTTCTTCAGCTCTGCATCAATGTCTGTTTTCCAGGGGGTGATGTCACCGTTGTAGCGGAACAATCCGTTATTCTCTGTGACCATCAGGAAGCTGTCGTCCCCGTCGGGCAGTAATGCCACTACATTGTCATCGTTCACTTGGCTGCGGGGGAAGAGATGAAGGAAATCCTTGCCGTCGAATTCATAGAAGTCCTCATCAATCATCTGTGTGTAGATATGTCCGTTTTGGGTGTAGAAGTAGAGCGGCTGTTGCTGTCTGTTGCGGAAAGCGTGTACCATCTTCCCGTCGTAGGAGAACCAGGCGCTGAACGACTGGAAGTAGATGCGACCGTCCAGCTCTACAATGTTCCATATCTCGTTGTTCTCCATGGGGAAATTTTTCAGGAATTTGCTCAAAGAATGGTACCGGAGAGTGCCTGCCTCCGAATACTTGAAATAGCCGAATTCCTCGAATGCCCCCACATAGATACGGTCTTCTTTCACATACACCGAACGGACAATATGGTTCCCCGGCACTTTGTGGAGAGTCCAGCGATAACCGTCATATACCAGGAGCCCCTGGCTGTTGCCGAAATACATTTCGCCGTTGCTGCCTTGCGCACATGCCCAGTTCTGATAACCGGCTTCATAGTCTTTGGCAAGATAGTTGGTGACGGCGGGCATGAAGGAAGAAGCCCTGGCCTGGATGAAGAGGATGAACAATAGAAGGCACACTACCCAATACTTGAAAAGCATCGGTCTTATCGTATTTTGTTTCATTTTTTCAGGTTAATCGAAGTGTTTCTTGGAAGCAAAGATACAATAAGTATTCTAAATATTGTGTTTTGATGAGATAAAAAAGGTACTTGAAGCGGTTAGGGAGGATGTTTCTTAATGAATATCCTCCCCTCTTAGTTGTTTGTCTTTTGAAATTTATTATAGGGATTGTGCGGATGATAGGACTCGAACCTACACGCCTCACGGCACCAGATCCTAAGTCTGGCGCGGCTGCCAATTACGCCACATCCGCGGAATAATTCCGATTAGCGGGAGCAAAGATAGAAAGAATTTTCGTTTTGGCAAATTGTTTTGTAGATAAAGTCGTTTTTAGAAAGTCACTTTCAGTATTTTTCTTGCTTCCTCAATGATGGTGTCCAAGTCATTGTTCTCATCTTCTTTGCTCATATCCACTTTCTTGTCCGGGTCGATGCCGAACTCGATATGCTGTTTTGGGCATCGAGGTGCGGGCTGGCAGAAAAGCGTACCCCCCATCCGTTGGGCAGTTCCGAAGAGAATGGCAGGCCCGACCGCCGCCGGTTTCGTCACCAATCAC
>ENA-OQCK01000486-OQCK01000486.1-human-gut-metagenome-genome-assembly--contig:-NODE-486-length-21455-cov-3.482558_pt1 | contig 21455 bp, 32 predicted proteins | sample MGYA00242498_ERZ504578 | MGnify/ENA primary metagenome ERZ504578 (study PRJEB26092, sample SAMD00036229) | human gut metagenome | host: Homo sapiens | study: EMG produced TPA metagenomics assembly of...
TAATTTTCAAGTAATCAATGTTGGCTACGAGTATTTCTTAAACCACATCAGCGTAAATGACCGATTAATCCTAATTCTTTAAATCCGTACTCTAAGACAGCGGGCATAGGAGTGGCGTCGGGAGCTACTTCGACGGGGAGAGGGTGTCGGGCGGGACGGGGCGGTTATTTTTAGCTTTCTTCGATTTGCTATTTTTATTCACCTCTTTGAATATTCCCACGAGAATGACACCTGCTATCAAGAGAAATTTCAAAAAATCTTCCATTTTGCTTCACTTCTAAATAGTTGTCCGCCAAAGGTAGGCATTTTATCTGGTTTGAGCTAACATTTAGTTATGAAAAAAGGGCAGCTTCACAGCTCCCCTTAATTTTTTTAACCTAAACCTTAACTATGAAAAAATCTAATGTTTCTTTCATTGCACAAATGTGAAAAATAAAATTAAATTTGCCAAGAAACTGACTGGAAAATGTTTATTCTCTTAACATTAATTACAAGTTAGCCCGCCAGACTATAAGTTTTTGCGTTATTTTTGTATCAATTCACCACTTATTAAAAACCGAAGCCGTATCTTTGCAGTCGAATTTTTAAATAAGATTTGAATATGAACGAATTAACGGGAGCGGACTTTAAATCCGCAACTGCTGATGACAACAAGAAGTTGTTTATCGAACCTACGGCTGCCAGATGAATGTGGCCGACAGTGAGGTGATCGCCTCAGTGATGCAAATGGCGGGGTACTCCGTAGCTGAAACGCTGGAGGAGGCTGATGCCGTGTTTATGAACACCTGTTCGATCCGCGACAATGCGGAACAGAAGATTCTGAACCGCCTGGAGTTTTTCCACTCGCTGAAGAAAAAGAAGAAGCGTCTCATCGTGGGGGTACTGGGCTGCATGGCCGAGCGAGTGAAGGATGATCTGATAACGAATCATCATGTCGATCTTGTGGTCGGTCCGGACGCTTACTTGACGTTGCCCGATCTGATTGCCGCCGTAGAAGCCGGCGAGAAGGCAATCAACGTTGAACTTTCCACCACCGAAACCTATCGGGATGTGATTCCTTCACGTATCTGCGGCAATCATATCTCCGGATTCGTGTCTATCATGCGTGGCTGTAACAATTTCTGTACCTACTGTATCGTGCCCTACACCCGTGGACGCGAGCGCAGCCGTGACGTGGAAAGTATCCTCAACGAAGTGTCGGACTTGGTGGCAAAAGGCTACAAGGAAGTCACACTTTTGGGCAGAACGTCAATTCCTACCGTTTTGAGAAGCCGACAGGTGAAATCGTCACCTTCCCGATGTTGCTCCGCACGGTGGCCGAAGCTGCTCCGGGAGTACGCATCCGTTTCACTACCTCTCATCCGAAGGATATGAGTGACGAAACGCTGGAAGTGATCGCGCAAGTGCCCAATGTGTGCAAGCATATCCACCTACCCGTGCAAAGCGGCAGCTCCCGTATCCTGAAACTGATGAACCGCAAATATACCCGAGAATGGTATCTGGACCGTGTGGCCGCTATCAAACGTATCATTCCCGATTGCGGACTGACAACGGATATATTCTCCGGTTTCCACTCCGAAACGGAGGAAGACCACGCTCTCTCGCTCTCCCTGATGGAAGAGTGCGGATACGATGCTGCTTTCATGTTCAAATATTCCGACGTCCGGGAACGTATGCTTCCAAACATCTCGAAGACAATGTGCCCGAAGATGTGAAAGTCCGCCGCCTGAATGAGATTATCGCTTTGCAGAATCGCCTGTCGGCTGAGTCCAACCAGCGTTGCATCGGAAAAACTTACGAAGTGCTTGTGGAAGGAGTCTCCAAGCGTTCGCGCGACCAACTGTTCGGTCGCACGGAGCAAAACCGCGTCGTAGTGTTCGATAGGGGTACGCATCGTGTCGGTGATTTCGTCAACGTGCGTGTCACGGAAGCCAGTTCGGCTACGCTGAAAGGGGAGGAAGTGTAAGTTTTAAATTTGTGTTCCTGCGCGTATGCAATGTTTGTAGGGTAATTATATCGTGGGTAATGTTGCCAAAAATGGTTGGTGATAAGTTATAATGATTTTAAAGTAATGGCGTTGCGGTACCGCAACGCCATTACTTTTTGTCATCTTGTTCCTGAAGTAGAGATACCATTTGACATAGTTTTGATAATGACATGGACAAGTTTTATGTAGGTTACATAGTCGAAATATTTGATGATTCTATTCTTTTATATTCGTATAATGAGGATGGCAAAGAAGATGGGGATCTTTTAATTCGGTTGGTTGATATGAAGAAAAGAATCTTCTTAAACTTCTTAAAGCAAGCGTCCTACCCTGACGTAAATAACTGTCTTGCTCTGTTATATAGATTTTAGTTTATACAACTTATATCAGAGCAAGGTCAGTTTGTATTATTAAAAGTCCTTAACAAAAGCCCATTACATCACTTTTTATTTGTTTCTTTGCACCAAATTCGGGTATAGTGTTGTCTTGTGGTTTGAGGCAGCACTTAATTTTGCTTAGAAATTAATGGAGAAACTCAGTATAAATGCTTGTCCGGTGTGTGGCAGTACGCACTTGAAACGCGTCATGACTTGTACGGATTTTTATGCTTCGGGCGAACAGTTTGAACTGTATTCGTGTGAAGATTGCGGATTTACGTTCACGCAAGGTGTTCCCGTAGAGGCTGAGATAGGTAAGTATTATGAGACTCCTGATTATATCTCCCACACTGATACGCGCAAAGGCGCGATGAATTCCGTTTATCACTATGTACGTTCCTATATGCTGGGCCGCAAGGCGCGGCTGGTAGCTAAGGAGGCGCATCGCAAGACGGGGCGTTTGCTCGATATAGGTACGGGCACCGGTTATTTTGCCGATACGATGGTGCGTCGTGGCTGGAAAGTGGAGGCGGTGGAGAAGAATCCGCAGGCACGTGAGTTTGCAAAGGAACATTTCGGACTGGAGGTGAAACCCGAATCGGCTCTGCAAGAGTTTGCTCCCGGCAGTTTTGATGTCATTACCCTTTGGCACGTTATGGAACATCTTGAACACCTCGGCGAGGTGTGGCAACAGCTTCATGAGATGTTGACGGAAAAAGGACTGCTAATTGTGGCAGTGCCAACTGTTCCTCTTATGATGCGCAACGTTACGGCGAGTATTGGGCGGCTTATGATGTCCCGCGACATCTTTGGCATTTCACACCGGCACTATCCAACAGTTGGCTTCCCGGCATGGCTTTATCATGGCGGCACGTCACCCGATGCCGTTTGACGCTTTTTACGTATCCATGCTAAGTGAGAAACATCGGGGTAGTTCATGTAGTTTCCTGAAAGGGATGTATGTCGGAACATTGGCATGGTTCAGCGCTTTGGGACGGAAGGAGCGGAGCAGTTCCATGATTTACGTTTTTCGGAAAAAGAGGTAGAGGATGGGAAATAAAAGCAGATATAAGTCAAGTTCGATTTTCGATATGCAGTTTATTACGTCGAGTATCAGTACCACGCTGGTGTTGCTACTGTTGGGGCTGGTTGTGTTCTTCGTGCTTACGGCGCACAATCTTTCCGTATATGTCCGCGAGAATATCAGTTTCTCCATTCTCATTAGCGACGATATGAAAGAGGCGGATATTCTGAAACTGCAGAAGAAGCTGAATCAAGAACCTTTCGTGAAACAATCCGAATATATCTCTAAAAACAGGCATTGAAGGAGCAGACCGAAGCTATGGGAACTGATCCTGAAGAGTTTCTGGGTTATAATCCTTTCACCGCTTCTATTGAAATAAAGCTCCATTCCGATTATGCTAACTCCGACAGTATTGCGAAGATTGAGAAAATGGTCAAACGGAACAGTAATATACAGGATGTGCTCTACCGGAAGGAGCTGATTGATGCTGTGAATGATAACATACGGAATATCAGTCTGGTATTACTGGCTTTGGCGGTAGTGCTTACTTTTATCTCCTTTGCTTTGATAAACAATACGATAAGGCTTGCTATATACTCCAAGCGCTTCCTCATCCATACAATGAAACTGGTGGGGGCGAGCTGGAGCTTCATTCGGCGACCGTTTCTCCGAAGGAATGTGTGGAGTGGCGTGCTGGCTGCCGTAGTTGCCGATGCCATATTAATGGGGACGGCCTATTGGGCAGTGACATACGAGCAGGAATTGCTTCAGGTAATCACTCCCGAAGTCATGCTTATCGTTTGTGCGAGTGTGTTGGTGTTTGGAATGGTGATTACGTGGCTGTGTGCTACATTTCCATTAACAAATACTTGAGAATGAGGGCCAATACCTTGTATTATATTTAGTAGAGAATAGATAGTAAATAGGTATAGCGAACTGTGATTCGCGACTTTAATTTTGAATTTATAATTAAACAAACTATGTCTGACAAGCAGAAATTTGCCTTTGATAAAGTGAACTTTATCTTGCTAGCGGTAGGAATGGCGATTGTTATTATCGGGTTTCTATTGATGACAGGACCTTCGTCGTCCGAAACGGTCTTTGAACCTGATATTTTCAGTGCACGTAGAATTAAGGTGGCGCCTGTCGTTTGCCTGTTCGGTTTCTTGTCGATGATTTATGCGGTATTGCGCAAACCTAAAACTAAAATAGAATAAAGATAAGTTATGAGTTGGTTGGAAGCATTAATCCTTGGACTGATTCAGGGATTGACAGAATATTTGCCTGTAAGTAGCAGTGGGCATTTGGCTATCGGGTCGGCATTGTTTGGGATACAGGGTGAAGAGAATTTGGCATTTACAATTGTAGTGCATGTGGCTACGGTATGCAGTACATTGGTGATTCTTTGGAAAGAGATAGATTGGATTTTCCGCGGGTTATTCAAGTTCCGGATGAACGAGGAGACGCGCTACGTGATTAATATATTGATCTCAATGATACCAATCGGTATTGTGGGAGTATTCTTTAAAGACTATGTAGAAGAAATATTTGGCTCGGGACTGCTGATTGTGGGCTGTATGTTGTTGTTGACGGCTGCCCTGCTGACTTTCTCGTACTATTACAAGCCGCGTCAAAAAGAAAAAATCTCGATGAAAGATGCGCTTATTATCGGTATTGCCCAGGCTTGTGCAGTAATGCCGGGATTGTCCCGTTCGGTTCTACCATCGCTACGGGATTACTGTTGGGAGACAACAAAGCGAAGTTGGCGCAATTCTCTTTCCTTATGGTTATTCCGCCATTCTGGGTGAGGCATTGCTTGACGGTATGAAGATGATGAAAGGGGAGGACGTAGTGGGAGACATTCCTGCATTGTCGTTGATTGTAGGTTTTATGGCTGCTTTCATAGCCGGTTGCTTGGCTTGTAAGTGGATGATAAACATAGTGAAGAAAGGAAAGCTGATCTATTTCGCAATCTATTGTGCGATAGCAGGATTGGTAACGATTATATTGAGCTGATGAATTTTAAAAAAGGCGAAGTACTGTTTTTTAATAAACCTCTTGGCTGGACTTCATTTAAGGTGGTAGGGCACGCCCGCTATCATATCTGTCGCCGGATAGGGGTGAAAAAACTAAAGGTCGGCCATGCCGGCACGTTGGACCCTCTTGCAACGGGGGTGATGATTGTATGCACAGGCAAGGCTACAAAGCGGATTGAAGAGTTTCAATATCACACGAAGGAGTACGTTGCGACACTCCGGTTGGGTGCTACTACCCCGTCGTATGATTTGGAGCATGAGATAGATGCCACCTACTACCGGACATATCACGAGGGAACTGGTGGAAAAAGTGTTGACGCACTTTATCGGAACGATAGAACAAGTACCTCCTGCCTTTTCCGCCTGTATGGTGGACGGCAAGCGTGCTTACGAGCTGGCACGTAAAGGTGAGGAAGTCGAACTAAAGGCGAAACAGCTTGTTATCGACGAGATTGAATTGTTGGAATGCCGTTTGGAAGAACCGGAACCGATGATTCGGATTCGTGTGGTATGCAGCAAGGGGACTTATATCCGCGCACTGGCACGCGACATTGGCGAGGCGCTCCATAGCGGGGCTCATCTCACAGGGTTGATTCGTACCCGTGTAGGCGATGTCCGTTTGGAAGACTGTTTGGATCCCGCACTTTTTAAAGAGTGGATCGACGGGCAGGAGATAGAAAATGATGAAGAAAATAATTAACGTAATAAGGAATAGATATGAAGCTATCACAATTCAAATTTAAGTTACCCGAGGATAAAATCGCTTTGCATCCTACGAAGTATAGAGATGAGTCGCGTTTGATGGTATTGCATCGTAATACAGGTAAAATTGAACACAGGATGTTCAAGGATGTATTGGACTACTTTGATGATAAAGATGTGTTTATATTCAACGATACAAAGGTGTTCCCCGCTCGTTTGTACGGTAATAAAGAAAAGACAGGTGCTCGTATTGAAGTATTCTTATTGCGTGAGTTGAACGAAGAACTCCGTCTGTGGGATGTGCTCGTAGACCCGGCGCGTAAAATCCGTATTGGTAATAAATTGTATTTCGGTCCGGATGATTCAATGGTGGCCGAAGTAATTGATAATACCACTTCTCGTGGTCGTACGCTTCGTTTCCTGTATGACGGACCGCATGATGAATTTAAGAAGGCTTTGTATGCTTTGGGCGAAACTCCGCTCCCCCACTCTATTATCAATCGTCCTGTAGAACCGGAAGATGCCGAACGTTTCCAGTCTATCTTCGCGAAGAAAGAAGGCGCGGTGACTGCCCCGACAGCTAGCTTGCACTTCAGTCGTGAATTGATGAAACGTCTGGAAATTAAGGGAATAGACTTTGCCTATATCACCTTACATGCCGGCCTGGGCAACTTCCGTGACATTGATGTAGAAGACTTGACGAAGCACAAAATGGACTCGGAACAGATGCTTGTGGACGAAGCGGCGGTGAAAACTGTCAATCGTGCCAAGGATACCGGTAGAAACGTATGTGCGGTAGGTACTACGGTGATGCGGGCTATCGAGAGTGCAGTCAGCACCGACGGACATTTGAAAGAATTTGAAGGTTGGACAAATAAGTTCATCTTCCCGCCGTACGAATTACTGTGGCTAACTCGATGATTTCCAATTTTCATATGCCTCTTTCTACACTCCTGATGATTGTAGCCGCTTTCGGCGGATACGAGCAGGTAATGGACGCTTATCACGTAGCATTGAAAGAAGGTTACCGTTTCGGTACTTATGGCGATGCAATGCTGATTTTGGACAAATAATGGCGGAAGTATATGTAGGACTTGGTACTAACCTGGGTGATAAAGAACAGAATCTCCGGGATGCCGTGCAGAAAATAGAAGAGCAGATAGGGAAAGTTGTTTCCCTGTCTGCTTTTTACGTTACTGCTCCGTGGGGCTTTGCTTCTGAAAACAGTTTCCTGAATGCTGCCGCTTGTGTAGACACGGATTTATCTCCTTTAGAGGTATTGCGGGAGACGCAACTAATTGAACGGGAGTTAGGGCGCACCAAGAAGTCTGTTGACGGAGTATATAGCGACCGTCTGATTGATATTGACCTCTTGCTTTACGATGATCTGGTGCTCTCTGTTACTTCTCCTTCCGGGGCAGCACTGAATCTCCCCCACCCTCTAATGACGGAGCGCGATTTTGTGATGCGGCCACTGGCAGAAATTGCGCCGGACGTGGTACACCCGGTATTGGGAAGGACGATAAAAGAGCTCATTTCTTCTTCCTGTCGGCAATAAATCGTGGCAGATAAGCCAGACAGCCTATCAATATGGCATAAAGCAGGTGAATGTCTTGAAACTCACGGTGGATGAAATGACAGACAATGGCGTAAATCGCAATCGTAAATCCGATATAGAGCGCCAGTGCGAAAAGCGTTCTTACTTTCTTATTTAGAATCATTTTAAATCTATTATTGTGTTAAATACCGCCCAAAGATACTCATAATCTCCGAAATCTCTTTATCTTTGCAACCGAAATGAAAGTGTGGACAGATTTGAGTAGCTTGCAACCACAGAAAAAAATGCTAAAACACGACTCGTTGATGTCTTTCGGCATATATTTGCACTACTCACCTCTCCTGCTCTATCATCTTTTAATTCTTATTTTTTAATTCTTAATTTAAGAAAGATGGGATACTTATTTACATCCGAATCGGTGTCAGAAGGACACCCCGACAAGGTAGCCGATCAGATATCGGACGCCGTGCTTGACAAACTGTTGGCTTACGACCCCAGTTCGAAAGTAGCTTGCGAAACACTAGTAACTACCGGACAAGTAGTATTAGCGGGTGAAGTGAAAACAAAAGCGTACGTTGACCTACAACTCATCGCACGCGAGGTGATTAAGAAAATCGGTTATACCAAAGGAGAGTACATGTTCGAAAGTAACTCTTGCGGTGTACTTCCGCTATTCACGAGCAGAGTCCCGATATCAACCGTGGTGTAGAACGTCAGGATCCGATGGAACAGGGTGCAGGCGACCAAGGTATGATGTTCGGTTATGCAACGAACGAAACGGAAAACTACATGCCGCTTTCTCTTGATCTGGCACACCGTATTCTGCAAGTGCTGGCCGACATCCGTCGCGAAGGCAAGGTAATGACTTACCTCCGTCCCGACGCCAAGAGTCAGGTTACTATTGAATATGACGATAACGGAACTCCTGTTCGCATTGATACAATTGTTGTCTCTACACAGCATGATGATTTTATTCAGCCGGAGAATGACTCGGAAGCCGCTCAGTTGAAAGCTGACGAAGAAATGCTGTCTATCATTCGTCGTGATGTGATTGAAATTCTGATGCCTCGCGTGATTGCTTCTATTCATCACGATAAAGTGTTGGCTCTGTTCAATGACAAGATTGTCTATCATGTTAACCCGACCGGAAAGTTTGTCATCGGTGGTCCTCACGGAGATACCGGTCTGACCGGACGTAAGATTATCGTTGATACCTACGGCGGTAAAGGTGCTCACGGTGGTGGCGCTTTCTCCGGAAAAGACCCTAGTAAGGTGGACCGTAGCGCAGCTTATGCAGCTCGTCATATCGCTAAGAATATGGTTGCAGCAGGTGTGGCAGACGAAATGCTTGTACAGGTAAGTTATGCTATCGGTGTGGCTCGTCCTATTAATATTTTTGTGGATACTTACGGCCGTTCTCATGTGAACATGCTGATGGCGAGATTGCACGCGTTATCGACCAGCTGTTCGATCTTCGTCCGAAAGCAATCGAGGAACGTCTGAAACTTCGTAACCCGATTTATCAGGAAACGGCAGCTTATGGTCACATGGGACGCGAACCACAAGTGGTAACGAAGAAGTTTTCTTCTCGTTATGAAGGTGACAAAACAGTGGAAGTGGAACTCTTTACATGGGAGAAACTCGACTACGTTGATAAGATTAAAGCAGCTTTCGGTCTGTAAGCTAGTCTGAAAGAGGGTTTATACGATAAGAGCCGCAATCTCACTTCCGTTTTATGGAATTTGGGATTGCGGCTCTTTATTTCTACTAGAAATCACTACCTTTGTTCCATTAAGAAGTAAAACAAGCCGTGAGATGAAAAAGAAATACGACTATTTTATATACTACTTTCCACTATTCGCCTTTTTGTTTATCGGTATGGGTAGTATTTTACTATCTGTTTCTCTATCCTCTTGTTCTTCTTCTGTGAAGAATCCGTTACTGCTTTGTGCCGACTCGTTAATGGAGGTAAGTCCTGATAGTGCGTTATCTATTTTGGAGTCAATTTCCTCACCACAGAAGCTGTCACGTGCTGATAGAGCGCTTTATGCATTGTTGCTTACACAGGCACGGCATAAGAATTATGTACCTTTAGATGATGATTCGCTGATAAAGGCAGCTGTCGATTATTATGGTGACAGAGATAAGAGTTTACGCGCTGCACAGGCTCATTATTATTGGGGCGCCACTTATCGGGATATGGACGTACCTCCTTTGCGGTAGAAGAATATCTGAAAGCGATTCGACTAATGCCTGAACAAAATGAGTTCTTGGCAATGATATATGATAATTTGGCGGAATGCTATGAGGAAGAAGACTTGGATGATGTAGCAATGGAGGCTTATCGTAAAGCTTATCAGATATTGAAAGGAGGAAGTGAACAGGCGTATCCACTGCGAGGAATTGCAAACGTATATTTTTCTCAGAGTGACAGAGATAGTGCATTATGCTATTATCAAAAAGCTCTTGATTATGCGTTGGTTGTACAAGATTCCAACTTGATCGGACCACTTTATCATGATTTAGCTATGGTCTATTATGAAGAAGAAGATTACATTCAAGCCGATAAATATATATCAAAAGCTATTATAGCATTGGGGCAGGATAGGTCGGCTAATGCTTGTTTGTTGAAAGCAAAAATTATGTTTAATCTGAACGAACTTGATTCTGCCAGCTACTATTTTAGTAAAGATATAGATTTGTTTGATATTTATGGAAAAGCTGTTTGTTATGACGGAATGTATCAAGTAGCAAAGAAACGAGAGGAATGGCGAACTGCAATGGAAAATATGGATGCCTATAAAACTCTTTATGATTCAATTCAGGTGTTAACAGACAATGAAGAACTAAAGCGGCTGATGGATAAACATCAAATAGAAGAACATAAAAGGATATTATCACAGCGTACTAAAACGTTGGTTATAAGTTTAGTCTCTGTTTTTCTTTCTTTGACAATAATATGTGTCTTTTGTTTCATGTGGAATGATAGAAGGAGAAAGAAACGTTATATCGCTTTGCAGCAAGAACTCACTCAGAAACGTGTAGATACTATGCTACTTAAAGAAGAATCTTCTGCATCTAATAAAGAACATAAAATGTCAAAGTTGAGAGAACAACAATTAAAATTGTGTATATCTATGTTTCAATCCACTGATTGTTATAATAAATTAGAAACATTCGAGAAATCGACTCCTAAACAACTGTTAGCTATGCGTGGTTTGAGAGTTGATATGCGTATTGCTATTTGTGAAGCATTTGTTGACGTGATGGTGAACTTGAAAGAATGCTGTCCGTCTTTGACCAATGATGATTTGTTTTATTGCATTCTTTCCTCACTTCATTGTTCAAAGACTGTAATAATGGAGCTGATGAATACTACATCAGATGCTCTTAAGACACGTAAAAATCGTATTAAAAATAAAATGGGTACATATCTATTTGAGCAGGTGTTTAATATTGATAATCTGTAAGATATGCTAAGAATGTTATTACTTATTTTCTATATAGACAGAAGTCTGTTACCATTGTTACCGCATAAAAATCGTTTCTTTTACTCTATCTGTGTACATTTGAGGCGAAATTTTAAACCCACATTATTATGAAAACTAAATTTTTACTTCTTCTATTATTAACTATTTTGCTTCAGGTAAATACATCCTCTTTTGCACGGGAGATGAAATCTGCACGTCAAATTGAATTAAGAACTAAGACTCCGGCACAGCATCGTTCTATTCCTATTACGCCTGTTGCTTTATTGAGGACGCATTAGTTACTATTGACTTACTTTCTACTGTCCCTACTGCAACAGTTGTTGTGAAAGATGCAGAAGGCAAAGTTGTTTATTCATCTACCGAATGGAATGTAGATAAAATTAATATTGATCTTACCAGTGAGCAAAAAGGTAAATATACTTTGGAAATACAGCTTCCTACGGAAGTATTTTCCGGAGAATTTGAACTGGAAAATTGAAACCTTAGAATCAATCTGTAACTAGAAGATTAACCTGATAATTAACTATACAAAAGCCCCACTATAATATAGTGCATTGTTAAAATGACGATCGGATACCGGCTGACAGGGGAAAGAATCGGCTAATTCTGATTGGGGGACTTGATAACCCTTGTGAAAGGTGTGCAATAAATGTTTGTTATATTGCAGGATGCAATATTAAAATCACTCTTAATTGTTGGTCTGGAGACTGGTAGGGTGTTCGAGTAGTCTGGTGATTCGAACGATAGCTCATTCAGCAACAATTGCGGTATATCTGTACAGGTGAAATACCTGATAATAGATGTATTCTCTGTGAGAAAGGCTCTTGGGCTTCCGAGTAAGAAGCCAAGATTGCTTCCGGAGGTAGTGGACAAATACCAAATTTTTTCGTAATTTTGTGCCCATGATATAATAAAATCATGGAGAAACTGATGAACCAGATAAATTCCGTATGCGTATATAGCGCTTCCAGCACTAAAATAGATCCTGTTTACTTTACCGCAGCCGAGACTCTCGGGCGACTGCTTGCCGATCATCATATCCGTTTGATTAATGGTGCCGGCAGTATTGGCCTGATGCGTTCTGTGGCCGATGCGGTGTTGGCGAATGGTGGTGAGGTGACTGGTGTTATTCCTCATTTTATGGTAGAGCAGAACTGGCACCATACAGGCTTGACGGAGCTGGTTGAAGTGGAATCCATGCACGAACGCAAACAGAAAATGGCAGATTTGAGTGATGCGGTGATAGCTTTGCCGGGTGGCTGCGGAACGTTGGAAGAACTGCTTGAAATTATCACCTGGAAACAACTGGGACTCTATCTCAATCCGATTGTGATTCTGAATGTAAACGGGTTCTTTGATCCGTTACTCGAAATGCTTGAAAAAGCAATCGACGAAAACTTTATGCGCCGCCAGCACGGTGATATATGGAAAGTGGCGCAAACGCCGGAGGAAGCTGTGGAACTGCTTTATTCAACGCCTGTATGGGATATCTCCATTCGTAAATTTGCAGCTATATGACGATTGACACTCTCAGCTTCCAGCGCACTACGGATACTCTGTCGCTTTTCCAACAAGGGCAGCTCGGTGGTTCACCGCAATCGACAATAAAGGCGGATAGTGATAGCTTGCAATTGGCACAGATCCATTCTGCGCAGGAAGTCATTTCCGGCTTCGAGGGAACTCCTATCCCCTATTCTCCCCGTACAGATGATGCCATAGCGCTAACCTTGCTGGCTTGTTTCTTCCTTTCTTCCATAGCTTTGGCACGCGGAAAGAAATTTCTTTCCCAGCAAGTAAAAGACTTTGTGCTGCATCGTGAACGGACAAGTATTTTTGATAGTTCTACAGCGGCTGACATGCGTTATCTTCTTGTGCTTGTAGTGCAGACGTGCGTATTGTCGGGGATTACTTTCTTCAACTATTTTCATGATACATCCCCTGCTTTGATGAACTCCGTATCCCCTCTTCTGCTTTTGGGGATTTATGTGGGCTCCTGTCTTGCTTACTTCTTACTGAAATGGTTGCTTTATATGTTTATAGGTTGGACATTCTTTGATAAAAACAGGACAAATATATGGCTGGAATCTTATTCTACGCTCATATATTATGCAGGATTTGCCCTTTTTCCGTTCGTACTCTTTTTAGTTTATTTCGACCTGAGTCTCACCAATTTGCTCATAATTGGAACCATAATTCTAATTTTTGCTAAAATATTGATGTTTTATAAGTGGATAAAGCTTTTTTTTCATCAATTTGGCGCACTTTTCCTATTAATTTTGTACTTTTGCGCTCTTGAAATACTACCTTGTCTGCTACTCTATCAAGGTATGATTCAAATTAACAATATATTGCTAATAAAATTTTAGGACGTTGAAAATTAAAAAAGTACTAGTGTCGCAGCCTAAGCCTGCGTCAGAGAAATCTCCCTATTACGACATTGCAGAGAAGTATGGCGTAAAAATAGATTTCCGGCCGTTTATCAAGGTTGAAAGTCTTTCGGCGAAAGAATTTCGGCAACAGAAAATTTCGATTCTCGACCACACTGCCGTTATATTCACTTCTCGTCATGCTATCGACCATTTCTTTAATTTGTGTACTGAATTGCGTGTTGCAATTCCGGAAACTATGAAGTATTTCTGTGTGACGGAAGCAGTTGCATTGTATATTCAAAAATATGTGCAGTACCGTAAGCGTAAAATCTTCTTTGGTGCAACGGGAAAGATTGAGGACCTCGTGCCTTCTATCGTAAAGCATAAAACAGAGAAATACCTTGTCCCAATGTCGGACGTACATAATGAGACGTAAAAACACTGCTTGACAAGAACGGCATACAGCATACCGAAGCTGTGATGTATCGCACGGTAAGCAATGACTTTACACCCGACGAAGAATTCGATTATGACATGTTGGTGTTCTTCAGCCCTGCCGGAGTAACTTCTTTGAAGAAGAACTTCCCTGATTTTGACCAGAAAGAAATCAAGATCGGTACGTTCGGTTCTACTACCGCACAGGCTGTACGCGATGCAGGACTCCGTCTGGATCTCGAAGCCCCTACGGTGCAAGCTCCGTCTATGACTGCCGCACTTGACATGTTTATCAAGGAAAACAATAAATAAACAGAGTGGGTATATATACTTTGTGCAAAGCCGAAAGGCTGAATAGTAAAATTCTGATCGGAAAGATGTTTGAAGGCGGTGTTTCGAAGTCGTTTTCCATCTTTCCGATACGCGTTGTATATATGCCTGTCGAACAAGGCGAGGCTCCGGCTTCCATATTGATCAGTGTATCGAAACGCCGCTTCAAGAGGGCGGTGAAGCGCAACCGGGTGAAACGGCAGATACGCGAAGCCTACCGGAAGAATAAATATCTGTTGGTAGACGAGTTGCAACGCCGGGAAAAGCGTTTGGCTATTGCCTTTATCTATCTGTCGGACGAGCTTACTGCTACTGCCGAGCTGGAAGAAAAAATGAAAATAGCGCTTTCGCGTATCTCCGAAAAACTATCCTTATGAAAGCCCATAGCTCCCGGATGTCTGGCGTCCGGATGTCCGTCAAAGGATTTTTGAGGAGGGTGTTCTCATTCCTGCTCCTGCTTCCTATCTATTTTTATCGGATTTGCATATCCCCACTTACTCCTCCCTCCTGCCGGTTCACGCCGACTTGCTCGGCATACGCGGTCGAAGCGATAAAGAAACATGGTCCTATTAAGGGTTTTTATCTGGCTGTGAGGCGTATCTTACGGTGTCACCCTTGGGGTGGTTCCGGCTATGATCCTGTACCTTAAACTCCAAAATGTGGAAAATGGAAAGGAATACAAATAATATTCTGGATATTCATACCCATAAAGCAGAATCGGTTTCTGCCGGGAAGGCGATTATTAACCGTAAGTTGGCGACAGATGCTTTGTGCGAAGGATATTTCTATTCTGCCGGTATTCACCCTTGGGATTTGACGGAGTTTGATACGGAGCGTCGATTGGAATGTCTTCGGGAGCAACTTGCAGAAAAACAGTTGGTGGCCGTGGGTGAGGCCGGACTGGATAGCTGGCTGCTGCTCCGATGCAGCTTCAAGTAGCTGTGTTTAAAGAACAGGTGGAATTGTCGGAAAAGTATGAATTGCCGTTGATTATTCACTGTGTGAAGGCTATGGACGAACTGCTTGCCTTGAGAAAGGAACGTGCACCGAAACAGCCGTGGATATGGCATGGATTCCGTGGAAACCTGAACAGGCAAAACAATTGTTACAGAAAGGATTCTATCTTTCTTTCGGAATGCATTACTCCAGTGAGGCGATGAATGTAGTGCCTGATAGCCGCTTGTTTTTGGAAACGGATGACAGTCCGGTAGATATTGAAGATGTGTTGCGTGATGCGGCGAAAGTACGTGGTGTGGAGGTAGAAACGTTGCAGGCTATTGTCCGTAAAAATATTCAAGACATCTTTTTTAGGGCGTAAGAGTTGTATCTTCCGAGAAAGAGTCGTACTTTTGCCCCTCACGGGATTGAAATACAATAAAAAAACTAATAATAAAAGAGTAATACGATGAATTTTGTAGAAGAATTGAGATGGCGTGGCATGTTGCAGGATATCATGCCGGGAACGGAAGAGTTGTTAATCAAAGAGCAGGTGACTGCCTATTTGGGTATCGACCCGACTGCCGATTCGCTACACATTGGTCACCTTTGTGGAGTGATGATTCTTCGTCATTTCCAACGCTGCGGTCACAAGCCGTTAGCTTTGATCGGTGGCGCTACGGGCATGATTGGTGACCCTTCAGGCAAATCGGCAGAACGTAACCTGCTGGATGAAGAAACACTGCGTCACAATCAGGCATGCATTAAGAATCAACTGGCCAAGTTCCTCGACTTCGAGTCGGATGTACCTAATCGTGCTGAGTTGGTGAACAACTATGATTGGATGAAAGACTTTACCTTCCTGGATTTTGTTCGCGAAGTAGGTAAACACATCACTGTGAACTATATGATGGCTAAAGACTCAGTAAAGCGTCGTCTGAATGGTGAAGCACGTGACGGACTTTCATTTACCGAGTTCACTTATCAGCTGCTTCAAGGCTACGATTTTCTTCATTTGTATGAGACAAAAGGCTGTAAGCTCCAAATGGGCGGTTCCGATCAATGGGGAAATATTACTACCGGTGCAGATTGATTCGCCGTACCAACGGAGGTGAGGTGTTTGCGCTGACTTGTCCGTTGATTACAAAAGCCGACGGTGGTAAGTTCGGTAAAACCGAATCCGGAAATATCTGGCTGGATCCCCGTTATACTTCTCCCTACAAATTCTACCAGTTCTGGCTGAACGTAAGTGACTCCGACGCCGAACGCTATATCAAGATCTTCACTTCGATCGAAAAAGAAGAAATCGAGGCATTAATTGCAGAACATCAGGCTGCTCCGCATTTGCGTATTCTTCAGAAACGTCTGGCTAAGGAAGTGACTGTAATGGTTCACTCTGAAGATGATTATAATGCAGCGGTAGATGCATCGAATATCCTGTTCGGCAATGCTACTTCCGAAGCTTTGCGCAAGTTGGACGAAGATACTTTGCTGGCTGTATTCGAAGGTGTGCCTCAATTCGAGATTTCTCGTGACGCGTTGACGGGAGGTGTGAAGGCGGTTGATCTATTCGTTGATAATGCGGCTGTATTTGCTTCAAAAGGAGAAATGCGTAAGCTGGTTCAAGGCGGAGGCGTTTCGCTGAATAAAGAGAAATTAGCGGCATTTGACCAGGTAATTACAGCTGCTGACCTGCTCGACGAGAAATATCTGCTTGTTCAGCGTGGTAAAAAGAACTATTATTTGCTGATTGCGAAGTAATAATACGCGATTTGCGAGGTGGCAAAGTAAAAAAGTGAACGAAATATTTGGAGGTTTGCTTGCAAACCTCTATCTTTGCACCGCTTTTTAACAGAAAGCACATAAGTTTGGACTATGGTGTAATGGTAGCACAACAGGTTTTGGTTCTGTTTGTCCAAGTTCGAATCTTGGTAGTCCAACAGAGAAGCCCCGAAAGAGTAATCTTTCGGGGTTTTTCTTTTATGCAGGTCGACTCTGCTGTTATCTGTTTGGTGTACTGCTATTTCTTGTATAGAATATTAACTATTATCTGCTATTGTCCTGTTTGTCTATGGATAAGGTGACTTCTGCTGCAATAATATCCTTACAACATTATAATAAACGGAGAGAGCGTTTTTAAATAACTAATTGGAGAGTTTATTATAAACGGTATCCAAGTTTATTAAAAACGTTTTTCGGCTTCTTTGGCGATAAGAATCGAAGTATTTAAACAAAATGGAGAAAATCATGACTGACTTTCTCCCATTAGAAGTTTGTGCATATATGGAAATATATGCTGTGGTGGACTGATTATGTCTTTATTTCTGTACGTTTCATGTGCTATTTCTTTCTTTACTGTTTCTCAAAGATACAAAATAAAAAGGCGAAAGTCAATAGCCGGGAGTATTTATTGCTAAAAGAGGATGTTTTTATGAGAGTAGGAGTGGCTCTGTTTTTCCCGTTAGGTAAAAACTACCTCAAATCGTATTATAGTTCGTTAAAAAGATGTACATTGCGTCAAATCTGGACATTTTTGATGGATAATTGGAACAAAATTGTAATGTTAACCCGTTTTCTTTTACTATTTTTGCATCGTGTACGTAAACGATGTACATTTGAGAAAGAGAGCTTATTCAATAACTATAAATAAATAAGGTATGAAAACGAACTATGAAATTCGCTATGCTGCGCATCCCGAAGATGCAAAAAACTATGATACTACAAGAATCCGCAGAGATTTCTTAATCGAAAAGATATTTGTCCCCAATGAAGTGAATATGGTATATTCCATGTACGACCGTATGGTGGTAGGCGGTGCGTTTCCGGTAGGGGAGGTATTGACGCTTGAAGCAATCGATCCGCTGAAAGCTCCGTTCTTCCTGACCCGTCGTGAAATGGGTATTTACAACGTAGGCGGCCCCGGTATCGTGAAGGCAGGCGACGCTGTATTCGAACTTGATTATAAAGAGGCTCTTTATCTGGGTTCGGGCGACCGTGAAGTGACCTTTGAAAGCAAAGACGCTTCTCATCCCGCTAAATTCTATTTCAATTCACTGACTGCACATCGCAACTATCCCGACCGCAAAGTGACGAAAGCCGATGCGGTAGTGGCTGAAATGGGCTCTTTGGAAGGCTCCAACCATCGTAATATCAATAAGATGTTGGTGAACCAGGTATTGCCTACCTGCCAGCTCCAAATGGGTATGACCGAGCTTGCTCCGGGCAGCGTATGGAACACGATGCCGGCCCACGTGCACAGCCGTCGTATGGAGGCTTATTTCTATTTCGAAATTCCCGAAGAACACGCTATCTGTCATTTCATGGGTGAAGTAGCGAGACACGCCACATCTGGATGAAAGGCGATCAGGCGGTGCTCTCTCCCGAATGGTCTATCCATTCGGCTGCGGCTACCCACAATTATACTTCATCTGGGGTATGGGCGGAGAGAACCTTGATTACGGCGATCAGGACTTCTCATTGATTACAGACTTGAAATAATAAACAACTACAATAGTTTCCTTAATTTAACAACAAAAAAATTATGAATCAGTATTTGAATTTTTCTTTGAAAGGTAAAGTAGCTCTCGTTACAGGTGCTTCTTACGGTATCGGTTTTGCTATCGCATCTGCTTTTGCAGAACAAGGTGCTACTGTTTGTTTTAACGACATCAATCAGGAGTTGGTAGACAAAGGTATGGCTGCATACGCTGCAAAGGGAATTAAGGCTCATGGTTATGTATGCGACGTAACAGACGAACCGGCTGTTCAGGCTATGGTTGCTACTATCGCAAAAGAAGTAGGTACAATTGACATCCTTGTAAATAACGCAGGTATTATCCGCCGTGTTCCTATGCACGAAATGGAAGCTGCTGATTTCCGTAAAGTAATCGACATCGACTTGAATGCTCCGTTTATCGTTTCCAAGCTGTTTTGCCTGCTATGATGGAAAAGCGTGCCGGTAAGATTATCAACATCTGTTCTATGATGTCTGAGCTGGGTCGTGAAACTGTTTCTGCTTATGCTGCCGCTAAGGGTGGTCTGAAGATGCTGACTCGCAATATCTGCTCTGAATATGGCGAATACAACATCCAGTGTAATGGCATCGGCCCGGGTTACATCGCTACTCCGCAAACTGCTCCTCTTCGTGAACCGCAGGCAGATGGAAGCCGCCACCCGTTCGATTCATTCATCTGCGCCAAGACTCCGGCCGGCCGTTGGCTGGATCCGGAAGAATTGACCGGTCCTGCTGTATTCCTTGCATCAGAAGCTTCTAACGCTGTCAACGGACATGTTCTTTACGTAGACGGTGGTATCCTTGCTTACATCGGAAAACAACCGAAATAATGTAAGATAAATTATATCCGGTAAGGTGATAGAATGGCAAAAGAGCATACTCTTTTCATCTGTCACCTTATTTTTATTTAATAAGAATCAATCATGAAAAAGATATTTATTCTGTTTGCCGTTGCTTTTATCGGCTTTGCTTCCTGCGTCGAAAGCAAGCAGGTTATGACGGTGACCGTGACCAATCCGCTGGGTTTAGAGCGTGCGGGAGAGATGATTGAAGTGCCGATGAGCGATGTCGTTGCCAAGTTGAAGCTGGCCGATACAGCGCAAATTGTAGTGCTTGACATAGACGGACAGCAAGTTCCGTATCAGGTGACGTATGATGAGAAGGTTGTTTTCCCGGTTACGGTGAAAGCGAATGGTACAGCCACTTATACTATCCAACCGGGCACTCCGGAACCTTTCAACGTAATTGCCTGCGGCAAATATTATTCCGAACGTCTGGACGACGTTGCATGGGAGAATGACCTGGGCGGTTACCGTGCTTATGGTCCTGCATTGCAGGCAAGAGGTGAACGTGGCTTTGGTTATGACCTCTTTACGAAGTACAATACCACACAGCCAGTTCTTGAAGGTATGTACGCTGAAGAACTCAATAAGGAAAAGCGTGCCAAGATAGCTGAACTGAGAAAAACAGATCCTAAAGCGGCTTCTGAACTGCAAAGAGCCATTTCCTATCATATCGATCACGGTTATGGAATGGACTGTTATGCCGTAGGTCCTACGCTGGGTTGCGGTACGGCTGCTTTGATGCAGGGCGACACGATCATCTATCCATACTGTTATCGCACGCAGGAAATCCTTGATAATGGTCCGTTGCGTTTCACGGTGAAACTGGAATTTAATCCGTTGGTAGTCCGCGGTGATTCTAATGTGATAGAGACGCGTGTGATTACTCTGGATGCGGGTTCGTACCTCAATAAAGCCGTAATCTCTTATACAAACCTGAAAGAGGCAATGCCTGTAACCACCGGAATCGTTCTCCGTGAGCCGGACGGCGTTGTTGCAGCCGATGCGGCGAATGGCTATATTACTTATGTAGATCCTACCACCGACCGCAAGGGAGGAAACGGCAAGATATTCATCGGTGCTGCTTTCCCTGCACAGGTGAAGGAGGCTAAAGTGGTGCTTCTTTCTGAAAAGGAAAAGAAGGAGCGTGGCGGAGCCGACGGTCATGTGTTGGCTATCAGCGAATACGAACCGGGTTCTGAATATACTTATTACTGGGGTTCTGCCTGGAATAAGGGGGCTATCAAAACTGTGGATGTTTGGAATAAATACATGGCCGAATATGCTCAGAAATTACGTGCTCCGCTGACGGTAGCATATTAGTAGCAAGTTTAAGAACTGAAAATAGCTGAAAAGTGGGGATTCCTGTAACTATATGGGAATTCCCATTGTTTTTTTAGTAGAAATAATCTGCCGCGTAAGAAGGAATCCGGAGAGGAACGTTTAGTGTATATTTGTTATGAAAGGGGATAACCGATTGATTTAGTTCTAGCAGAACTTGGTACATTGCTGATCGTGAACTTTCCGTCTACATTGGTAGTAGTTCCGATAGCTGTGCCCTTTACTAGTACGGATGCCCCTACAACAGGCTGATTGTCTTCTTCTGAAATGACAACCCCTGTGATTGTTTAGGTGTTTGGGCTGGATGCTATGGACTTCATCAGTAACAGTGTGCTGATGCCGATCGTTGCCGTACTGACTTGCGTCTTCGTAGGATTCGTGATCAACCGCAGGCCATCATTGATGAAGTAGAAGCTTCTGATAACGGCGCATTCAAAAGCAAAAAAATGTTCACAGTCATGATCAAATGGATTGCTCCAATCTTCCTGATCGCGATTTTGATCAGTTCTATTC
>ENA-OQCK01000487-OQCK01000487.1-human-gut-metagenome-genome-assembly--contig:-NODE-487-length-21445-cov-2.595272_pt1 | contig 21445 bp, 25 predicted proteins | sample MGYA00242498_ERZ504578 | MGnify/ENA primary metagenome ERZ504578 (study PRJEB26092, sample SAMD00036229) | human gut metagenome | host: Homo sapiens | study: EMG produced TPA metagenomics assembly of...
GTGCCAGCTTCCAGCTCATGTGTTCAGCTCCTTTCCTGTAAGGTTGATATAATCCTGAAGCGCCTGCTTGTCTGCTTCATTAAATGTCACATGGTGTGGATTCTCCTGCTGTTCAAAATAAGGAATCCCGGCACCCTTGACTGTGTTTAATAAGAGCGCGCTTGCCTGCTCCTTTCTTTTTATGCATTCGGAGAGCTTTCCATTGACAGCCTCCACTGCGTTTCCATCTACTTCACACACATGGAAACCGATACTTTGAAGCAGTGCAGGAAAATCAAAGTCACAGCTGACCTTTCGCAATAAGCCGTCTACCTGCTTCTTATTACAGTCAACCATAACAATACAGTTGTTTAATCGTTATTAGCGATGAACTGTAACGCTTCAAACACCTCGCCCTCATTGCATTCGCCATCCCCTACCATACAAAACACATTTCCTTCTCTCTTCATCGTCTTCAATGCATAAGCAATTCCTGCTGCCTGAGAAATCCCCTGTCCAAGGGAGCCGGTCGTTACCTGAACACCGGGTGTTTTCATGCGATCCGGATGAGAAGGAAGCAAAGTGCCGTTTTCATTCAAGGTGTGAATATGCTTTTGATCCAGTCTGCCTGTCAGCATCAGTACCGCATAATAAGCAGGTCCGCATGCCCCTTGGATAAAACAAACCAGTCCTCTTCCTTCATGTAATTTCCAAACAGAACTGCCAATGCATCACTCATGGAAAGAGCACCGCCGATATGACCATCACCGCGATAAAGAACCATATCGCAGGTTACCCTTCGTATTTTGCTCGCAAAAGCTTTCAACTCACACGTATTCATTCAACCTTTCCCGCCTTTCTGTAAATCGCTTTAATGTCCTGTAATGACAGCCTCTTCAGTTGTCCAATACTGTCAGAGCGAAGGAGACAGTTTTGTGCCATGGTCTGTATGATTGCTTCATCAATACACACGTTCAAATCTGTGATACAAACTGGCATGCCCACTCTTTTGAAGAAGGATACAAGCGCCTGGATACCGAGCGTTCCACAGCGATCATCATTTACTTCCTCTATACCCATGACTTGACGGGCAAAGGAAGCAAATCGTTTCGGATGATATGGCCGGACATAGGCAGCCCAGCTTCCCCATAAGGCACACAAGCCTGCTCCATGGACAACATTAAATAATCCGCTGAGCTCATGCTCCATACGATGACAGGCCCAATCTTCTTTTCTGCCTGTCCCCAACAAACCGTTATGGCATAAAGAGCCCGCCCACATCAGATTGGCTCTTGCCTCATAATCCTGCGGATTTTTTATACTTTTTTCGATACTGGATATTACTACTCGCATAAGACCTTCACACATACTGTCAATCAGTTCTGTGTTATCAGTAGGAGAGAAATAACGCTCCATCGCATGCATGAGGATGTCACAGGCTCCGCTTACCATTTGATAATATGGAAGTGTGAATGTCAGTATTGGATCCAAAATGGCAAATACGGGATAGAGTTGTTCATCATCACAGGCTCTTTTCAAATTCCCTTCATCAATGGTAATCACCATAGAACAACTTGACTCACTACCTGAACCGGCGATTGTCGATATTACGCCAACATCAAGCGCCTGTTTTATTTTTTGATCTTCTAAGAGGATATCCTGAAGTCTTACGGATGGTACTGCCAAGCATACCGCTACTGCCTTTGCTGTATCTATAACAGACCCGCCCCCAAGTGCAGAATCACATCCACAATATCACCCTTTACGTTTCTGACAATTTGCTCGACCTCTGACAGCTTTGGATTGGGACGTATCCCACCCTGTACAAAATATGAAATGGAGCAGGACTCTAATTGCGTTGTTATTTGCTCTAAAGTACCGTTTTCCTTCCAGTGGGATCCCCCGTACAATACCAACGCAGAACGATATCCGCGCTTTAGCAGTTGATCTTTCAGTGCATGCAGACGGTTCCTGCCAAAGATGATTTCTGTTGGATTTTTGTAAATAAAATTTTCCATGGCATACCTCTAGCGATATTTATCGGCTTGTCCGATACACCCGAACAGCTGCATTTTATGAGTAATGACCCTTTTCGCCTCCCGTCTGCCAGATACAAATACATCAGGTGTCCAAAAAGCATCTGTTTCTATAAGCATCTCTTTTGTACCCTGAAAAAATGCTTTGCGAACATCACTTGCAATATTGACCTTGCAGATTCCATGACGACATGCTTCTGCAATTTCCTCATCGCGGTTTGCAGAGCCTCCATGTAAAACAAGAGGACATGTATTCACTTTTTCAATTGCTTTAAGAATATCCAGACGAAGCCTCGGCACAAATCCTTTTGGATAAATTCCGTGTGCTGTACCTATCGCTACAGCAAGCGTATCAGCATTCGTTCTGGTCAAAAAGTCAGTAACCTCCTCCGGTTTGGTATACGTTACCTGCTCTACGCCTCCCTCAACGCTATCTGATAACGCGCCAATCGTTCCGATTTCCCCTTCTACTGACACATCGACACCATGCGCAAGCTCAACAACTGTCTTTGTGAGTTTTACATTGTCCTCATATGCTAATAATGAGCCGTCAATCATTACAGAGGTAAAGCCGCAGCGTATCGCACGTATACAATCCTGTATGGTCTTTCCATGGTCCAGATGCAGGACACAGGGAACACTGCTGTTTTGCATCCGTTTTACAGCATAGGCGAAGAAATCCGATCCAACATATGAAAATTCAGGTGGTGCAAGCTCAACAATTACCGGTGCATGTTGCTCTTCTGCACATTCCATAACAGTTGAAAACAGAAGACTGTCGCATACATTAAATGCTCCTACTGCAAAATGATGCTTTCTCGCTGTTTGCAGCAAGCTCTCCATATTCATCAGCATTTTTCATCTCTCCTTTCTGATGACCCCATCATAACGAGGATAGAAAGCACCGTCAGAATTGTTGAAGATTTTCTTTATATTTCAATACATTTCAACCTTAATCCACTGCTTTATCACTTCTTTCTGAACTTTTCAACATATCTGAAATTCATTTGTACCAGGATAAGCGAGTGGTGAGCATAGTGAAAAAGTTATTTAAACACAATAAAAAAATATATACTGTCCTGATTTTCTGTTATTTTTCATCTCTGCCTTTGCCGCTGATTCAAAAAAATACTGTTTCTTCTATAAAAGAAGGTATAACCTGTCATAATTTGAACCATTTCCGTAATAACATAAAAAGCACTTTTTCCATGATAAAAAGACACTGCGTTTTCTCTCGCAATGCCCTTATATCACTATTCTAAATTAGCATGCCACATCATTAAATCACTACTGCTCTGTCAGCTTTCCTGCATCATCATAACCACCATGGCATCACAGCAGATCCAGGCAAGCTTTTCATACATGGAGCCGCTCATCTGTATGGGACGCCCCTGAATTAATTTCTGTCTTTTCCTTGGTGACTAACTGTATTATGAATTTGATATCTATCATCGATGACAGCGCCCCAGCTTTATTCGTTGTCAGCAGTGCGATGTCCGCATGCAGTGACCTTGCTTTTTCTGCAATGACAACCGGATCGGATGTATTTTACCGAGCCGGACAGAAAACCAGCAGATCATACGTTCGTACTACCCCATAAGTATCTATCGCATGGAAAGACCTCTTGCAATAAAGCCGCTCCTGCCTGCCCAGCGACATACCCCCGTTTCGCATTTAATGCACCATTATCTCCAGTTCTTTCTTTACTATTTCTACTGCTCGCTGCGTCAGCTCCGGCATGATGAAAGCTAGAACATCACTGCTCACCGCCATGCACCGCTTCATAGATTTTTCTTGCTTCAGCTACAGGATCCAGTGCATGCGTGATTCCAGAACCTACAATAACGATATCCGGACGCAGCGCTGTGTAATCAGAAATTGTTTTCCATTGATTCCACCGCAACCGATACACCGGCAGCCTTCACGCACTCCTTCATCAGCTTCAAATCCTCAAGCGGCTCTCTTCCAGCCGCCTGCTGATCTGCACCGACATGAACCGCAATGATATGCGCCTGAATTTACTCCATCTGCGCAATCTTTTTAGGCATATCCTCTACACAGATCATATCCACAACGACCTGCTTACCATAGCGGTTTGCCGCATCAATACAGCCCTTAACCGTCAATATATCGGTAACTCCCAGCACCGTTACATAATCAGCACCTGCTTTCAGCGCTTCTTCCGCCTCATAATCTCCCGCATCCATGATTTTCAGATCCGCTAGAATTTCCTTTTCCGGGAACTCCTTTTTCATCACCCGTACTGCTTCCATACCATATTCAATAACAAACGGTGTGCCAATTTCAATAATATCAATATAATCACGTACTGTGCGTACAAGTGATAACGCATCCTCCAACGTGATATCGTCCAATGCCAGCTGTAATTTCATAAACTAATCCTCCTCATTTCTGTAGGATGCCAGGAAGACATCCATGTTTCCTTTAAATTTCAGCATTCCCATTCCTTCCGGAACGAGCAGGGTTTCCCCTTTTTTGATAGGTACATCCTGTATAGTTCCTTCACCATCCACACATGTATAAAAGGCAAAGCGAGGATGCGAGAATGTTCCCATTTTCTCAACCTGAAGACGCATAAGTGTATACAATCCAGGTTCATCAGTACCTTGTCACATGAATGCCGCGCTCCAGGGAAGACGGATACATAACAAATTCGGTGGAGGTATCCGGCATATTTACATTTTCATATACCTGCTCCGGCTGAATATCACGTTTTTTTCCGGTAGATGGATCAATGCGGTCATAATCATACAGACGCAGTGTACAATCAGCATTTCTTGAAATATTATAGGTCAATACACCGGTGCCAATGGCATGCAGTGTTCCTGCAGGGATATCGATGAATGCATCCTTAACCGCCTTCAGATATTTCAACAGGCCCTCCCAATCCTGCTGCTCTGTTTTCTCCTTAAATTCCGCTATTGTCTTTGCCTTGTGTCCAAACTGGATTCTGCCTTCCTCTGTAGTATCCAGAATGACCCATGCCTCCGGTTTTCCGCGGCCTCCGTTATATGCTCTGGCAAATGCATCATCCGGATGGAGCTGTACGGATAAATCAGCCATGGGATCCAGAATATTGACACGTACCGGCAGCTCCTCTGTATCACAGTTAAACCACTCCGGATACTGTTTGTATAATGCAGACAGTGTCATGTCCATTCCCGATACCTCACAATCCGCATGACCCTGTAATGCGACCACATTATAGACTTCACCCAGCGGCTTTACATCCGTATGATAGTTGAATTCATTTTTCAGACGCTCTCCGCCTCCCCACATACGCGGTTCATAAAACGGTAGAATTTTAACGATTTTCTTCATATTCATCCTCCTGTGCCATCCAGATCGGCACGTTTTTTTTCGTAATGCTCATAGGCTTTCGCGGATAGAGAACCATCCGTGATGATACCGTCAATTTCCTCCCATAAACACATGGTATGAAATCCGGACTCCCGAAATTTATCACTGTCTGCCAGTACATAGATTCGCTCACTCTGGCGAACCATGGCTTTTTTCGCCTCCAGCTCCTGATAGGAATGTGTTGTAGGCCCTTTTCTATCCAGAATACCGCTCGTCCCCAAAAAGCAGATATCCGCATGGACCGACTCAATCGCCTGCACACACCAGCTTCCGGTCAGTGAACGGTTTTTCTCCCGTTTTTTCCACCGGTGAGAAATACATTATGACGCTCTGCATCCAGACTCTCCCATGCGAGGAGTGAGTTAGTCACAATATCAAGCGGGCGATAATCATTCAATAGCTTTGCCAGCTCATGCACCGTCGTACCAGCATCCAGAAAAACGACTTTGGCATCCTCCAGAAAGCCAAGTGCACAGCGGGCGATTTCCTTTTTTCGGGAGCCATGCCCCATTCGTACAGGCAGCGTCTGCTCAATATCCTGCCGGGATAATGATGCTCCGCCATACTCCCTGTGTGCAATGCCGGCAGCTTCCAGGAAGGTTAGATCCTTGCGAATCGTTTCCATGCTTACCTGATACTGCTTAGCGAGCATCTGCGCTTTCACATAGCCATGCTCCTGCAGCATTCTGATGATTTCATTCCGGCGTTCAAAGGTTGGTATCTTCACGTTTTTTCTCCTTCCTGATGACAGTATACGAAATTTTCGCCATCACCACAAATTGCGATTAGATGCGATTTTCTTTTATTGTATCACAAAAATTGCGATTTCCTGCGTTTTAAAAATTATTTATTTCTAGAAAAGCCATATAAAAGTATGCGTTTGCTATACTCCTACGCATACTTTTATCCATTCACCAGTTTGATTATATAACTACAATCCTGCCTTTTCTCTTGCCTGTGTGATGATCTCCATCACAATCAGACTCTCCTGCTGTCCTTCCTCTACCCGTTTCCAGTCCTTTTCACGCACAATGCGTTCAAATTCGACGAATTCAAACTTCATGCGATGGACATCCGGATGCGAGTTGAAGCGTCCTTCTTCCTTCGTATCACGGTATGTATATGCCACCGCAGAGCATACAGAGGCAGAGCCCTCCACCTCCAGATATCCGTTTTCACCTTCAATAACAGCCTGAGAAGGTCCCGCGCAATCCTTTGCCGCAATGCATACGGATTTAAAGCTGCCATAATCCAGAATCAGAATACCGGATGTATCCACGCGTTTTCTATATTAGCGAAATACTGGACATCCTTCGGCATCCCGAACAGACCTGCGTTGAAATGCACATTGTACACATTCAGATCCATCAGTGCACCTCCGGCCATATCCGCATTAAACGCAGGTAGAACCTCTCCACGCTTGAATGCATCATAACGGGAAGAATACTGTGAATAGTTACAGGATACCACATGAATGCTTCCAACTCTGCTCAGTTGTTTCTTCAGCTCCAGATAATTCGGATAATACTGATTCGTAATTGCCTCCAGCAGCATGACATTGTGCTGCTTTGCAAGGGCAATCAGCTCCTTCAATTCATCCACATGTACCGTGAACGGCTTTTCGCAGATGACATGCTTGCCGGCTAAAATCGCTTTTTTGCTGAATTCATAATGCAGATGGTTATTAATTGCCACATATACGGTATCAATTTCATCCAGCTTCAGCATTTCCTCATAATCGGTGTATGTATGGGCGATCCCATGCTCCTCACTTAATTTCTTCAGCTTTTCCTCAGAGCGCTTGGTAGCACAAATTCCAAGCAGTTCGATTCCTTCAATGTCATGTACAAATTCCAGCAGACCCTGTACGACGATCATGCCTGCTCCTGCAATTCCTAATTTCATACCAGTTCCCTCTTCTTTCTTACCCATAATGTAGCATATCTTCCCGTTTATGTGAATATCTGTTTTAAATTTTTAGTGAGTTTCAAAACAAAAATGATGCATACAGCTTACTTCTGTTCATGATGCTGTGTAGAGCTATCACGCGTATTCTTATGGCGGAATTTATGATACAAGATTCTGTGCATTGCATACATATGACGCGAACAGAAATCCGCAGGCTGGATAGCGGATTATATATTTTATCATACCACCTGTTTCACAAGGTATAAGCTTCGCCTCACTGACTTCAGCAAGTATGCAATCATCGTTATAATTACTACATCATTTTCCTACTAAGCTATTTTCTTTTTTTCAATCTTATCCCATTCTCTGTTTTCACACCAGTATACCGTATTCGCTGCCGGATCAAACACCATGGATACCACCGTAGGACAGATGGTCTGTGCAGTCTGTTTTAAAACCTCAAAGCAGTCTGAAACATCAAAATCCTCACTTCTGTTCTCCAGAAGCTCGACAGCCTTATGATATCTGTCCAGTCCCATCCAGGGGTGCCTTTCCGTGCTTCCTTTGAATGGAGAGAAATTTGTTAGAACGGAGTATTTCGGTTTTGATGCATACCGTATTCCCTGCCCCGGAATGATTTGTAAAACATTACCGGAGCGATCGGATAGCTGTGATTGAAAGGTGACACCCGGAACACTCGATACCGCTTCATGCTCAGCGATTGCTTTAATTTCATCCAGTGTTTTCTTTCTAAGCAGTAAATCGATATCCAGATTGATAATATTGAGACTGTCCGCATTCGCAGGATTACTTCTTTCATCGAATGGCCAGCATGTCGGCATCGCTACAAAATCTCCTCTGGAATTAGCACCAAATAAGGCAGCCAGCCTTCTTTATCGTCCTGTATGGCAATATACACTTTATCTTCCTCTGCCCTCACCCGATATTCCATATTCAAAATATCAAGATTAAAGCCGATGATTGTTTTATTGCCGTTTGAAATTATACTTGTGCACATCGTATGTATCCTCCTGTTGTTTTCTCTATATTTTGATTCAGGATGGATGCTTTTGCATACACTGAATCTGTCGGTAATGACATATCCGTATCATAGCACATAATATTGTCTTTGCGGGGAAAAGTTCATAAATTGTGGACCGTTATCCTTCAGAATTCACATGATGCAGGTGCTTATTATTTCTTATATGGAAGTTCTGTGTAGGGCAGTCCTTATGCAAATTTTAAATTTCAGGATAATAAAAAACAGGTCCCCTATGCTCTTCAATCGAACATAGGCTGAACCTGTCTCTCATTGATTTTACAAAATATCCTCCAGCTTTTTTTGATCAAGGAGAATCAAAGCATGCCCCTCGATGCGGAAGATTCCTTCCTTTTCCATACGCTTCAGCTCCTGATTCAAAGAGGAACGACTCACATGCAGGGTATTCGCCCAGATGGTCTGTGAACGCGGAAGCGGTATCCGTTCATGCTCTGACAAATGATTCATACTCAGCAGCCAGTATGCCACGCGCTGCTGAATCGTCTGATACATCAGGCAGCTTAGCAGCATCTGATTGCGCAAGCCCCGTTTTGACAGATACAGCATAAACGCCGTCATCATTTCCGTATCCTCCTTCAGCATTTCCTCCAGATCGGATACATGCATCCAGGCAACGGTTGTCCGTCTTACTGCGACCAGCGTATACGTATATTGCCGCTTACCTGTAAAATACAGCAGCTCAGGAAACACATCATTATCCTCAAAATAGGCACTGCACAGCACACTTCCCTGACTGGTATACTGCTCCGCCTTTAAAACGCCATCCACAACCATTCCGAAATGATCAATCGTGTCATTGATGGAATGCAGAATCTACGAGCTTTTATAGGTTTCATACTGCAGCCTTTTCCCATAAATCTCATGGTGCATGCAGCGGTGGGCAAATATCGGCATAAGACCATAGGGTTCCTTGCGCATGGAAATCCTCCTTTATCCGTTTACAGCCTCAGGCAAACACCGCATCCAGAAAGTCACAGACATCATCGTAATCATGCTCTCCATGAAAGCGCCGCACCTCTTCACCGTTGCGGTATACCGCCACAACAGGGATTCCCTGTACATGGCAGGCGGCAACGATATCCTTGTTGGCATCAACATCCACATAGCGAATCAGGAAGCTGTTCGCAAATTCCTCCTGCAGGGCTTCTTCCAAAACCGGATGCAGTGCCTTACAGTGTACACAGCGCTCTGCACCAAACAGTACAAGCACCGGCTTCTCCTGCTGCTTCAAAACCTTATCCTTCCACTCCGCCATGCCGCTGACTGGTTCAAACACCTTTGTATCTACGGAGAAAACCTTTTCGCGCCGGCTCAAATCCTCCTCATCATCGGTTGCCACACACAGTGCCACATCCTGATAATACGGCAGGGTTCCTTTCACATCAATCACCGTCTTTGCGCCAAGTGCCCCGGCATTCGGCATACGGAAGGTGGTATTGTCAATACGTGGAATTGCGATTTCTGTCGGTGTCGGCTCCTGTGGAACATAGCTGTACGGATAGCGGTAGCCGCGATAAATCATATTGTTCTTCGGGCCTGTTTCATTATGCGTATAATATGGTGAAATCCACTCCCATACAATTTCATGATCTGCAGTTACCTCTATTATACGACCATCGCTTCCTTCTGTCACGAGCGTATTTCCATTCGGAAGACGCTGGGCACTGGATACATAGGGACTATAGAACTTGCTGGCATCGGTCGGTATGGCATGATCAAGCTCCTTCGGTGTCAGCTTCCATACAACCTCCAGTGTAATCGGGTTGAACTCCAGCACACGGCTGTAATCTCGAAGCGCATTCTTGGAGCCGTTTCGGCTGCCCGGATTCGGAACACCATAGCCTCCCCAGCCTCCGTTGTCAAACACCATCAGGTTTCCTTCTCCCGGAAGACCCTTCGGTATCATATGGAAATGATGCTGTCCGATGATCCATCCAAGCTTCCGCAATTCCGGGGTCGCATTGAAATCCGGACCGATTTTCCATACGATCTTTCCGCTTTCCTTATCCAGAATGGCAAGGATATTCGCCTCACGGCAGTCAAAGATGATATTGTCGGACTTAAAGCGCATATCCCCATGCTCATACCATTTATTCGGGCCAAGATAGCTCATGCAGTTCACATGCAGATAATCGCCGACACCACCGTCACTGGAACGCATATTCGGATCACGTGCCAGAATATTTTTTGCGGCCTCATCGAAGCCCAGCTCATCAAAATGATCCGAAATAGACCATTTCCATAAAATGTTTCCTTCCCAATCCACCTCAATCATGGCATCATCCAGCAGCTTCTTATCGGAGATTGCCGGATTTTTAATGGTTTGATGAACCAGAATCAGGGTATTCCCCTCCAATGGCTTTGCGTCCATTCCCGGTACATAATATCCAACCGGATTGCCTTCCCTTTGATAATCGTGGTGCTGCCGTGCCATCCAGCGGTGATCTCTTCCGGGATCGTTGATATGTTCAAATTTGTCAAATTCCCAGACGATATTCCCATCGTAATCGATTTCAATCAGATTCACACCATCCTGCATTCCGTAATCCGGATGGCGGTATCCGCTCAGCCCCATCACATAGCCGCCAGGCAAAAGCTTAGGCGGCATGGCGTGCATATTCCATCTGCGCACCTCATTGCCATTCATATCAAACAACAATACACCGTCATTGATCAAGGGTACGATCGTGTACCCGTTCCAGCATTTCTGCGGATCATATACGGTTACTCCGTGTGGAAAAACGTAAGGCTGTCCCATATTGCATTCCTCCATTCTATGGTTTTGCTATGCCTCTTTACCATTCTTTTTTATCAATTTCCCATGTTCAAACATTGCACTGGATAAGGTTCCATCCATATGCAGCAGCTGGTACAGCAGGGTCTGTCTGGTGATATCCTGACGAATGACTGTATAATCATCCTGTAAGGCCTCCTCCAGCTGTGTCACCTGTTCAATCTGTGAGCTTTCATACGGATTATAGAATAGAAAAGCAACTCTGCCGGAATCCGGTGTCAGAATGCTCTTCAGCTGATTTCTCTCCCTGCAATACCGCTCACTTGCCGTAGCGGCAATCGCTCCGTCTGCGGCTGCGGTGACCACCTGACGCAAAAAGGTCTGTGTGCAGTCCCCCACTGCATAAATGCCGGGAACACTGGTTTCCTTTTTCTCATTCACAAGAATATATCCCTTTGCATCACAGGCAACCACATTCTGTACAAACGCTGTCTGCGGCACCATGCCGACAAAGAAGAAGATACCGTCCGCACGCACTTCCCGTGTTTCACCGCTGACAACGTTTTTCAGGATTAACCCGCGGACCTCCTCATCCCCCAGAATTTCCTGCAGGTGGTGTTCCAGACAAACTCTATTTTCGGATTTGCATAGGCTTCAGCCGCTGCCATTTCATTACAGTCAAGGTGCCCCTTCTCATGCAGGACGATAACGGTTACCTTTTTCGCAAAATGCGTTAGATATCCGCTTTCCTCAATTGCCTGATCGCCGGCTCCCAGTACATAGATTTCCTTATCCCGGAAAAACTCGGCATCACAGGTAGCGCAATAGGCGACCCCATGTCCGGCAAGCTCGATTTCATTGGGAATACCGAGAACCCTCGGCTTCGTCCCCGTATCCAGAATCACACTGTCACCGATAAAATCTCCGCGGCGCTTTGTGTGTACAAGAAACGCACCGTCCTCCATCGTTTCCAATCCGGTTACCGTAGTCCGCTTGAAGACATTGGTGGCATACGACTGGGCATGCGCCTTGAATTTCTGCATCAGACCTGCACCGCTGTCAGAAATAAAGCCCGGATAATTTCGGATTTCTCTGGTGTCGTTGATACGTCCGCCAAAGCTTCCCTTCTCAATCATGAGGTTTTTCGTCCGGCTCTTCCTGCATAAATGGCAGCTGCCAGACCGGCAGGTCCTCCTCCGATAATGATGACATCATAGCGTTCTTCCATACATCCTCACTCCTTTGCATGATGGTATGTCATACTATATTTATGTTCTCCCTCTCTCCCTGCACCGAGCACGACCCAGATACCGCAGATCAGTGTCAGAAGCAGACAGTAATAGGAGGACAGGAAAATTTGAAACGGTGTGACAACCGGCAGATAGGCATGATTTGCGGCCAGCTGATTGATCACAGTAACAGCTCCCATGACAAAGGCGCTGTTGATTGGTATGATTGCTGTTATATTCGTTGTCATCGCAGTTAACAGAATACTCCTGCGTTCCGGTGATATTCCGGCCTTTTTTCCAATGGTATCCGCAATATCCTTAAACATGAGAATGGAAGCAGCACACAGCCTGCCAAAAGAATATTGACGATACCGACGCCAAGGGAAATCATCGCCTCTGCACCGCCTACATGCTGTAGCGCTTTTCGTGATGTGAGATAGTTGCAGCATTTCTCCATCATTCCGCCCTCTACGGCAATCGCAATCAGACCATAGAGCAGGATGGTGGAAATGATGATATCGACCACGCCGGATAAGCCGTCAAACAGAATGCCGTGCAGCTCCTGTGTTTCATACTGAATGCTGATCAGATCAGAAAACCGGAACAGTCCGGTTGCGATTCCGACGATTATACCTGCCACAATCGCATAGGTGACGCCGACAAACAGATCACTTGTTTTAAAGCAGATTATCAGCAGAAGCAGAATCGGCAGCAGCATCCACAGTCCCTTTGGATTGCACATGCTCGCAAGCAGCTCGGGATTCTGTGCGCTCCACTGGTTCCCAAGCATAAAACAGAACAGCGGACAGAATTCCTGCGATAAGCAGATACGGCAGACGCTGTTTCATTACACGCAGCAAATCAGCTCCCTTGTTTGTGACAGGATCATGCTGGGAGGCAATCGTCGTATGAATGACCTGAGAGCTTGGGAGAGTGCATCCCCAAAGAAAATGCCGCTCAGCATAGCCCCTGTCAGAATCGCAGGATCAGCGCCCATCAGCACCCCTGCCGGATAAAAAATCGGCACAACGGCCAGAAGTGCCGCAATCGGTGCACCTGCGCCCATGGAAATAAGCGAGGATACAAGAAAACAGAAAACCGTGAAGCTTCCTCCGCTCAAATGCAGATGCATGCCGATCCAGACAAAGCCGGAGCCGATCTGTCCGACAGCCAGAAGCTTGGAAAAGATACCGATTACCATGAAGATCATAATCAGTCTGGCATTTCCATACTGGGCAAGACCGTGTACGATGGCATCCCAGTAATGCGCCTTGTCAGCACATAGGAGGAATCCGATCAGAATGGCAAGTACCGCTGCCAGAATCAGCGCCTTCATAGAGTAATAATGAAAACAGATCATGATGATACCGCTCAGCAGAACATACAGTACGATGGGCAGTACGGCGAATTCCTGATGCATATGGAATTTCAATAAAGCGTTTACATCGTTCTTTTTCATATAGCCACCAACCTTGGATCCACCCCTATGATAACACTCCCTTTTTCCTGTTACGTGTTGGCATTCCAACAGTTTCTCACTTTTTGTGAATAAAATAACAAATTAAAAAACAGCGATTTTTCACAAGAAAGAGGTTGGGTGAACAGTACAGAATATGATGTGCCGTCAGGATTGAGAACAGAGGATTTTCAGGGCTGTGCAAATGCAGAGCAGATGAGGAAAAGCCTTTTTCTTTCACAGCGGACATGCAGGAAATGTATAGCGAAATATGTGTGCCGTATACGACAGCAAGGCGTTTTCGGGAATATGAAAAAAAGACTTCGTTTTTAATCAAGTGAAGTCTCTGTTCTCATTCATTTTCAAAAAAGAGAAATGCTGGCAGCATGTGTGCGATCTGCTTTCTTCTCTGTACCTATAGATTTTGTTCCCGCATGTTTACGGCTCTTCGCCCGATCTGTAATCATAGCGCTTCTTTATGACACACAGATCAGATTTTATTCATGAAGTGTACCTCTTCTTTATGTATATTCGTATATATTCGCATAACTTGATCTCTGCTGCTTTTATGATAGATGAGATATCCATCTGCATCCGTTTTGAAGATAACCGTAAGCTCGCCAACCTTACAGGTATGCAATTGATCATCATCCGTTTCGCAGATACGCACATAGTCCTCAAGTGCAGCATTCTCCAGGGTTTGTTCAAGGTCTGTTTGTCCCAGCGTATGGTGTTGAAGCCTGAGGCAGCAGACCGGTATCCGCTATGTTCACCTGTGCCATAAGCCCTGACTGCTTTGTCTGTTCGATATGGAAAGAAGCTCCCTTTTCATCCGTATAGGTGCCGCTGAATTCATAAGGGGCATATACATCGTTTGGCTTGGCTGTAGTATCCTCCGTGCTGCTGGATTTACGAATACTAAGATCTACAAGCTGACCCTTTTCATTCTCCTGCTTCAAATGAAAGCTATCTGCGGCTTCCAGTTTTTTTAAGGCTGTATCCAGCTGTGCTACAGTATCCTTGTCCTTCTGAAATTCCTCGACATCCCTGTCAGGCTCAGCGCTGCATGCACAGCATAGCAGCATCAGTATACAGCATCCGATTTTCTTCATCATTCTATTGTACATTTGCATGCCGATTGCTTAGGCTCGCACTCCTTCTTTCCTTAATTGTACACGAGAAAAGCTGAATTGTCTTCCATATAGTTAAGATTAGACAGCGTTTTATTCAGAAGCTGCTTCTATTATGGCTGTAATCGGAGTTAGCTTGCCAACTGTGATGCTTCGCATACTTCTGAAGCTGATACTTTTAAAATATAGGATAAGCTTGATGAGACAAAATGTTTTTCAATATATTTTATTTTTTACGTTCATTATTATGGTAAAATGGATGCATAGGTAAATCAAAGTTAGGAGTTATTATATGGAAAGTTTAGATAATATGTTAAACATTGGAAAAGAAATGAAAAGAAAGCTTTTCTCAATCGGTGTCAGGTCATCAGAAGATTTAATTAGACTAGGTAGTAAAGAAGTGTTTTCTCAATTAAAAGAACAGTATCCAAACGTATGCTTAGTTCATCTATATGCACTGCAAGGTGCAATTGATAATGTCGATTATGATAAACTTCCGGATGAAGTCAAACGTGATTTAAAGCAATTTCATGATCGTATAAAAGATAAATAGAAGTGCATAAATTAGTTTTATTCAATGGCTATAAAGATAAATCACGATTGGAGGAGGTATTTTATGTTTAATGAAGTATGCATATATGAGGCAAAGCTGACCAAGTTAGATGAAATTGAAGAACTGATGAGGGAAGTGGCGGAATTTTACTTGGAGCAAGATGGTGTTATTGATGTACATTATATAAAACGTACTCACAGACAAAAAGATTTCAATGCAGTTAAAGAGGGAGAATTACCTGTTCGTCTTACAAGAAATGTAGGTAAGGTAACATATGTCTTGTATTGGGTGATGGAAAATGAAGAAGTTCATGCAAGAGTTGGAAAACTGGGTTTGGAAAAGTTCTATAAGCGTTGGAATAGGTGTTTGATCACAATGCCCAAAATAATTCTGGGTGAGAATATTGTTTGATTTACAAATTTCAGTTTATTGAACTTAAAACAAGGAATTATGGAGGTTGATAACGTGAATACACCTGCATTGGTAACAAAACGTTTGATTTTACGAAGATTCACAGAAAAGGATATGAAAGCTCTTTTCCTCATTTTGAAAGATGAGGAAGTTAATAAATTCTTACCATGGTATCCTTTGAAAAATTTAGAGGAAACAAGGAAATTTTATGAAGAAAGATATGCTTTGAAATACGTACAGCCGCAGGCATATGCGTATGCAATCTGTTTAAAAGAAGATAATTTTCCTATAGGCTATGTCAATGTTGATATGGAAAAACATCATGACTTTGGTTATGGACTTCGGCAGGAGTTTTGGCATAGGGGAATTGTTACAGAAGCAGGGAAAGCAGTCATAGAACAAGTGAAAACAGATGGTTTGCCTTATATTACGGCAACGCACGATAAAACAACCCGAGAAGTGGGAATGTTATGCGAAGGGTAGGGATGACCTATCGTTATTCCTATGAAGAACAATGGCAGCCAAAGGATTTTCCTGTAATATTCAGAATGTATCAGCTCAATTTTGATGGTAATGAGGATTTTGTGTATAAGACGTATTGGAATATGTATAGCAATCATTTCATTGAGAAATTAAAATTTGATAAGAAATAATCATAATAGATTTTACTGTTTATATCACATTGTGACGGATATAACAATTATTTTTTTGTTAAGCATGCTGATGAAAAGCGACATTCCAAAATACCTGAAAATCAAAGCAGAACAGGTAAATGGTCTTTTCCTGCATAAAATTTTGCAATGCTTTACCATCTTTATCGATTTCACTTTTCCTTCAGTTGTCTAAATCTATTCACTATGGAGTACCATAAGCTATAAACAAAAAGTATGACATTATGAGAATGCAGCTTTTCAACACCGCTAAGACAGATCGTGAGTATTCCTATGATGATGTCAAAATGATATCAAAATAGAAATTTTAAGTAGCCGTTACCTCAATTTTATGATATAATAAACCCTGCAAATGATGTGCCCGTAGCTCAATTGGATAGAGTATCAGATTCCGATTCTGACGGTTGCAGGTTCGATCCCTGTCGGGTGCGCCAGAATATTATAGAAGCCCTGTTGTTCAGGGTTTTTTTCTATTCCTTATACAGCATAAGAAACAACTTGCGATTTCTTCACATTCTGTCCAAATCAGAATGTTTTAGAAAACACTCGAAAGCATTATGAAGTATAGCTTTATACAAATAGTCACTTAATATCATTTTAAGTAAGACTACTTCATGATTACAGTATCTCCCTAATAACCATTTACAGAATAAAAGCGGCGAGCAGACGCTAACGCATCAAGCTCGCCATTATTTATTTACAGTGTGTTCCTTTTCTTATTTTTGAGGCTGTTAAAATAGAAATCACTATACCAGAAGCTACTAAGAGTAACACCCAAAGCGATCTGTTAGATTTATCTCCGGTTTCCGGTACTTCTTTTGTCCCTGGTGTGTTCACATTCACTGAAGACTCCAATTCATTCTCCTTTTCATTATACCAGGAAGGACTAGTTACATTATCCTTACCCCTCATCGATATCAACAACTATCCTTTCTGTAATACAAAAACTTGGCAAAAGCTATTTCTCCCTCCTTAATGATTCCAGTTTCTCCCGATTTTTCCACCTTGTAGGCTTTGTTGTTATCGGTATCCTCTACTGTATAGCGAATTCCGGAAGGAAGACCTTTAGCAGCAATACTCTCTTCATGCTTCAAAACAATGTTCGCTACACCCTGCTTAAATCTCATGTCTCCATAAACACCCGTAATTCTCTTATCACTCAGAGTCACGGTAAATGTAAAGTCCTTTTTCTGTTCTTCTTCATTTCCGGCTACTGTATTGGAAATCATCAGACTTCCGGTTTTAACCTCAGGCTCTGTTGGCGTACTGTTCTTCGTATTAAGGAACTCCACTGTAGAAGCATTCGTTGTAATCTTGCCTTTCGCACCTTTTGAGGTTGTGATATAACCATCCTGATTACTTTCAACCTCAACGACTTCATACGCTGTTCCTAACGGAAGATTTATGGCAGACTTACGTTCCCCATGCTTCAGAGTAAATTCGTCTGACACACCACTCTTGAAGCTTATATCACCGAACAATCCGTTAATTTTTGTATCCTGAAGGTATACTCGAAAATGGAAATCCTTTTTCGTATCTCCCTTAGTTCCATCTACAAGCTTAGATATTGTCAGATTACCACCTTTCCATTCGGCAATCAGCTTCATAGAAGCTGTCTGAGCCTTCACCTCTATGCTGTCACCTGGTTGATACACTTTATCTTTATACTTCCAACCAATGAATTTATACCCGTCTTTCATCGGAGCTGTCTTAACCATATGCGTTTTCCCAATTTTAATAACTTCCTCATCATATTTCTCAATGCCATCCGGAGATATGCCACCGGCCAAATCATAGGAAATGACTCCCCAGTCCTCCAGAGCATCGGCCGTTCCATTACCATCTTCATCGAATCCCCAGGCTGCATAAACTGTTATATTTTCTTTTCCAAATAAAATCTCCGTGATTGTTTCCAATTCACAATCATTCCATTGATAGATTTTATTGTTTTTCTTTGTTGTCCAGCCAATGAAAACAACAGCCTTTCCATCTACCTTACTATGCATTGGCTTTTCATTTGATAGTATCGCCTTCTCTTTCGGCAAATATTTGTTAATATCCTTCGGCATGTTCTGAACGATTCCATCGTTAAGAGCATTTTCTGAATATAACAGCTGTGAGAGTGTCTCCGTATAATCTGCCTGGTTATTTCCATTGCGATCTTCTGCCCAAACTGCATAAAGTGTTACATTTTCAGTACCCATGACGATAGTGTTTCCGCTAATCAATATTTTTTCTATGTCGGCCTTTTGTTCTGCAGTAAAAGCTGCGCTGTATGGCTGGCGACTCCAGCCGACAAAAATTTCTCTCGCATTACGTGTAAAGCCCTTCTCATCTGTTATAGCAATACTCTCACCGTGTTTGATGCCGTTTTTCTCTGCCGGTGTAGTTCCATTGCCACCATTTAAATCATACTTTAAAGAATATGTCTCCAGTACATCAGCAGTACCGTTGCCATTCTCATCATAGCCCCAGGTGCATAAACCGTAACGTTTTCATTACCAAAGGTAATTTTTTTAACTGTTTTTATAGGTGTATGATTCCGTTCGCAGATATGAGGACTCTGTGTTGTTGTCCAGCCGAGGAATACTACCTTTTTGCCATTCACCTCACTGTGACTTGGCACTGTTTCGCTCAGTGAAGCCTTATTACCCGGCAAATAAATCTTGTTGTCATTGGTAGGCATATTTTCAACGTTACCTTCGATGACATTGGCATCATATACAAGCTGATGTTCCTCCAGATAGTCTGCTATTCCATTATTGTTGCTATCAGCAGCCCACACGGCATAAACATTGGTATTTCCATCTGGATCTGCAGCATCCGTTTCCAGCATCGTTACTTCTGTCTGTATGCTGTCTTTCAGCGTTTCATATTCCCTTGAATTTGTAATAATCGTATCAAGAGTCGGTTTAATACTCCATCCCACAAAAATATGATTCCCGTTTTCAAAGGTAAAGCGTCCAGATATCCCCTCCGTGCTCCCTAATTCATCATGCTCTATCTGCTTACCAGCAATATCTTTAGCAGTTGAGGATAGCTGTACTTTCTCACCTGCTACATGATAATGAGGACAAATCACATCTTTACGATCAGAAGCAGCGTCATGGTATCGAACGTGTACAGCATCATCATTATAGTCAGGATTTCCATTACCATTTCCATCGATTGCCCATACCGCATAAAGCGTAAGGTCCTTTTCCGGCATCGAAAGCTCATCATCAATAATAATTTTGTTAATGACCTCTTGTGAAGCATCCGCTGATAACGGTGAGGATATTTTTTCCTTACTCCAACCGGCAAAGATTGCTCCTTCTCTTTTCAAATTGTCCGGCTTTGCCGCTATTGAAACAGATTCATTGGCAATGTGCGCAGAGGATCCCGGCACATCGCCAGTGCCACCATTACCATCATAACGTACGGTGTAAAGCTTGTTTATCTGAGCGGTAAACACCCTATCCTTCACGATCGACAATTCTTTGAGCTCCTCGGTACTATATACTTTATTATCGGCATCAGACCATTGACCATCAAAACGCCAGCCATCTGCTTCTTTAACAGTTGGAATCGTTCCAACCGTATTTTTGTGCCATACCTTTATACTTGCCTTACTGATTGTAGCATTTTCTGCTTTGAAAGTAATCGTGTGAGGCGCTTGAAGTCCAATTGATAAATTCGTATTCTTTTTGAGATTTTCCTCGTCACAGTTAACAACAATGGTGCCGGTAGCACTATTGTTGTTGCCGTCTTCTTTAAATATCCCATCTTCCGGCAACGAGAACTTCAAAGGATATGCGCTATTTATATCAGTATTACCGGGGTTTGTAATTTTCACATGGTAAGTATCAGCTCGGCGTCCGGTAAATTTAAAAGTTCCGTTCTTCGCAGTTGTTTCATGACTTTCTGTATCGTCACTTCCCACTGCATTCTGATGAGGCGCTTCTATCTTTACATCACCTTTGTACAGCTCGTCCGTATCCTCATCATAAACGCCATTGAAATTCCTGTCTACAAAGATCTTTCCTTCAATGATTCCTGTCTGGAACTCCGCTTGTATATGCGGCAAAGGCATATGTCCACCGTTTTCTTCATTACCTACTGTATACGGCGTATACCCGCAAGGCCCGAAATTAACAACACTACCCACCAAAGCTGATGTTGCCTTTTCTGCTTCATAATGCAGATAGATTTTTATTTCTGCATTATTTGGTATTTCTGTGACCGTATCCTTCGCGCTGATACGAAGCATTTTTACTGTAGACCAATCCGATATTTTATCTGCATCTACATAATTATCTTTATTATTATAATAGAGCGGATCACCTATCGTTGCTTTGGAATCAACTGTTGTACTATACTGCACCTGCAAATCACTTTGAGAGCTTCCTATCATCGTTGCAGGTCCACTCATTTTCATATTAAATTCAAACGGCTTGTCCTGAATATGGGTATCCCAGTTGTCTCCCTTCTTGGGTACTGGAATATAATAATAAAAGGCTTTTGCGTCTTCCTCACCAAATGGTCTGCCGGTTTCGTTTTTGGCAGTAAACCGAAAATCAATGCTATGAGTATCTTCTTTTAAAAACTCAATTTTCTTATCTATCTCATAATTGGCATATCCTTCATCGCTGATATCAGCAGAATCACCCTCAGACAGCTTTGCGCCAAAGCCAAAGCTCAGACCAAGACGCGCCGCTACGATTGATAACTTTGTATCATCAGCATTTTTATTAAAGGTACAAAATTTCTCTGTTGTATCCGCATCGCCATCCCAATCATCGGTATCTGACTGTATATATTCACTCTGCGTACCACCGGCATTATCAGATGCCAGAGATGCACTTTTTATTCGCACACAGTTCCGCATATCCAGGGCCATGGCATCCGCAACCTTATC